>Ga0228698_1000436_pt1 | contig 33349 bp, 33 predicted proteins | sample McNCre117_Aug_MG_FD_178015 | JGI IMG/M metagenome (GOLD analysis project Ga0228698, IMG submission 178015) | Freshwater microbial communities from McNutts Creek, Athens, Georgia, United States - 1-17_Aug_MG | ecosystem: Environmental > Aquatic > Freshwater > Creek | place: USA: Georgia...
GTCGGGCGAACTGGTGGAGCACGTGCTCAGCCATGTGCGCAAACTGGGCGCTGCCACCGACAACATGCACCAACACGGCATGGTGGTGCGCGGGGAAGTGGAACGTTTGCTGATTGCCATGCAATTCCAGGATCGCGTGTCGCAGATTCTGGAAGGTGCCCGCAACGATATGGAGCGCATGGGGGAGTCGCTGGCGCAATTGGATGACGCGGCACTGCCCAGCGTGGATGAATGGCTGGACCAATTCAACCAGACCTCCCGAATGGATGACCAGATTTACACCCGCCACCAAAGCCAACTGCCATGACCACAAATCCCGCCCCCACTCCATCGTCCCGGAGCATCAGCAAGGTTCTGGTGGTCGATGACGACCGCTTTCAGCTCGACCTGAATACCGAACTGCTCAATGGCCTGGGCCTGAAAGATGTGACCTGCGCCACCAGTGGTGCAGAAGCATTGCAAAAAATTGCCAGCCGACCGGAGACCTTTCAGCTCATCCTGATTGACCTGCACATGCCGGGCATGGATGGCTTTCAGTTCATGGATAGCCTGTCGCAGGTGGGCTACAAAGGGGCATTGATCATCATCTCCGGCCAGTCGGACGATGTGATGCGCGGGGCCACACTGGTGGCCAAATTGCGCCGTTTCACCTTGCTGGGAACCTTGGCCAAACCGGTAGGACGTGCGGCCCTGTCAGCGCTGATTTCCAAGTTTTAAACCATGTCACAGCCCCCGGAGCACGCGGCACCCGGCCTGGCAGCAGGCTTCTCACAGGACACCTTGGGTGCCCTGTTTGGTGCCATGCCCAAAGGCATGATGTATTGCCGCCTCGAATACGCAAACGACACCCCCGCCGGGTTTACCGTGCTGTATGCGAACCGCGCCTTCGCACACATTACAGGGCTTGCCGAAGCCAGCGGCAAGGTGCTGGTTGGCTTGCAGGAGGGCGGCAAGACGCCCGACCCTGACCTGCTGCAGGCCTTTGACAACATCGTGCGTCTGGGCGAAACCGCATCGCTGGAACGCTACCAACCCGGGCCGGACAAATGGCTTCTGGTTGCCGCCCACAGCCCGGAGCCCGGCCACATTCTGGCAATCGTCAGCGATATTTCCAGCAAGCGCGATACCGAGCTGGAACTGGTCCGCAGCGAGAAGCGGCTGCGCGCCATCTTCGACTCCTCGCCGATCCCCTTTTGTCTGAACGACAACGACGGAAACATCACCTTCCTGAACGCCGCTTTTCAGCGGACATTCGGCTACACGGTGGACGACATTCCCACGCTGGACGCCTGGTGGCCCAAGGCCTATCCTGACCCGGATTACCGCGATTACGTGGCCAAGACGTGGCTGGCCCATCTGGAGAAATCGCAGCAAAGCGGTTTGCCTTTTGAAACCATGGAAGCGGTGGTTCGCAGCCAGGATGGCACCGACCGCACCGTACTGGCGGATTCGGTTCCGCTGGGTAGCGCCTTTGCCGATACCCACCTGGTGGCCCTCTACGACATCACCGAGCAGAAAAAGGCCCGCCAGTCTCTGGCGCAGGCCGAGCGCTATGCGCAGCACATCCTGGATTCGGTGGGCGAGGGGCTGTGCCAGATGGACACCGAAGGCGTGATCACCTTCATCAACCCCATGGGCGCCAAAATGTTGGGCTACAGCCCGCTCGAGGTGATCGGCTACCACTCCCACGCACTGTTTCACCACTCCTACGCCGACGGCAGCCCCTATCCCGCAGAGATATGCAGCATCCTCATGGCCGCGCGCATGGGGCGCACGTTCAGTGACGACAACGAAGTTTTCTGGCGCAAAGACGGCAGCTGCTTCCCGGTGCATTTCACCGTGGCGCCCATGTGGAAAGACGGCAAGGTGCACGGAGAGGTGCTGACCTTCCGCGATATTTCCGAAGAGGCTCAGGTCCGCCGCAACCTGATTGAAAACGAGGTGAAGCTGCGCAAGGCACAGGAGATTGCGGGCATCGGCAACTACGTCCTCGACCTGCGCGCTGGCATCTGGGAAAGCAGCCCGCAACTGGATGCCATTTTGGGCATCGGCCCGGACTTTCACCGCGATGTCACCCAGTGGAATTTGCTGGTCGATGAAGAGTTTCGCCAAGTGGCCCTGGACCATTTCCATCTCGTGGCCAGTGGGTATTGTGATTTCCGGCTGGACTACCGCATTACCCGGCCCAGTGACGGCGCCAAGCGGTGGGTGGCCGGCAATGGCGAGCTGGAACGCGACGCCCACGGGCAACCGGTGCGCATGATCGGCACCATTCAGGACATCACCGAACGCAAACGCATTGAAGCCGAGCTGCAACAAAGCCACGACCTGCTGCAGAAACTGTCCCGCGAAGTTCCGGGCGTGCTGTACCAGTTCTGCATGCATGCCGACGGCCGGTTTTCTGTCCCGTTCGCCAGCAACGGCATCCAGGAAATGTTTGGCCTGACACCGGAAGAAGTGCGCGCCGATGCCAAGCCGGTACTGGACGCCATTGCCGAAGAAGACCGCGACCACTTCATGCGGACGGTTTCGCACTCAGCGCAAACGCTGGAAAACTGGGTCGAAGTATTTCAGGTGGATATATTGGGCCGGGGCCGTCTCTGGCGTCAGGGGCAGGCCCGCCCGGAGCGGCAGCCCGACGGAAGCGTCGTGTGGCACGGCTTTGTTCACGATGCCACCGAGCGCGTTGAGTCTCGGCGGCAATTGCAGCACCTCAATGAAACGCTGGAAGCCCGCGTGGTGGAGCGCACGCGCGAACTGGCCGAGGCACTGGACATGGCCGAACTCGCCAAACGCAGCCGCGGACAGTTCCTTGCCAACATGAGCCATGAAATACGCACCCCCATGAACTCGGTCATGGGCATGGTGTACCTGGCCCTCAAGTCCACGCCCAATCCCACGCTGCGCGAATACCTGGAAAAAATCCAGCAGTCCGGCGCGCACCTGCTGGGCATCATCAACGACATCCTGGATTTTTCGAAGATCGACGCCGGCAAGCTGCAGCTGGATATGGACGTCTGCGCGCTGCAACCCACACTGCAACAAATCATCACATTGACCGAAGGCAAGGCCATTGAAAAGGGGCTGCAGCTGAACATGGAAATGGCGCCCGATGTGCCCCGCGCCATCCGCTGTGATTCGCTGCGCCTGGGCCAGATCCTGATCAATTTTTTGAACAATGCCTGCAAGTTCACCGAGCAGGGCCGTGTGGTGCTGCGCGTCAGGGCACTCGAAATCAACGCCGCCACCGCCAGCTGCCACCTGCTGTTCGAGGTGGAGGACACCGGCATCGGATTGAGCGAAGAACAAAGCCAGCGCCTGTTCCAGTCGTTTGAGCAGGGCGACAACTCCACGACACGCAGGTTTGGCGGTACGGGTTTGGGTCTGGCCATCAGCAAGCAGTTGGCCGACCTCATGGGCGGCGAAGTGGGCGTTGCCAGCACGCCGGGCAGCGGAAGCCGGTTCTGGCTGGAGTGCCGGTTTGAAATTGCGCAATTGCCCGAAGAAACCAAACCGCTGGATGCCGCCCCGCAAGACGCCATTGCCGCCCTGCGCGGCAAGCGCGTATTGCTGGTGGATGACAACCATTTCAATCTGGATGTGGCGAGCGATCTGCTCAAAGACATCCACATGCATGTCGAGGTTGCCGTCAATGGCGCACTGGCCATTGACGCTTTGCGCCGGTCCACTTTTGACGTGGTGCTGATGGATGTGCAAATGCCGGTCATGGATGGCCATGAAGCCACGCGCCGCATCCGCAACGATCCGTCCCTGGCGAACACCGTGGTGTTGGCCATGACCGCCAATGCCGGCCCCGAAGACCGGGAGCTGTGCCTGCAAGCGGGTATGAACGACGTGCTGACCAAGCCGATTGAGCCCGACCTGCTTTTTGCCGCGCTGGCCCGCTGGACCAGCACAACCGCTTCGCGTTTACCCTGCGGCAGCGTTCCCGCTGCGCCGCCATCAACCACTGCCTCGGAGCAGATACCCATGGAACTACCGGACCTCAACAGCTTCCCCGTGTGGGACTCCACCGCGCTCTCACGCATCGTGGGTGACAACGTAGCAACCCAGAAGCGACTGCAGGGCAAATACCTTGTCACTGCCGGCGAAACGGTCGCCGCCATCCGTTCGGGCGCCGCCAACGCCGAATGGCCGGTGGTCGCTGAGCTGGCGCACAAACTGAAGTCGTCTTCGCGCTCGGTGGGCGCCATGCAGCTCGGCGCGCTGTGTGAGGCGCTGGAACGACAAGGTCGTGCCGGGGTGGGCGAGGCCTGCGCCCAATTGGCACCCATGGTTTTGCAAGGTTTTGAGACGGTTCAAGCCCTGATTCAGGCGCGCGGCTGAGTGCGTCAGCCAAATTGAAACAGGTGTTTCAGATTTAGCGCGAACTTGTCGCTCAACCGGTGCGCCGATAGCATCGCCCGGTATGACCTACCGCCTGCTGATAGTTGACGATGACGCTGCCCTGCGTCGCCTGTTGCGTTACCACCTGGGTGATGCTTTTGAAGTGAAAGAGGCCGGTGATGGAGCTGCCGCGCTGGACACCATGCGCCTGTGGCGACCGCACGCTGTGTTTCTGGACATCGCCATGCCCGGAAAGCTGGGGGGGCTTGATGTGTTGAAAACCCTCCGGCAAGACCTACGCCTGCAACACACGCACGTCACGCTGGTCAGCGGCATCGCCGATTTGTCGTTGCCACAGGACATTGCCGGCCTGATGAACGCCTACATTCAAAAGCCGTTCACGCACCAGAGCCTGCTGGCATGGGTTACCAAGTTCCTTCAGGAAGCCCAGTACAACGAAGAGGAAAGCCAGCTGCAAAGTCTGTTCAGCAGACTCTGACCAGGCCAATTCAGGCGCGACACCTAAGGGTTTGTTATGTATCAAAACAAACCAAGCACTCTAGAATGAATGCATAGCACTGCCGCTGGCGCGCGCAGATACTGCGTGTGCGAAGGCAGCTACTCAAATTCATTCAGGAGTGCAAAAGCCCGGCCATGCCCGCTGACAAATCGTCTATTGCAAACGGGATTACGGGCTTGTCAGCACCCGATGGGCACAGTTCGCCCTCCGCCAAGGCAGCGGCCAAGAACCAACGCGAGCTCAACCGCGCATTCAACTCGTTTCTGGACAAAACCACCGACTTTGTCTATTTCAAAAGCCGCGAAGGGCGCATCCAGTTTTGTACGCAGTCACTGGCCGACCTCTTTGGATTCCCCAGCTGGCGTGACATGGTGGGCAAGCTCGACAGCGAGCTGTTTCCCGAAGACACCGCGGCCCTGTACAAGAAAGATGAGGCCTTCGTTTTCAGCCATGGCAAGGCGCTCCTGAACGAGATCAACCGCTACACCACGCTCAACCGCCAACCCGGCTTCGTGCAGATCAGCCGCTGGCCCCTGTTCAACGAGCAGGGTGAAGTCGAAAGTATTTTTGGCATCGGCCGCGACATCACCGATGCGCGCCGTGCGCAAGACCACATCCAGCTCTCGGCCAGCGTCTTCACCCACGCCCGCGAGGGCATCATGATCACCGATGCGTCGGGCGTGATCGTGGACGTGAACGCGGCTTTTTGCCGGATCACGGGTTACAGCAAGGAAGAGGTGCAGGGACACAACCCGAGCATCCTGAGCTCGGGGCGGCAAAACGCCGAGTTTTACCAGTCGATGTGGAGCGCCATCCGGGAAACCGGCTATTGGTCGGGCGAGATCTGGAACCGGCACAAAAACGGACAGGTTTTTGCTGAAATTCTGACCATCAGCGCAGTGCGCGACGAAGACCAGACCGTCAAAAACTACGTGGCGCTGTTTACCGACATCACCATGCTCAAGGAGCAGCAGCAAAAGCTCGAGCATATTGCCCACTACGACCAGCTTACCGGCCTGCCCAACCGGCTTTTGTTTGCCGACCGGCTGAGCCAGGCCATGTATGCCTGCGAGCGCCGCAAGCGCTCGTTGAGCGTGATCTATCTCGACCTGGACGGCTTCAAGGCGATCAATGACACGTTTGGCCACGATGCCGGCGACACGCTGCTGGTGTCTTTAAGCCAGCGCATGAAGGCGGCCTTGCGCGAGGAAGACTCGCTTGCGCGCTTTGGTGGCGATGAATTTGTGGCGGTGCTGGTGGACCTGGAGCGGCCCCAGGACTGCGTTCCGGTGCTGGAGCGCTTGTTGCAAGCCGCAGCCACGCCGATCCCGATTGAATTCGAGGGCGACAAGGTCGAGGTCAGTGTCTCCGCCAGTATCGGAGCCACCAGCTACCCGCAGGATGGCGCCGATGCCGACCAACTCATGCGCCACGCCGATCAGGCCATGTACATGGCCAAGCAGGCCGGAAAGAACCGCTACCACCTGTTCGACGTGGCGCAGGACACGGCCGTGAAAACGGCGCACCGCAGCGTCGAAGAAATTGGAGAGGCATTGGCCCGGCGTGAGTTCGTGCTGCATTACCAGCCCAAGGTGGACATGTTGCGCGGCAAGGTGGTGGGCGTGGAGGCGCTGATCCGCTGGCAGCACCCGCAACGCGGCCTGCTGCTGCCCGCACGCTTTTTGCCCCATCTGGAAGGCCACGCGCTCAATGTGGTTCTGGGCGAATGGGTGATTCACAGCGCGCTGGAACAAATGAGCGCGTGGCAGGCCCTGGGGCTGGAAGTGTCGGTCAGCGTGAATGTGGGCGCGCAGCAGTTGCAGCAAGACGACTTTGTGGACAAGCTCATGGGCATTCTGGGCAACCACACCAGCGTGTCGCATGAGCGCCTGGAACTGGAAATTCTGGAAAGCAGTGCATTGGCCGACATTTCCGTTGTGGCCAAGTTACTGGCAACCTGTCGCGAACACAACGTGCGTTTTGCGCTGGACGATTTCGGCACCGGCTACTCCTCGCTTACCTACCTCAAACACCTGCCCGCACAGACGCTCAAAATTGACCAGAGCTTTGTGCGTGACATGGTGAGCGATCCGGAGGACATGGCGATCGTCAACGGCGTCATCGGACTGGCCAAGGCGTTCGGTCGGCATGTCATCGCAGAAGGGGTGGAGACGCCCGAACAGCGCGACATGCTGCTGTCGCTGGGCTGCCACTTGATGCAGGGCTTTGGCATTGCGCGCCCGATGCCGGCGGCGGCCTTGCCCGATTGGATCCGCGCCTGGCAGGCCAATCCGCTGATGCACCCTTAAAATGCCGGCCATGCAAACCTTGCGCAATGCCCACTGGATCGCCCGCTTCGTGCTGGTGTGGTTTGCCTTGTCGCTGGGTGCGGCCATCGCGTCGCCGGTGGTCAAACCGCAGGCTTTGCAATGGGTGTGTTCGGGCGCCGGCGCCCTGAAAACCATCGACACCAACTCCAGCGACGCAAGCTCCACGGGCAGCAGTGGCGTCACCCTGGACTGCCCACTGTGCGCCGGGTTGGGCTCGGTGCCACCGTTCGAGCCGGTTGTCTTCAGTAGCGCTGCGCCCCGCGGTAATGCGCTGCCGGTAGACCGCTCGCACCCGTACTCCTCTTTTTCTGCCGCGCCCCAGCCCGCGCGCGGACCGCCCAGCGCCATTTGATGGCCGATACCGGCGCATGGGCCTGAAGGGCACTGCGCCGAAAAACGGTTGTCTGCCTGTCCGCAGGCGCGCCTGCAATCCCGGTTGATTTTTCTGTGCCGTGTGGCCGAAAGGCCCATGCGACTTCTGTTTGCTCCCTTCTTTTTCGAGGTCCCCATGCTTTTTTTCCGTCTCCCATTGGCTATTTCCCACCGAACCCTGCGTGCCGCCACCGGCGCGTGTGTGCTGGCTGTGGTCTCTCAACTTGCAGCCGCGCAATCGGTTGAAATCAAAGGCGCTTGGGCCCGTGCGACGGTGCAGGGTCAAAAGGCAACCGGCGCCTTCATGAACCTGACCGCTGCGGCAGGCAGCCGTTTGAAATCCGTTTCCACGCCGGTGGCGGGCGTGTCTGAAGTGCACGAAATGCGCATGGAAGGCGACATCATGAAGATGGCGGCGCTCAAAAACGGACTGGAGCTTCCCGCTGGCAAAACCGTGGAACTCAAGCCCGGCAGCTACCACCTGATGCTGATGGACCTGAAGATGCCATTGCGCAAGGACACCACCATTCCGATGACACTGGTTTTTGTGGATGCCAAGGGAGTGGAGACCAGGACTGAGCTGGAAGTTCCGGTGAACGCCATGGGGCCTTCGATGCCCATACAGCCCCATGCAGCGCAGACCAACCAATGAAAAAGATTCTGACCACTATGGTGCTAGGCCTTGCGCAGTGGATGGCCAGCACGCCGGCATTGGCACACGATGTCAATGAGCACCAAATTGCCCGGGTATTGAAGCAACAGTTTGACCGGCCTGACGCCAAACTCATCGTGGACCCTGTCGTCATCGAAGGAAACGTGGCCGTCGCTAGTTGGCAACAAGCCGGACGCGGCGGACGCGCATTTCTGGAAAAGCACCATGACCAGTGGTCCATCGTGCTCTGCGCAGGCGCCGGTCTGAAAGAGGCCGATGTGTTGCAGTCCATCGGCCTTTCGGCTGAAGTGGCTACGCGCTTAGCCCATGCCGTGCAAGAAGCGGACCGAGAAATGGACGCTGACGAACGCCAGCGTTTCGATAGCTTTGAGGGCGTCATCAAGGTCGATGGCGCCAATCATGGCAATCCACACGCCCACCACCCGACACCTACCAGTCCAACCCAGAACCCGTGAACACATTGCCCTGTCGTTCTATTCAAAAGACACCCAACATGAAACAGATTTATTCCACTTTGACAGCGGGCGCTCTGATCGTCTGCGCCGCTTCGGCCCAATCCCATGTGGTACTGCAAGACCCGGCCGCCGCGCCGGGCACCACGTACCGCGCCGCATTGCAGATCGGCCACGGCTGCGAGGGATCCCCCACCACCGGCGTGCGGGTGCTGATACCGGAAGGCTTTCAAGCCACCAAGCCCATGCCCAAGCCGGGTTGGACGGTGGTGGCCAAGGTTGCCAAGCTGGCCAAGCCCTTCACCCTGCACGGCCGCACCATCTCAGAAGACGTTGTGGAAGTCAGCTGGAGCGCCAACAGCAAAGACAGCGCCCTGCCCGACGCTTTCTTTGACGAGTTTGTCCTGCGGGGAACCACTCCGCACCAGGCTGGCCCGCTGTGGTTCAAGGTGCTGCAAACTTGTGAGAAGGGCCAAATCGACTGGGCCCAGACGCCAGCCCATGGCAGCTTCAGCAAAGGACTGGAATCACCCGCCGCCTTGCTGGAAGTCATCGGCGCGGCCAGCGAAGGCCACGGCCATTGATCAGAAGTCGATGGGCAGGGGCGTAGGCAGTTTGTCGTCCAGATACAGGCTGAACTCGTCCCACACGCCTTCGCCAAAGTGCTTGTCGCACAGGGCCTCGATGTCGGCCAAGGTGATAAACAGGGTGCTGAACATGGTGTCGTAGAAGAATGGCTCGCTGGTGCCGGTTTCTACGTCGTCTTCGTAGTGGTAGCCGTGCACCCAGACGCGTTTGCCGGCATAGCGGGCTTCAAACGCGGCCTTGCGCTTCTGGTACTCCACTTCTTCGTACTCATCGTCGTCCATTTTGCGCAGGTGGTAAGCGTTGCCATGCAGCGGGTGGGCCGGGTCCAGCTGCAGGTCCACCATCTGCCAGTCCGTAGAAATCTGGGTGGCCACGTTGGCCAGTTGTTCGGGGGTGATGTCCCCTTCCCAGTGCACCACGTCGATACAGCGGGACTGACCCACTTCTCCATCCCAGATGCTGGCGCTGTGTTTCATGGTCTTGGCGGTCATACGGTCAATTTCTCCAATGTGTATGGGCGCTATCTTAGGGCGATTCGCAGCAGGCCCGGTTTACGGGCGTGCGCGCCGTAGCGCACCAAGGAATGTGGCTTTCCACAATTGCGCACGCACGCCAGCGTGTCCAGAATCGCCCCACACTTGCAACTATGTGGAGCATTCCTTTGAAACGTCTTACCGGGCACCTTTATTTCTGGGTTCTGATCGCCATTCTGATCGGCGGCACCTTTGGCTACCTGAGTCCCGCCGATGCGGTCAAACTCAAACCGCTGGGCGATGGCTTTATTTCACTGGTCAAGATGCTGATCAGCCCTGTGATTTTCTGCACCGTCGTTCTCGGCATTGCAGGCGCTGGCGACATGAAGAAAGTCGGCCGCGTGGGCGGCAAGGCGCTGATTTATTTTGAGGTGGTCTCCACATTTGCGCTGGCCATCGGCCTGGTGGTGATGAACATCCTGCGCCCGGGCGACGGCTTCAATGTGGACCCCACGACGCTGGACGGCAAAGCGGTTGCCAACTACGCCAAGGCCGCCGGCGAGCAAAGCACCGTGGACTTCGTGCTGCACATCATCCCCAAGACCTTCACTGATGCCTTTACCGGCTCGGGCGACTTGCTGCAGGTGCTGCTGGTGTCGGTTCTGTTCGGCTATGCCATGGTGCACATGGGCAAGGCGCAGAAGGCCGTGCACGTCTTTATTGAAGAGGCATCACACATTTTCTTTGCCATGATGAACGCCATCATGAAGCTCGCCCCGCTGGGCGCAGGCGGCGCCATGGCCTTCACCATCGGCAAGTACGGCGTGGGCGCTTTGGCTCCGCTGGCCAAGCTCATGGGCAGCTTCTACCTGACCTGCGCACTGTTTGTAATCGTGGTGTTGGGTGCCATTGCAGCCGTGGTCGGTTTCAATATCTTCCGCTTCATCGTCTACATCAAGGACGAGCTGCTGACCGTGCTGGGAACTTCTTCTTCCGAGTCGGCACTGGTGCCACTGATGCGCAAACTCGAAGCGCTGGGGTGCTCCAAATCGGTAGTCGGCCTGGTGGTGCCATCGGGCTACTCCTTCAACCTGGACGGAACCAATATCTACCTCACCATGGCGGCCCTGTTTGTGGCCCAGGCCCTGAATATCGATCTGACCTTGACCCAGCAGCTGACCATGCTGGGCGTGGCCATGCTGACCTCCAAAGGCGCGTCCGGTGTCACCGGTGCCGGCTTCATCACCTTGGCCGCCACACTGGCCGTGGTGCCGACCATCCCGGTGGCGGGTCTGGCCCTGATCCTGGGCATTGACCGGTTCATGTCCGAAGCCCGCGCATTGACTAATTTTGTAGGCAATGGAGTGGCTACCGTTGTAGTTTCCCACTGGGAAAACGAATTAGATAAGGATGCGATGCATAAAGCGCTTAAATCTTGATGCAACTTCGGGTAGAGTGCGAAGAAAATCATGCCAAATACTCCGCACCTACTGGACCAATTGGTCAGCTTGACTGGCATCCGCGATCTGGAATTGCTGGAAGTCAGTCTGCTCAAGACATTGAATGCGTTTATTGAGCCTGCCGGACTGTCGTTGTACAAGGTTTCCGGGCGAGGGGAAGTCCGCTCACAGGTGGTGTACCGCCCCGCCAAATGCGAAGTCATCCGGGACGATTTCGATGTCCCCGCCGAGTTGCAGGCACTGTTTCATGCGTCTCGTGAAGGCAAAGACAAAACAACGCAAATCCCCGTTGCCGAAGGCGTTCTCAACGTAGTCACCGTTCTGGAATCGCGCGCAACCACGACCTTTCTGGTGTTCAACACCCGCGGCGAGGTGGATACGCTGAATGCCCGCACGATCGAAGGCATGCTGCAGATTTACCGCAACTTCTGCCAGCTGCTGCAGGAGTCGCAAACCGATGCGCTGACCGGTCTGGCCAATCGCAAGACCTTTGACGAGTGCTTCAGCCGCGTTTACGAACTGCAGCCGTTTGAGTCGGACACGCAGGTGGACGTTGAAAAACGCAAGCCCGTAAACGCCACGACTTTCTGGATGGCCATGATTGACATTGATCATTTCAAGTCAGTCAACGACCGCTTCGGCCACCTTTATGGTGACGAGGTGTTGATCCTGATGGCGCACCTGTTGAAAAATGCGCTGCGCAATGATGACCTGGTCTTCCGCTTCGGCGGCGAAGAGTTCGTCTTGATGATTCGCTGCCAGAACCGCGACGAAGCAACCGGGCTGCTGGAGCGCCTGCGCAAGTCTGTGGAAAACCAGAATATTCCGCAGGTCGGCAAAGTCACTATCAGCATCGGCGCGATCGAGATGACCCGCAATACCTTTGCCGGCACGCTTCTGGATTACGCCGACAAAGCGCTGTATTTCAGCAAGCAAAACGGCCGCAACCGCGTCACCTTTTTTGAAGACATGGAGCGTGACGGTCTGGCCACACGCGAACTGCCGCCCAGCGAAAACCTGGACTTTTTCTAGGCCTCCGCCAACGTGGGCCGCACGGTCCTACTCCTGCGCTTGTGATTGGCGCGCCCTGTCGTACAGCGGCATTACTTTGGGCAGATTGGCTTCGATATCAGCAATGCGGGTAGCGCCCGAAGGGTGGGTTGAGAGCCATTGGGGCGGTGCATTTTTGTTGGCCGCGCCCATCTTTCGCCACAAGGTCACTCCGGCGCGCGGATCAAAACCGGCGCGTGCCGCCAACTCCATGCCCACCAGATCGGCCTCGGACTCATCCGAGCGACTGAACTCCAGCGTCAACAGCTGGGCCCCGTAATTGGTGGCCATCTGCCCGATCTGACCCAGGCCAAACAGCTGGGTAATCACGTTCGCGCCGATATTGGTGGCCGCGCTTTTTCCCATACGCTCGCGCGCGTGCTCGCGCAGGGCATGCGCAATTTCATGGCCCATGACCATGGCCACTTCGTCGTCCGTTAGTTGAAGCTGCTTGAGGATGCCGGAATAAAAAGCAATCTTGCCGCCGGGCATGCAGAACGCGTTGATCTGGTTGGAGCCAATCAGGTTGACTTCCCACTGCCACTGCCGGGCCCGGTCGTTCCAGGGAATGGCAAAGGGAATAAGGCGCTGCGCAATGCCGCGCAGGCGCTTGACCTCTGCGTTGCTGGGCGGCCCCAGAGCGTTCTTTGCCGAGGCCTGCTGCAGCATCTGCGCGTATTGCTGGGCCGCCGAGCGTTCCACATTTTCGGCCGGCACCAATTTGGTAAAGGCCGAGTTCTTGCCGACGTTGATGCCTTCCTGTTCCAGGGCGCTGGCGCCTTGCGGGCAGACCAATGCACAGGCCAGCAACAGGGCGGTCAATCGAGGGGCCGGATGGGCCGAGAAGCGTGTATTCATAAAGTCGGTACGTGGCGTATAGCGGGCCGGTTACTTGAGAGGCAGCAAGTATTATTCCCCCATGAGCCACCCAACGCATGACGCATCGCCCGCAGCCGACAAGCCCACCTGGGCACAGACTCTCAAGGTCTACATGGAGCCGGCCTCGTTGCGCATGTTGTCCCTGGGCTTTTCAGCCGGCTTGCCGCTGCTGCTGGTGTTTGGCACCTTGAGCTTCTGGTTGCGCGAAGCTGGCGTGGACCGCAGCACCATCGGTTTTTTAAGCTGGGTCGGGCTGGCCTATGGCTTTAAGTGGGTCTGGTCGCCGCTGGTGGACCGCATGCCCATTCCTGTGCTCACCCGCCTGATGGGGCGCCGCCGGAGTTGGCTGCTGCTGGCGCAGGCCATGGTGATGGGCGGGTTGGTCAGCATGGCCCTGACCGACCCCAAGCTGGCGCTGGCACCCATGGTGTGGTGCGCCATTGCGGTGGCTTTTGGCTCGGCCACGCAGGACATTGCGCTGGATGCGTTTCGCATAGAGTCCGCTGACACGCAACACCAGGCCGCGCTCTCGGCCACCTACCAGACCGGCTACCGGCTGGCCATGATCTGGTCGGGCGCCGGTGCGCTCTGGATTGCCGCACGCTCCGAAGTAGCCAACGCGGCCAACTACCAATACGGCGCCTGGCAAACCGCATATCTGGTGATGGCGGCCAGCATGCTGCCCGGCGTGTTGACGGTGCTGTTCTCCAAAGAACCGGCGCAACGCGAACTGCCAGCGGCCAAGAACGCCGCCGAGTGGATTCGCGGTGCGTTGGTCGAGCCCTTTGCCGAATTCATCCGCCGTTACCGCTGGCAGGCCGCTCTCATCCTGGGCCTGATCGCCACCTACCGCATCAGTGACGTGGTGATGGGCATCATGGCCAACCCGTTTTATGTGGACATGGGCTACACCAAGGACGAAGTGGCCGCGGTCACCAAAATCTACGGCGTGGTGATGACGCTGGTGGGGGCCTTCATCGGCGGTGCCATGGCGCTGCGCATGGGCGTGATGCGGGTGCTGATGCTGGGCGCCATTTTGAGCGCCGCCAGCAACCTGCTGTTTTCCTGGCTGGCGGGTCAGGGCCATGATGTGTTCAAGCTGATCTTCGTGATTTCTTCCGACAACCTGGCCAGCGGCATCGCCTCCAGCGCGTTCATCGCCTACCTGTCGTCACTCACCAACGTGAACTACTCAGCAACCCAATACGCCCTGTTCAGCTCGATGATGCTGCTCTTGCCCAAATTTGTGGCGGGCTATTCCGGCGTCTATGTGGACCACTTCGGTTACGCCAACTTCTTTACCGCGACCGCCCTGCTCGGCGCCCCCGTGTTGTTCCTGGTGTGGCTTGCCTCCCGCATTGAAACCCAACCCAAGAACTGACCTTCAACTCGCCGGTTTACCTTTCTTTACCCCCGCTTCAAGCCCAGCCAATCGCTTTGTAAAGACGCAGCGCTAGACTGCTCCCTATGACCCAACACCTGCTCATGATCGAAGACGATGCCCGCCTAGCTGCCATGGTGGGCGAGTATCTGGAACAAAACAGCTTCAGTGTCAGCAAAGCGCCTGACGGTCTTTCCGGCCTGGCCCGGTTGGGCCAAAGCAGCGACAACAACCCGCCCGAACTGGTGATTCTGGATTTGATGCTGCCCGACATCGACGGCCTCGAAGTCTGCCGCCGCATCCGCGCGCTGCCCACGGCGATGGCGCACATCCCGATCCTGATGCTGACCGCCAAGGGCGACCCGATGGACCGCATCATCGGCCTGGAAATGGGCGCCGACGACTACCTGCCCAAGCCCTTCGAGCCGCGCGAACTGCTGGCCCGCGTGCGTGCCATTCTGCGGCGCAAGACTGAGGCCCCGGCGGCTGCGGCATCCAACACCTTGCGCTTTGGCTCCCTCACGATTGACCGCGACGCGCGCACCGTAGCAGTGGGTAACGCGCCATGTGAACTGACCTCCTATCAATTTGATTTGCTGGTGGCGCTGGCTGAACGCGCAGGCCGAGTGCTCACCCGCGACCAGATCATGGAGGCGGTACGCGGGCGCGAGCTGGAAGCATTTGACCGCTCCATTGACGTGCACATGGGTCGCATCCGTGCCGCCATCGAGGCCGATCCGAAAGACCCCAAACGCATCCTCACGGTGCGCGGGGTGGGTTACGTTTTCGCGCGGCAACAGGACTGAGCGTGTTCCTTCAGAAGTTGTACGTCCGCATCTGGCTGGCGGTGGTGCTGGCCGTGGCGGTATTGACGCTTCTGGTCGGCTGGGCGTGGCGCGTCACCGCCGAACCGCCCCTGCGCAACGTGGTGGTGCGCAATGACATGGGCGATGTGATTGGCAGCGGTCAGGTGCACCTGGGCCATCCCCCAGAAGGCGCACGCCTGTTCGATGAACACCGTCATCCCCCACGTCCGGCGCCCGATGGCAACAGACCGCCCACGCCCGCAGAACAAGAGGCCCAGGTCGCCCACGATGAGTCGCACGAGTTGGCGCGGCGTGGCCGCTACGGCTATGGGCCGGAGTTCACGGTGCAGATGAATGACGGACAGACCATGCATTTGCATCTGCCCCGCCCACCGGCATCCACCTGGCGGGCGCCACTCGGTTTCTTCTGGACTTTGGGACTGGTCGCGGTGGCGGTTGCACTTGCGATTTACCCCATCGTTCGGCGCCTGACGCGCCGGCTGGAATCGTTGCAGCGCAATGTCGAGCGCTGGGGCGATGGCGACCTGAGCGTGCGCATGACCATCGGTGGACAGGACGAGGTGGGCTTTCTGGCTGAGCGCTTCAACACCGCCGCCGAGCAAATTGAAACCCTGGTCAAGACGCGCGAGGCCTTGCTGACCTCGCAAAAATCATTGCTGGCCAATGCGTCGCACGAGTTGCGCTCGCCCCTCACCCGCATCCGCATGGGGCTTGAGCTGATGGGCAACAACACCAGCGCCACCGCCCGACAGGAAATTTCGCGCAACATCGCCGAGCTGGACCAACTGATTGACGAAATCCTTCTGGCCAGCCGGCTGGACGCCAAAGAAGCCGACCTGGGCACGGTGGAAGCTGTGGACCTGGTGGGCCTGGCGGCCGAGGAATGTGCCCGCACCGGCGCCATGCTGGATGTAACGGTAGCCAGTGTGGTGGTGCCGGGTGTCGCCAAACTGTTGCGCCGCGTAGTGCGCAATCTGCTGGAAAACGCACGCCGCTACGCCGATGGTGAGGCCACTTTGGCCATTCGAAGCGATGGGCCATGGGCCGTGGTGCAAGTCAGTGACCGCGGACCGGGCGTTCCCCCGGAATTGGCCGAGCGGATTTTTGAGCCGTTTTACCGCCTGCCCGGCGCATCGGAACGCGAAGGCGGCGTGGGCCTGGGTCTGGCATTGGTGAAGTCCATCACGCTGCGCCACGGTGGCACCGTAAGTTGCAGCAACCGCCCGGATGGTGGCGCCTGTTTCGAGCTGCGCCTGCCACTGGCAAGCTGAGATCAAGGGCTGGGGGCCGGCGTTCGGTGCCACCCCAAGCCCTTAACTGGCCTTGAGAAAAATATCCCGATCGGGCGCGAAGTTTTCGTGCAGAGGAAGCAGTGCCCCGCCCAGCGCACGGGCGTCGGAGCCAATGCTGCCCTCCACCAGCGTGGCGGGCCAGAGGCCTTCCCAGTCGTAATGGGCCAACGCCGTTTCCGTGTGGTCAATCAAGCGGGTAAGCATGGTGCGGCTGAACGAGCCATCGATCACCACGGCATCAATATCCAGAAAAGCGGTTCCGCTCACGATGCACAAAGCCAGTGCATTGGCCGCACTGGAAATCCACGCATGGGTGGTTTCTTCGTAGGGCGGCTGCAAAGCCCGGTCGTCGTAGGCAGCGGTGGCGTCCAGACCGCGCTCCTTGAAATGTTGCTCCAGCTCCCACAACGACGCATGCACCAGCATCTGTTCCGGCACGCCCTTGCCCGCCGCCACCTGCAAGGGCAAGGATGCGACCGCTCCGGCGTTGCCATGCACACCGTTGTGCAGGTGCGAATTGATCACCAGTCCACCGCCCACAAAGGTATCAACAAACAGGTACAAAAAGCTCTTCAGGTCGCGCCCGCGCCCGGCCACCAGTTCCGCCACGCAAGCGGCTGCGGTATCGCGCGCGAAACTTACCGGCACATCGGTAAAGGATTGCACCTGACTGCTCAGATCCATATGGTTCAGCTCATCCGACACCGAAGGCGGCAAGCCCAGCATCTTGTGCCAGCCGCCCAGGTTGAAGGGTGCGGCAAGGCCCACGCCCACGAGGCGGGACGCCAAGGGCCCCAGGCCTTCCTGAATGGCATTCATGTGGTTCCTGATGGCCGGCAGCAGGGTCTGCGCATCGGGAAACACGTAGGGCATCGACTCACGCCGGCGCACCGCCCCGGTGAAGTCCACCAGCAGCAAATCGGCGCTGCGCCGACCGATCTTGATGCCCAGCGAAAAAGCGCCATCCGGATTCAAGGCCAGCGGCACCGACGGCTGGCCGATACGCCCGCGCACCGGATCGTGGCGGATGATCAAACCGTCTTCTTCGAGGCGCGTGGTGATCAAGCCGATGGTCTGCGCCGTCAGTCCGGTGAGACGGGCCAGTTCGGCCTTGGGGCAGCTGCCGTTCAGGCGAATCGCCTGCAAGACCACACGCTCATTGAACTGACGCATCCCCACGTGGTTGGAGCCACGCGGACGCAACAACTGTGGCGCACCCGTACGGCCGGTGTCTGCAACCTGGGCCGGACTTGCGGGTGAGTCAACGAAGTTCATGGGCGGAGATTTTCTCCGATAACGCCTTTGCGCAACAGAAAATTCCCAAATGGCTGCAACTCTCCAGTGAGGATGATGGCAAATGCATTCTTGGTGCGCTCGTAAAACGCATAGCGCTCAATCGCTTCAGCCGACTGCCCTTGCAGGAACGTGGGCTCCAGTTTGGCCAGCACATTGCGCTGCAATTCGGAGCGGTAGTCCGCCGGTTTGTGGCTGACTTGCATGTATCCAACCGGGTGCACTTCATCGGCCACAAGGGGCAGCAGCGACGTGACCGCCGCTACGGCGCGTTCCATGCCGATGCCGGGCAGGCGCAAGATCGGCTTGCCCTGCGCGTAACGTACTGCGGTGAAGTTGGCATCGGCCAGAACGATCGCGTCGTCGTGGCCCATTTCCATCATCACCCTGACGAGTTCCGGTGTGAGTACCGGGTCAATTCCCTTGAGCATGTGGGCTCCTAGTGGGCCAATGCGTCTTCGGGCAAGTCGGCTACCGACTTGGCACCGGTCATTACCGCCACGGTGTCACTCATGCTGATCTTCTTGGGATTGACCACCGCAGCGCGCTTGCCCAGGCGGGCAATGTGAATGCGGTCTGCCACCTCAAAAACGTGGGGCATGTTGTGCGAAATCAGCACCACCGGCAGGCCCTTGTCGCGCACGCGGCGGATCAGTTCCAGCACCATGTTGCCTTCTTTCACACCCAACGCAGCGGTCGGCTCATCCATGATGACCACGTGCTGTGCAAAGGCTGCAGCACGGGCCACGGCCACGCACTGGCGCTGGCCACCGGACAGCGTTTCCACCGCTTGAACCATGGAACGGATGCCCACTTTCAGGTCGTTCATGCGGGAGATGCTTTCCTCCAGCATTTTCTTTTTGTCGATGAATCCCAGGCTACCCAGGAAACCTTCGCGGCGAATCTCGCGGCCCAGAAACAGGTTTTCGGCAATGGTCATGGCGGGTGCCACGGCCAGATCCTGGTACACCGTTTCGATACCGGAGAGGCGTGCCTCGATCGGGCTCTTGAAGTGAATCACCCGGCCGTCGAGCTGGATTTCGCCTTCGTCGGGAATGGTGGCACCCGACAGGCACTTGATCAGGCTGGACTTGCCGGCGCCGTTGTCGCCGATCACCGCCAGAATTTCACCGGCGCGCAGCTCAAAGTCCGCGCCGTCCAGCGCGGTCACCTGACCGTAGCGCTTGACCAGGCCTTTGGCCTGCATGACGAGAGGGGTGTTGGAATCAGGGGCGCTCATTAGCGTGCTCCTTTGCGGGACATTTGATCGGTAGCCACGGCCAGAATCACCAGCACGCCTGTCACCAGAATTTGATACACAGAAGAGACGCCCATCAGCGTCAGGCCATTGCGGAACACGCCCACAATCAGCGCGCCCACCAGGGTGCCCAGAATGATGCCGCGGCCGCCAAACAGGCTGGTTCCACCCAGCACCACCGCGGTGATGGCATCGAGGTTTTCGGTTTGACCGCCGTTGGGGTCGCCGGCGCCGGTGCGGGCAACGGTCAGCGTGGAGGCAATGCCGTAAAACACGCCAGCCAGCACATACACGCCCAACAACACCCGGTCGGTGGAGATACCTGCCAGACGGCTGGCTTCGGGGCTGTTGCCCACGGCATAGACGTGGCGACCTTGCGCGGTGTCGCGCAGCCAGATCCAGATGGCAACGTACAGCGTCAGCATCAGCATGACGCCATAGGCCACGCGGGCGCCGCCGAAGTCGAAAGTTTCGCCCAACAGGTTCATTCCATCGGGAATATTGGTGATGGTTTGAGCGCGTGAGTAAAGCTGCGTGATGGCAAACGCGATGTTCAGTGTGCCCAAGGTCACGATGAAGGGAGGCAGTTTGACGCGGGTCACCAAGAGGCCGTTGATCAGGCCGAACAGCGTGGTGGCCGCGATACCGCAGAGGATAGCTGCCGGGGCGCTCAGGCCGTAGTCGGCTGCGAACTTGGTCATGACGATGGAGCCCAGTGCCATCACCATGCCGCACGACAGGTCAATACCGGCCGTCAAAATAATCAGGGTCTGTCCAATGGCAATGGTGCCCACCACCATGACCTGTTGCAGGATCAGAGAGAAGTTTTTCAGCGTCAGAAAGTTTTCGTGCTGAAAGGTAAAGAAGGCGCAGGCCAGCAGCAAGGCAATAGCCGGACCTAATGTTCCCATTGGCGGGAGTTTGGCTTTAAGCGTATTCATGGGATGAGCTTTGGTGAATCTCCGGCATCCGCCGGCATGTGTCAGCCGGGGATGCTCTAAGAAGGGAACGAAAGCCCCATTGTGTGAGGCTTCCGAAGATTTGCCTGCGCTTCACAGGCTCCGGTTGGGGTCATGCCAGTGGCATGACCGGCCGGCAGGGTGAATTAATCGCCCCAGCACTGACCGCGAGCGGTCTTGGTGTCGATGCTCTTGATGCCGGCAACAGCCTTGCCAACCACCAGGTCCACACCGGTGTCGGTGTAGCCGGATTGACGCTTGCCGTCCTTAGCGTATTGCACGCCAGCAGCCACGCCCATGGCAGCCATCTTCAGGGGGTATTGCATGCTGGTTGCAGCAATCACACCCTTTTCAACATTGCCCACGCCGTTGGAGCACATGCCGTCAACGCCCAGGATCACGACGTCTTTCTCTTTACCAGCGGCCTTCAGAGCCTTGTATGCGCCGGCAGCTGCGGGTTCATTGATGGCGTACACCACGTTGATCGCGCCGTTCTTTTGCAGGCAGTTTTCCATGCCGGTCTGGCCCTTGGCGGCATCACCGAAGCTGTCTGCCATGCAAACCACTTCAGCGGGCTGGGCCAGTTCATTGCTCTTGGCATCCAGGGTCTTCAGGCCGTAACCAGCCAGGAATCCGTTGTGACGTTGAGCGCCCACGGGGTGACCAGGGAACAGGTCCATGGTGGCGATGACGGGCTTCTTGCCTTTCAATGTTGCCTTGGCGTAGGCACCAATCAGTTCGCCAGCTTTGTAGTTATTGGTAGCGAAAAGGGCGTCAGCTTCGTCAACGGGGCTGTCCAGAGCGATCACTTGCACGCCTTGGGCCTTGATCTTCTTGATGGTGGGGACGATGGCGTCGCCAGAGGAAGTGATCAGGATGGTCTTGGCGCCGGCGGCAACCATGTTTTCCATCGCGCTGATCTGCCCTGCGGTGTCACCGTCTTGCTTGCCTGCGGCGCTGAGCAGCTTGGCGCCCAGTTTCTTGGCTTCGGCTTCAGCGCCTTCCTTCATCTTCACGAAGAAGGGGTTGCTTTCGGTCTTGGTGATCAGGCCGATGATGGGTTCTGCGGCGAACGCAGATGTTGCGGCGGAAGCGGCAAATGCGATGGCGGTCAGTGCCAGGGTAGTAGATTTTTTCAAGCTCGTTCTCCTCAGAAGGGTTGTCTATGGATCTTCATGGTTCAGGGATTTGAGGCCCTGCGTTTGTACGCTGGTCGTTTTAGCGTGGGGGAACTATATTCGGTTCGGACTAATTAAATCAAGTTACTTTAGTAATGGAAAACCCTAGGTAATTGCAAATAATTCGCACCACCGCCATCGCGTATCGTTCACCCACTCCCCAACAGACCCAAAGGCACCGATATGACACCTTCCCTGACGCTGGACGACGCCGTGCAACGGGCACGCGCGATGCTGACAAGCCGAAAACGCAAAATTCTGGGCATTGCCGCTGCCCCCGGCGCGGGCAAATCCACCCTGGCCGCCCGGCTGCTGGAAACATTGGGAGACCAGGTGCAAATGGTCCCGATGGACGGCTACCACCTGGCCAATTCGGAGCTGCAGCGGCTGGGCCGCGCCGGCCGCAAGGGCGCGCCCGACACGTTTGACGCAGCGGGTTACGTCAACCTTTTGCGCCGCATCCAAACCCAGCAAGTCGGCGAAACGATCTACGCCCCGGAGTACCGGCGAGAGCTGGAAGAAGGCATTGCCGGCGCCATCGCCATTGAAGCGTCCACGCCCCTCATCGTCACCGAGGGCAATTACCTGCTGATGGAAGAGGGCGCCTGGGCAGGCGTGCGTGGCTTGCTCGATGAGGCCTGGTTTCTGGACATTGACAGCAGCCTGCGCCAACAGCGCCTGCTGGAGCGCCACATGCGTTTCGGGCGCACGCGGCAGGCGGCACTGGAGTGGATTGCGGTAACCGACGAGCCCAATGCCCAACGCATTGCGCGCACGCGCCACCGGGCGGATTGGGTGGTTAACGGTGCCTAGTCATCGCGCGCCGTACAGTTTGATCATATTTATCACTTAAATTTGATCAACCCTATCAAAATTCACCCATTTGGGTGATGTCCAGAAACGAAGTCGCCCGGTACAGTTCATCCAACTGCTGTCACAGTGCGATAAGTCGAAGATCTGCTAGGCAAAAGGCGGACTTCTAACAAATCCAACGACGTCCCTCTGGGGACTTTCAAAGCCACCTTCGGGTGGCTTTTTTTTGTGCCTTCCATAGGACAAATGGTATTCCCTAGGGGCGAGATCAACTATGCTTATGTGAAACACAGTTTTGCTGGGGGCAGCCACCGTACTGCTGGTCAATGTCGAGGAGGACACGCATGAAACAACTCAAGATCTCTCAACGCCTGTACCTGATTGTGGGCCTGTCCACCGTCATCATGGCTGCACTGGCCATCATTACCTGGTCGGTCCTCAGCAACTTGTCGGACCTTCAGGACCGGGGCATTTCCAAGGCCAATTTAGCCGGACAGATCCGACATGACTCGAATCTGGGTGCCCAGGCCTACCGCGTCATTGCCGATACCTACATCAACCGCAATTTCGATGAGGTCAAGACCAAGTGGGCCGAGATCAACAAGGAAGTCAATGACTCTTTCACCGCTGCCAATGCCGCAGCGGACACCACAGCCAAGAAGGCAGCCCTGACGGAATCACAAGCTGCTTTTGCAGAAATTCGCAAACTCTACGAAGGCCAGTATCTGGAGCTTTCCAAAAAAGGCGCCCCCCAGAGTGAGATGGGCGACGTAGATGACGCCGTTGACAAGCAAATTGACCGCTTTGATGCCGCATACAACAAGCTTGCCGACCTGCTGGAGCAAGAAGCCAAGGAAATGGATGCCGATTTCGACAAAACATCGCTCAGCGCCCGCACCATGGTGGTCCTCTCCATTTTGGTGGGCGGCATTGCGCTGGTGGTACTCACACAAGCCATTTCCCGCAGCATTACCAACCAACTTGGCATGGAACTGGCCGAGGCGACCGTGCTGGCACACAAGATTGCCGATGGTGACCTGACCCATAGCTTTGAAACTGCGCATACCCACCAAGACAGTCTGGCGCGGGCCTTTGACCACATGCTGGCCACGCTCAAATCCATCGTCATCAATGTGCGCCAGGGTTCGGACACCGTGGCCACTTCCAGCGCCGAAATTGCGCAAGGCAACCACGACTTGTCCAACCGCACCGAGCAGCAAGCCAGCGCCTTGCAGGAAACCGCCGCCTCCATGGAACAACTGGGCTCGCAAGTCGGTCAAAACGCCGACCGCGCCCGCGAAGCCAACACGCTGGCCATGCACGCATCGCAAACGGCTGTCTCCGGCGGCGACGTGGTGGGTCAGGTGGTGGAGACGATGAAGGGCATCAATGACTCGTCCCGCAAGATCGGCGACATCATCAGCGTGATCGACGGCATTGCCTTCCAGACCAACATCCTGGCGCTGAATGCAGCGGTGGAAGCAGCCCGCGCCGGTGAGCAAGGCCGTGGCTTTGCCGTGGTAGCGTCTGAAGTGCGCAGCCTGGCCGGACGCAGCGCCGAAGCCGCCAAGGAAATCAAGGCCCTCATCAATGCCAGCGTAGAGCGCGTGGAACAGGGCACGGCGCTGGTCGACAAGGCAGGTGAAACCATGTCGGAAATTGTGGCCAGCATCCGCCGCGTGACCGAGACGATGGGTGAGATCAGCGCCGCCAGCTCCGAACAGTCCTCGGGTGTGGCGCAGGTGGGCGAAGCGGTTTCACAAATGGACCACGCCACCCAGCAAAACGCCGCCTTGGTGGAGCAAATTGCCGCTGCCGCCAGCAGCCTGAAGTCGCAAGCACAAGACCTGGTGACGGTGGTCTCGGCCTTCAAGCTCAATGCAGCGGATCAGGTGCAACGCGCCTCCGTGCGCATGAACCACAACACCATGCTTCCCCCCGGACAGGAGCGCCGGGCGCTGACCTGATAGCGCCTGCACAAACGCCCAGCAAAAAGGGCCGGCAGGAAAAACCTGCCGGCCCTTTTTTTACGTCAAACCCGACTGCTTAGTGGCCGGTCTTGAAGCTGGTGAAGGTGCGGGTTTGCACCTTGCGGATGGGTTGCGGCAGCGCATCGGGCGCCACCATGGTCTTCATCGCTGCGGGCTCGAGGAAGATGGTCTTGTTCTCGGCCACTTCCTTCTTCACGAACTTGACCGACGCGGCATTGGGGTTGGCATAGAACACCTTGTTGGTGAGCGATGCATGCACTTCGGGGCGCAGGATGTAATTGATGAACAGATGGGCGTTCTCGACGTTTTTAGCGTCGCGCGGGATGGCCATCGAATCAAAGAACAAGGTGGCGCCGGTCTTGGGCACCAGCGCCTGAATGACCACCGGCTTCTTGGTCTTGGCAGCAGCTGCGCGGTTGGCTGCAATGTTGATGTCACCCGAGAAGCCCATCACCACGCAGGTCGAGCCGGCGGCCATTTCTTCGATGTACCCGGACGACGAGAAGCGCGTCACATAAGGGCGAATCGCCTTGAGCACTTTGCCAGCGGCTTCGTAATCGGCTGCGTCCTTGCTGAAGGGGTTCTTGCCGGCATACAGCAAAGCGGCGGGCACCACTTCCGAGGCGGAGTCCAGCACGCTGATACCGCACTTCTTGAACTTGGCAGCGTATTCGGGGTTGAACAGCAGGTCCCAGGCGTTTTCAGGCATGGGGGTGTCGCCCAACGCGGCCTTGACCTTGTCCACGTTGATGCCCACGGTCACATAGCCCCAGAGCCAGTCCACCAGGTATTCGTTGCCCGGATCGACTTTGGCAACTTGTTCCAGCACACCCTTGTCGAGGTTGCCCCAGTTGGTGAGCTTGGATTTGTCGAGCTTTTGCAGCAAGCCGCCTTCGATCTGGGTCTTGGCAAAGTGGGCTCCGGGCACCACGATGTCATAGCCGGTCTTGCCTGCCAGCAGCTTGGCGTGCAGGATTTCGTTGCTGTCGTAGTTGTCGTAGCGGACCTTGATGCCGGTCTCTTTTTCAAAGTTCTTGATGGTGTCTTCGGCGATGTAATCGGACCAGTTGTAGATGTTGAGCACCTTGGAGGCATCTGCTGCCTGTGCCCCACCCATGCCCAGCAGTGCGCTACCGACTGCCAGCGCAAGGCCGACCTTTTTGAAAACCGTTTTCATTGCCAAAAGTCCTTTCAGAAAGAGTTGAAACAAACCACTAGAGAAATCCTAACACCCGCTCGGGTGCAATGTCGGTCAAGCAACGGGTATGCCCGAGCGGGCATTCGCGTTGGAAGCAGGGAGCACAGTCCAGCGGCGGCTGGTAGCCAGCGTCGTTCTTGAGCCAGAGAACCTGTGCTTTGTCGCTCAGTGGCGGCGTGTGCAGCGGGCTGCTGGAACCAAAAATCGCCACTTGCGGCACACCAAATGCAGCCGCCACGTGCATCAGACCGGAATCGTTGCTGACCATCGCCTTGGCCGATGCAATCACTGCCAGCGCCTGATCCAGGCTGGTGCGTCCGGCCAAATTGATGCAGGCGCCCAGGCGCTGCACCTGCGCCAGCGCCGTGATTTCGGCGCACAAGGCAGCTTCTTTGCCAGAGCCCAGCAACACCACCGGCAAACGCAGTTGCGCGGCCAGCCGGGCGAAGTGTTCGGCGGGCCAGCGTTTGGCGGCTCCGTATTCGGCACCCGGTGCCATAACGTAGTAGCCCTGCGCCTGCAATTCCAGCGCATGCAGTGCCGTAGCCTGCGCCGCGGCGTCGAGCTGCAAAACCGGTTTGTCAGCGGCGGTATCGGCATCGCCACTCAAGGCCGAATAAAACGCCACCATCGGTGGACGCTCGCCTTTGGGCGGGTTGGGACGGGTCCGGTTGAGCAACAAATAGCGCGACTCGCCCAGATAGCCCACGCGGGTGCGGATACCCGCCCACCACGGAATCAGGGCGCTCTTGAGGGAATTGGGGCAGACGTAGGCCACATCAAAACGCCCGCGCAGCGCAGCGGCCATCTGGCGGCGACCGCGCCATTGCAGGCCGCCGTGGGCGAATGGAAACTCAATGACTTCTGCCACCTGTGGCATGGCGCGGTAAACCGGTGCCACCCAAGGCAACGCGCCTACTGTGATGCGTTCACCGCGCGCCTGCAGGCGGCGCAGCAAAGGCTCGGTCATGACCGCATCCCCGATCCACTGGGGTGCGACGACGAGTGACTTAGTGATGGCCGTCGAAATGTTCACCGGCCTTGAGCGCGTAAACGGTACCGCAATAAGGGCACTTGGCTTCACCGCTGCGGGCTACATCGAGGTACACCTTGGGGTGGGTGTCCCAGGTTTGCATATTGGCCAGCGGGCTGGGGCAAAACACGCCGCCCTGGTGGTTCAGGTCTTTGGCGGCCAGTTCAACTTTGGAGGTGGGTTTCGACATGGTGTGTTCCTGTAAATGAAATGCTTCAGACCTTGGTCAGCCAGTGGGCGTATTGGGGGTTGCGGCCGTTGACGATGTCGAAGAAGGCGCTCTGGATTTTCTCGGTGATCGGGCCACGCGAACCGGTGCCGATTTCCACGCGGTCCACTTCACGGATGGGCGTCACTTCGGCGGCCGTTCCGGTGAAGAAAATTTCGTCAGCGATGTAGAGCTCGTCGCGGGTGATGCGCTTTTGAATCAGCTCCAGACCGAGATCCTTGCAGATATGCAAAACGGTGTTGCGGGTGATGCCGTTCAGCGCGCCGGCCGAGAGGTCGGGGGTGTAGATCACACCGTCCTTGATGACAAAAATATTTTCACCGGCACCTTCGGACACAAAGCCGCTGGCGTCCAGCAGGATGGCTTCGTCGTAGCCGTCATCGGTGGCTTCGCGGTTGGCCAGAATGGAGTTGGTGTAATTGCTGACCGCTTTGGCCTGCGTCATGGTGATGTTGACGTGGTGGCGGGTGTAGCTGGAAATCTTGGTGCGGATGCCGCGCTTCATGCCCTCTTCACCCAGGTACGCACCCCAGGGCCATGCCGCGACCATCAGGTGGATGTCATTGCCCTTGGTGGACACGCCCAGCTTCTTGTCGCCCACCCAGGTCAGGGGGCGCAGGTAGCCACTCTCCAGCTTGTTTTCACGGATCACGTCGATCTGGGCCTGATTGACCTGCTCCTTGGTGAAAGGAATGGTCATACGCAGAATTTTGGCGCTGTTGAACAGGCGGGTGGTGTGTTCTTCGAGGCGGAAGATGGAGGTGACACCGTTGTCGCCCTTGTATGCGCGCACACCCTCAAAGGCGCCGCAACCGTAGTGCAATGTGTGGGTCAGCACATGGATCTTGGCATCGCGCCATTCCACCATCTGGCCGTCCATCCAGATTTTTCCGTCACGGTCTGACATGGAGGGAGGAATTGCGCTCATCGGTTGTCCTTCTGTAGGGGTATTTGAAATTCGGCAGAAACCGCGATTTTACGGTCGCGCCAGACCATTTCCGGTCACCGCCGGAACCGCTTAGACCTCCGACTGAATCGCCGCCGCTGGCCAGCGCACCGTGACCGACAAACCACCCAGTTCGGCCGAACGGCCGATGTGCGCCTGCGCGCCGTACACATTGAGCAAGCGGCGCACGATGGACCAACCCAACCCGCTGCCGGACTGGTCGTTGCCCAGAACACGAAAGAAGCGTTCGCCCAAGTGCGCAATCGACTCCTCGGTCATGCCGGGGCCGCTGTCTTGCACCTGGAGTACGGTCACACCCACTTCGGCGCTGACTGCCACACGGATGCAGGCACCGTCAGGGCTGTAGCGCAGCGCGTTGTCCATCAGGTTGCGCACCATCACACCCAGCAGCAACTCATTGGCGGCCACCGGACCGGGCACCTCGGCCTGCACCTCCAGTGACTGCGCCCGCGCCCGCGCGACATGCGCCAACTCGCCCGCCACACGCCGCACCACCGCCCCCAGATCCACCGGTGCCAACTGCGACGCCGAGCCAGCCTCCAACCGGGCCAACGTCAACAACTGGTCCACCAAGCGGGTGGCACGGTCGCAACCGGCCAATGTGGTTTGCAGCGCGTGGTTGCGCTCTTCTGCATCGTCGCCGGCACCCATGGCCACTTGGGCCTGCATGCGGATGGCTGCAATCGGTGTGCGCAGTTCGTGTGCGGCATCGGCGGTAAAGCGGCGCTCGGTTTGCACCATGCGGTTAATGCGCTCCAGCAGGCCGTTGAGCGTCTGCACCAGCGGCTCCAGCTCACGCGGCATGCCCTGCAAGGAAACCGGCTCCGCCGCGTGCGGCGCGCGCGACTCCAGCGTGCCGCGCAAGTCGTGGATAGGCGCCATCCCCCTGCGCACCGACCACCACAGTGCCAGTCCGAACAAGGGCAATGCCAGTACCAGTGGCTGCAAAAGGCTGCGCATCACAGCCCACAAAATGGCCTGACGGGACTCTACTTTTTCCGCCACCAGTACGGTGACTTCGGGGTCGGTTTCGTGCATGACCACCACCCGCCACAACACGCCATCTTCGCGGCGAACCGTGGAAAGCCCGCTGCCACCCGCCACCATGGGCTCCAGCCCCACGTTGGCTGAGCGCGTGCTCAACTCGCCTTCCACAAACACCTGAAACGCTACCTGCGGTGCGAACTTGTGCAACACCGGCGTGTCAATCACATCGTCAAAGTCGCCCTTGGCGTGCACCAGCAGCAACGCAGCCGCCTGCGACAGGTGGCCGTCGAGCAGCTCGTCAATTTCATGCTGCGCATCGCGCCAGGTAATGACCGCTGCACCCAGCCACACGGCCGTGGCAAAACCCAGCACCAGCAGCAAAACCCGCGATTGCAGCGACAGCGGGCGCGACGGGTTCATGCGTCGGTCGGTTCGCGCTGAATGGTGTAGCCCACACCGCGCACGGTATGGATCAGGTCCGGGCCCAGCTTTTTGCGCAGGTGGTGGATGTGCACCTCAATCGTGTTGCTCTCCACTTCATGGCCCCAGCTGTACATCTGCTGTTCGAGTTGTTCACGCGTGAGCACACGGCCCACATTGCGCAAGAGCGCGTGCAGCAAATCGAACTCCCGGTTGGACAGGGCGATGGACTCGCCATGCGAAATGACCCGGCGGGCCGCCACATCCAGTTCCACCGTGCCTGCGCACAGGGTGTCGTGCACCTGCCCCAGCGAACGCCGCACGAGCGAGCGCAAACGCGCCGCCAGCTCGATCAGATCGACCGGCTTGATGACGTAGTCATCGGCCCCCGTGTCCAGCCCCAGCACCCGGTCGGGCACCGCATCACGGGCCGTCAACACCAGAATAGGGGTCGCAACTTTACGGGCCCGCAAATCGCGCAACACGTCCAGGCCGTCCTTGTGGGGCAGCCCCAGATCCAGCACACCTGCGGCATACACGCCACTGGCCAGTTCGCGCTCGGCGGCCATGCCATCGCGCACCCAGTCCACCTGAAAACCGGATTGGCGCAAGCCGGCACGCAGGCCGTCGCCAAGCATGGCATCGTCTTCCGCAAGAAGGATTCGCATAGAAAAATAGGTTCCTAAGTCTGTGCTGTTTGGCTTTGTACCGGTACCGACAAAGCAGCCGGCGCATCGGCATTGCCTTGGGGCGCACCCTGCCACTGTAACCACCAGAATCCCAATATCGCCAGCACCATCACCACCGCAATAAGCGTCCAGTTGCGGCGCACGCCCTGCTCCGCCGGGCCGGTCTTGAACCCGGTCACCATGGCGCGCACCAGATTTTCACGGTGCTGCAGGCTGGCGGTAACGACACCGACCAGGTGGCCAATGACCACCAGCAGCATGCTGTTTCCCAGCACCTCATGCAGCTCGGACAACCAGCCCGGGCCGAGGTCGTTGTAAGTGGCGTAGCCGGTGGCGACCAGTCCCGCGCCCATCAGCATCAACAACACAATAGCCAGCGCACCGGCCGGGTTGTGGCCCAGGTGGTGTTCGGGCTGGCCGGCTTTGATCGACTTCAGATAGCGCAGCACCGCTTGCGGGCCCCGCACAAAACTGGCAAAGCGGGCATAGCGCGTACCCACCACACCCCACACCAGACGGAATGCCAGCAACCCGCCCAAGGTGTACCCCAGCGTCACGTGCACCAGGCGCCAGGACTCGCTTTCTGCTGTGAGGTAAGCGCCGGCGAAACAGAACACCAAAAACCAATGGAACACGCGCACCGGCGCATCCCAGATGCGGATCTTGCCGCTGGCAGTCGTTGTTTCACTCATTTGGGAATACGCACCTGGTGCTCATTGAAGTTGCCCTTGGCGGCATCGGCGTGGCAGGCAGAGCAGTTGGCCGCACTGCCAATGGAGGCGCGCTTCCAGGTCGCAGCCGACACCTCGTCGTGCTGGCGCACAAACCAATTGGTTTTGGAGATGCGGCCTTGCACCGCCTCTTCACCACCTTTGCGGCCGCTGCCGGCATTGGTTTTCAGCCAGGCGGAAATTTCTTTGGCGCTCGCTTCATCCAAAGACGCGTCGGTGCCGAAGTGCTTGCCCAGGTTGCCCATGAGCTGCTGCCACGATGCCGCCGGCAACAACCCCGGCGGGTAGGCCACGTGACAGGCCCCGCACTCCTGCTGGTGGCGCGCATTGGCAGCCACGGCGTAGCTGCGATCCGCATGCGCGGCACCACTGAACGTCAAGGCCAGCAACGCGGCACTCGCCAAAGACAATAGATTTTTTTTCATGGATGAACTTTCAGTACTCAGGGCTTGAGCGAAACCAACCAGGCCATTACGTCGGCCTTTTCAGCGGGCGTGCATTCACGGCCCACCACATCGTTGCAATTGCGGCGAAACCATTTCTCGGTCTTGGCCGCATCGGTAAAGCGCTTGTCATTGGCAGCGGGAGCCATCGGTGCAATCACCTTGCCGGTGGATGCGTGCTTGCCATCCACCGTGGGCTTGGCCGTATGGCAGCTCGAACAGCTCCATTCCTTGCCATGTTTGCCAGTAAAGAACTCTTGTCCGTGCGCTGTTTGTGCGGGCTGGCCGGACTGGGCCGTATAGCCAGCGATCTGGGCTGCGGGTGTGGTTTGCGCCTGCGCTGCGCTGGTCAGAACGAGCAGTCCGGACGCGAAAAACAAGGCAACAGATTTGAAAGAAAACATAAGACCTCCAGTGCTTCGCATGGTAGGTCTGGCAGATTAACCACCGCTTAATGGTCTGGCGTCTCTGCGCCTTCCATGGTCTTGCGCGGCTGGTCGCTGTGCGACACCTCCAGGCCATCGGCGACATAGCCCGGGCCTTTCATCAGCATCACCAAAACACAGCCAATACCAATGGTGACAACCGCCGTCCAATGAAACAAAACCACCCCGGCCACGACGTAGTCCATGGTCTGCAACCAGCGTGCTTCGGCTGCATTTTGGTCACTGGTAAAGAAATGCAAAGCGACGGCCGCCAACAGCGGAATCGCTGTGCCCACCAGAAAAATCATGGGCAGCTTGCGCCATAGCGCCCACTCCATGCCCGAGGCACTGCGGATGGAATTGGGGAGCTTGTTGAGCCAGCGCATGAGCGGATGGTATCGCCTCGCCGGCTTAGCCCATGGAGCGCACGACCTGCATCGCCTCTTCGACCCGCTCCACGGCGTGAATGGTCAGTCCTTCGATAGCCTTTTTGGGCGCGTTGGCCTTGGGCACCACGGCCACACTGAAGCCGAGCTTGGCCGCCTCTTTCAGGCGCTCTTGTCCGCGTGGCGCAGGGCGCACCTCGCCGGCCAGCCCCACTTCGCCAAAGGCCAGAAAGCCTTTGGGCAAAGGCTTGCCGCGCAGACTGGAGGTGATGGACAGCATCACCGCCAAATCGGCTGCGGGCTCGCTGATGCGCACGCCGCCCACCGCGTTCACAAACACGTCCTGGTCCATGCAGGCCACACCGGCATGGCGGTGCAACACGGCCAGCAACATGGCCAGCCGGTCTTTGTCCAGACCCACCGACAGGCGCCGGGGCGACGGACCGCCGCTATCCGCCAGCGCCTGAATTTCCACCAGCAAAGGGCGCGTGCCTTCCAGCGTCACCATCACACAGCTGCCGGGCACGGGTTCGGCGTGCTGGCTCAGAAAAATGGCGCTGGGATTGCTGACCCCCTTGAGGCCTTTTTCGGTCATGGCAAAAACACCGATTTCATTGACGGCGCCAAAGCGGTTCTTGATGGCGCGCACCAATCGGAACTGGCTGTGCGTGTCGCCCTCAAAGTACAGCACCGTGTCCACCATGTGCTCCAGCACGCGCGGACCGGCCAGCGCGCCGTCTTTGGTGACATGCCCCACCAACACGATGGCGGTGCCGCTGGCCTTGGCCGCGCGGGTCAGGTGCGCGGCACATTCGCGCACCTGCGCCACCGAGCCCGGCGCACTGGTGAGCTGTTCGGAATAAACCGTCTGGATGGAGTCGATCACGGCCACATCGGGGCTGTGCGTTGACAGCGTGGCGAGGATTTTTTCAAGCTGTATTTCGGCCAGCACCTTGACCTGCGAATGGTCCAGCCCCAGCCGACGCGAACGCAAGGCCACCTGCGCGCCGCTCTCTTCGCCGGTCACATACAAAGTGTTCTTGCCGGAGCGCTGCAAGGAATCCAGCGCCTGCAACAACAGAGTGGATTTGCCGATGCCGGGGTCACCACCGATAAGCACCACCCCGCCTTCGACCATGCCGCCGCCCAGCACCCGGTCCAGCTCTTCGTGGCCGGTGGGCGTGCGCTCGACGTCACTGGCTTCGATGTCCGAGAGCACCGCGACTTCGGCGGTTTTGGCCAACGCGGCAAACCGGTTCTTGGCCGGCGCATCACTGCCGGCAATCGATTCGATCAGTGTGTTCCAGGCGTTGCAATGCGGGCACTTGCCCAACCACTTCGGGCTGGTACCGCCGCACTCGGTGCAGGTGTAAATCGTCTTCTCTTTGGCCATGGCGGAATGATACTGTACAAAACAACAGATATACCCGCCAGCCCTTTACGAATGCGGTATGCGCTCGCGGGCCTTCTGGACTTTTTCCGCGCTGACGGCGACTTTGATCTTCTCGAAGTTCACCGGCATGGTGATGGCGGTGCGCGGCTCGGCGGTGGTTTTGCACTCGTATTTGGCCAGCGGAATGGCGTCACTGCCGACGATGCTGATCACCCAGGGCGTATTGGCGCGCTCCCCTCGTTGCACCGCCACCGCAACTTCTCCGTTGGCTAGTTTCACGTAGGTGCCGGCCGGGTAGAAGCCCACCGCCTG
>Ga0228698_1000437_pt1 | contig 33323 bp, 42 predicted proteins | sample McNCre117_Aug_MG_FD_178015 | JGI IMG/M metagenome (GOLD analysis project Ga0228698, IMG submission 178015) | Freshwater microbial communities from McNutts Creek, Athens, Georgia, United States - 1-17_Aug_MG | ecosystem: Environmental > Aquatic > Freshwater > Creek | place: USA: Georgia...
CTTCAAGCTCGTCTAAGTTCACCACGCGGTCAGTGAAACGTTTATCAAGGGCTTGGCCTACCACTTCCACAAGGTGAAAGGTTTGCAATTCCTGTGGGTATTTGGGCGCTTGTTTTGCACACCCTAGCAAACTAAGGCTTGCGACCAGCATTAAAATAATCTTCATAAGCTTTGCCCCTTTGTTCAGGTGTTGAGTTTGGGTCATCAATGATTTTGTTGGCCGCTTCTTTTGCAGCACTTTGTTCTTTGGCTCTTGCATGGTCGTGAGCCCATTTCAACCAGTCTTCATAAAGTTGTTGCCCGCCGTACCGCAAAGCCAAAGTGCCGACCCAACCCACAAATCCTGTAATGTTTAAGGCATTAAGGAAAAGGTTGATTAGAACGTTGACCAGAGCTTGAAGCGCAGCGGGCATTTTCATAATTAAGCCTTTGGTGCTAGTTTAGCAATGAGTGCCAAAGCTGCATCGATAACGGCTTTGTCAATCGCTGCCCGTTGGCTTTCAATCAAAGCGTCATCCCAAGCGCCTGGAATAACTTTTTCAATGGCGGTCAAAGCTGCATCAACAACTTTTTTGCCTTCTGATTGAACCAAAACCGTCGCTTCTTGAACCGCGAAAGCTTTAGCTGCATCAACTAATTTTTGTTCCCATGGTTGCATAAAATCCCCTTTACTTGTTAGCGTGATTGCTAACCGTTAATTCTGCCTTTTAGTTCGCCGATGGCAATTAAAATTTGGTTCATACTTTGCTGAAGCCCGTCGATTTTTTCCCAAATGGTTTTGTCTTTGTCATGGTTTTCTAGCTTGTAGGTGTTGTGGTCTTGTTCTAAATATTTGACCTTGCTTTCAAGTCTTATGAACCAAGCCACAGCGGTGACAAACATTGAAAAAAGAACTAGGACACCCGTCACCAATGACACCCAATTGTTTGCCATGTCTATTGCAACCATTTAGTTACCGACCCTTTTGATTGAGATAAATGAATCAATTGCTGCGGTGTAAACCGAACCCGCATTTGTTTGTGAGTTGAAAACGTCAATCAAATCCCCAGCAAGTGCGGGCACGTCATGGCAAGTAAAATTTGTAAAAAAGTTTGTAACACCAGCAACAGCCCAAGGCTGTGAGCGCACCACAGTGGCCGCATTTTTTCTTAGTGCAAATTGGTGTGCCCCTGCGCTAGCCCCCTGTTCAGCCACCTGAAAACAAACGGCATAAGTGCCGGGGGTTGGGACCTTGAAGGCCCAAGAAGACCCTGTTGTCACCGCCGAGTGTGAGTCTTTTGTCTTGGTGTTAAATTGGATTGCCCCCGTTGCGGTAAGGGTTTGTCCTGCGCCATCTACAGTGTAGATAGCATTGACCGACTCTGTGGAAGCAACAACTGAAGGACCCGAAAGCCTAAAAATTGAAAAGTTATTTTGTGAACCATCAGACACAGTAGAAAGTGAGCCACCAGAAGACTGGTTAACCATAACTCTAACGACATCACCCGCCACCAAATTTAAAATTTTTGACGTGGTTGTTGTGGTCACAATCGCCGATGAAGGCACACTATTTGAAATTGCCCGGTCTACGCTGTTGACTTGTATTTTAACAATTCGATTGCCCGTGGCATTTGCTGAAAAGCCGTTTTTGGCCTCAACATAATAAACCCCAGGGACCTGCACCACATAGGTGTTGCCAGAAATCCCACCCGCATTATCAAAAGCGACGGTGCCAAAAGTGGCCTGTGTGTCAGTGCCGCTTGTTACAAAGGCTTGGGCATTTCCCGAAACCACTTGTGCGGCAATCACTCTTGTATCGGTGTCGTTTGACATTTGAACATTTGACGACCAACCAGTGATTGGCACAATTGCATGAAAACTATAGCGTGTAGTCGCCGCACTAAGTGGCCCAAGGGCGCTTCCAATAAAGTTACCACCCGACGAGCTATAGAGGCAAAGCACAGCCGTCCCACAGGCATTTACGGTGCCGTCTATTTCTGTAGCACCTGAAAAGGCCGCAAAATACCCAAGGGATTGTGATTGTGCAATTGACGTGTTATCGACCTTTGTCGTGTCAATGGTGTACCCAGAAGGTAAAGCAAATTGATAAGTGCCGCTTCCCGCTGTGCCCGCTGCGGTCTGTTTAAATTCGTAGCGAAGCTCAATTGAGTCGCCAACCCTGCGCCAATACATTTTATCTTGGACAACCGTCCCTTTTGTCGGGTTTGTTGTTGTGCCCGTAATTGTGGCAACATAAGATTGCCAGTCAGTTACAACCGCCCCAGAAGGTGCCGTTTGTGGGCTAACCGAAAAGTCATCCCAGGTCATCGACACCGCACCAGCCGAAGCATTGATTGCCACAATGGCTAGGCGGTATTGGGTCGAGCTTGAAGTTGTTTGGAAGGTGCCAGTTACATAGCCCGTGCCACTTCCCTGGGTGATGCCATAAACACCAGAGGGCTGAATCCATGCACTTGCTGTGGTGTCGTAGATATAGACCGCAAAAGTGTTTGAGCTTGTGCCTGACAAATTTAAATTGGCAAGACCAGACACCACAGAATAATAGGCTTTGAAGGTTAAAACCTTTGCTTTGTCTGCGTTATCGATTGTAAACGGGCTTGAAATGAACCCTTGGCCCGCAGCCCATGCCGCACTTGAAGCCGTAGAAAGCGAATAAGTTTTTTGCAAAGGGCTCGAAGCCGTGGTTGCAAAAGTCGTGACCGATGCCGCACCAGCCGTCACCGAACCTGTGGGAATAAGACTTGTCAGCGTAGTGTTAAATAGCGACCAGCCGGTTGTCGTATTGGTCTCAAAATCCCCGTTGCCGGTGTTGCCGTTGTAGTTTGAAAGGTAGTTTTTGCCGCCCGAGCTACCACCGATTTGGCCGGTTGTGATGGCGCTAGAAAGCTGTGAATTTATGCCATTGGCGGTGACATAAATTTTGGTGTCATTGATAAGCTGTGAAGCCGAACCGCCCGCTGCGGTCAGTTCAGAAAGTGACTTGACGTTTTCATTTTGGATTTGCCCGGCACCAAGTGCTAGCTGTGTCCACAAGAAAAGCCCGGCTAATAAAATTCGCTTCATAAATCCCCCTAAAATCTAGAATAACTGACCACAATGTCCGATGCGGTTGCGGGCGCATTGCCCGAGGTAAAGGTTATTGTTGACCCACTGATGGTGTAATGGGTTGTTTGTTTTTGCAATAAGCCGTTGACATAAACTTCAACCGAAGCCGTTTGGGCTGGTGAAAAACTTAAAGTAAAAGAAAGATTTGTGCCGTTGACGGTGCCGGTCGGGACTTCCTGAACAAGTCCCGTTGAAACCATGACCGGCCCGGTAATCGACGGCAAGCTATAGGTTTTGGAAGCATCCGAAGACCTGATGGTGTCGCCATCAATTGTTCTAGTCGCGGCCCCAAACGTTGGCACCACAAATAGTAGTGCCAAAAGGAAATTTAAAAAACGCATGACGAACCTCAAATCAGGTTAGGCTTATCGGCGGGCGATTTCATACCAAAGTGACCCATTCCAAACGAGGGTCAAAGAAGAGTTTGTGCCACCCACCCAGGCACCATTCAAGGATAAGCCTGTGCCATCAGCCAATGTTACTGTGTTAGTTGCTGATGTTGAAACAAGAATAAGCTGTTGTCCAACGTTTGTGGCTGCGGCAATCTGCGGCGAAGCCGTAACGGTAACAGCACCACCGGACCCGGTGATAAATTGAATGTTGAAATAGTTTGTGCCTGAAAAGGTCACACCTGTTGCGGCTACAATGGCCGTTGGTGAAGCCTGTGAGCCGGTCACAGTAGGGATGCTAGAAGGTGCCGCTGCACTTGTCCAAGTTGAGCCGTTTGATGTCAGGATGTTGCCCGAAGTGCCTGGGGCCACAAGTGACACATTGGAAGTGCCCGCACCCACAAGGACTGAACCCGAAGTCAACGTTGCCAAGCCCGTTCCACCGTTTGCCACTTTGACTTGGTTAACCAAGGAAGTGTCGGCTGAAATGCTGGTAATGTTGTTGGTTGTGCCTGAAATCGTTTTGTTGGTCAGGGTTGCGGTTGCCGCGTTTTTAGTGGCGTCAGAGGTATTGTCCACGGCTGATAAACCCACGTCAGACTTCGTGATGCCTGTGGGGGTTGAGATTGCCGGGCTGGTCAACGTCTTGTTGGTCAGCGTGCAAGTCTCATTTATCCCACAAAGTGTGCCCGTTACCGTTGGCAATGTGATAGTGGCCGCACCGTTGGTGATAGCCGAACCATCAAGGACGCGGTTTGTTGCTGCGAAGGTCGTAGATGCAAAAAGCATCAGACCAAGAATTGCTAGTTTTTTCATTTTATTTACTCCTTGGCCTATGGCCTTTTGTTATCGTCTAGAAATTTCATTCCACAAAGCCCCATCCCAAATTAACCAAATGGAAGACTTTGCTTTCAAATCAACGGCACCATTTAAGTAAAGCCCGTTGCCGTCATTCAAGGTTATGTAATCAGTGTCGTCTTGTCCAATCAAGACCAGTTCATTCCCGATTGCTGACCCGGCTGCAATTTGTGGGTTGGCCGTCACCGTTACATGGCCCCCCGTTGACTTTAAAAAGGCCACTTGGCGGGCATTACTTGTGGGGGTAATGCCAGAAGTGCCGATGTTTAATGGCGCAGCCACGGTGCCTTGCGGGACCAAAGTGGGGGTTGGCGTTGGCGCTGGGGCCGTTGTGGCGTTGTAAACCACAACCAGGCTTTGGGCCGTTGCGGGCTGAAAACCTGAACCAAACGTCAAAGTGGTGCCTGACACTGACCATTGGTTTGGTGGCTGGTGAACACCGGCAATAAACACACTCAAGCCCGCCGCACTGTCAGGGGCTTGGGAAAGTGTGAAGGTTTGGTTTACCCCATTTATGGTGCCGCTTGGCGTTTCTTGGAAAGGGTTACCCCCACCTGCGCCGCCGCCACCAATAACCACATAACGTGAGCTTGAAACGTCAAACCACATTAAAGCCGCAGCGTTGTTTGGCAAACTCATGTCAAAGCCGCTAAAGGTAAAAATGCCGTTAGTGACGTTTGAATTTTTAAGGGTGATGGTTGCACCCGTTTTATTTAAAATTAAAAAGAACTGTTTAGTGGTTGAGCCTGTGATTGTAGCCACAGAAGCAAGCGAACTATTGCTTAATTTCACAACCGCTTTGGCCGGTGCAGGCATTGCCGCATTGGTCCCGGTGGTTGTTGAGTCGGTCACATCGTCGCCAATTAAGCGGCCAAGTGTAGCCAAGTCACCGTTGAAAGTTTTAGCACCACCAAAAATCTGCGAGCCGGTATTTACTAGACCACGCAAAGAAGCTGTGGCGTCCACAATATCTTGGGTGGCAAAAAAGCTCGGTAAATCTAGAACCGACTCACCAAGTGTTGGTCTATTTTCAGCGTCAAAAACTTCCCTGAATACCACCTTAATAGAACTTGCCGTCAGGTTGTAAGCCGTTTCGGTGCCGGAAATATTGACAAAGAAATTTAAAGTCCACACACCAGCGGCATAAGTCAGGCGGCCATAAACCCTGCGGCCCGAAGTGTCTTCAATGTAATCTAAAATGGTTGCGTCCAAAATCAGATTTCTATTGTCTGGGCTTGAGGTAATAACCCCAGCCGAAGACGTTGAACCGCCCGCAACCTTTCCGCTCATTAAGCTTGTAACCACCTTTGTGGTGCCTGCGATTGAGCTAACGGTGATGCTTTGAAGAACTGTAAAATATTTATTAAAATTTGCCAAAGTGTTGGCAGAAATCAAAGCACCGTCACCGGCTGCGCCTGTGTGAGCATGGCCTGTGGTCCCATTAAATTTTGCGTCGATTTTTCCCAGGGCTGTTTTATGGCTATCACCATTGGTTATAACAGTCTGTGACGCATAATTTTTCCTTGTAGCATCGTTGGTGCCACTCATCCCAACGGCGTCGAAGGTCTCGTTCAAAGCTTGTTGGACGTTATCAACACTGGCCCCCGATTGGGACTGCGAATTTTGCAAGGCAAGAATTGCCACAGTGCTGGTATTTGGTGCCGTCCTAGATAGGAAAGCTGTATTGAACGTTGTTTGGTTTGCAATTTGGCCGTTAACTACCGACATTTTATTGGCCCTCGGCTAGTCTAAAAATTAGTGGTTTTATTTCATAATAAAAAGGCAGATTTCTAGCGAAGGTCTCGACTAGCTCAAAGCCTGTGCCCGATTTATCTGTTGGTGTGCTTTCTAAAAGCAAAGGTTCAAACTCATCAGGACTTGAAACGTCTTCAATAAATTCAATGGGTGCTTTGGTGATGCAATATTCTAAGAAAGCCAAAGCATCTTCATAGCCCGTCAGGTTTGTTTTAATTAGTGAGCCGGGGGGCTGGACAAGGTCATTGATAAAAAGAAGGTCGCATTTCATAAATCTTTCATCGCCAAATTTTTGCACGCTCACAAGGCCGCTTGCAGATTTTGAAACGGTTGAGTCTGAAGCCCTAAGATTTTGTTTTGTGGGCATATAATTTTGAAGGAAAAATTGCGGGTAATAAATGGACCCACTTCTTTCACCACCAATTATTGTGGTAATGCCCAGCGAATCAACAGAAGCAAAACCAAGAAGACTAAAAATAGAAGTTGATGCGTTTTCACCTGTTGCCCCCAAAGAGTCAAAAGACCCCGAACTTGTCAGGGTTATGATGCCGGTTTGATAGTCTACACTTAAAGAATAGTCATTGGACCCAACGCTGTTTAAAGCGTCGGCCACCACCTGCAAAAGTTTTGTGAGGGTGTAAGAACCCACAGGCACCACAGCATGGCGGGTGTTTGTGCCTTCCTTAAAATCAATGTCGCGATTTGATATGTCCACAGTGTGGCCGTAACGAAAGGCTGAATAAACGCTTAAACTCACACCGCCCCCACTATGGTTGTGCCTTGTTGTTGAAACGACTCTCTGATGACTTCGGCCAATTCGAGCCCGGTTTGTCTGCGGTCTAAAATGTTACCTTGGACAACCACTTGAACGCTTTGGCCGGGCGTCTCTGGTTTTTGTGTCTCGGTAGGGGTGAAAGAGCCACCACTTGTGGGGCTTGCAGCCACGCCACCACCGGACCCACCACCGCCGCCTGTGTCGCTTCCTGTGTTGCCGCTTGAAAGGGATTTCAACAATCCCCCCAGGGTGATAAGAGCTAAACCTGCGGCAATCGCTGGGCCGCCTGCCAACCCCACAATTGAAGCCTTGATGGCATCAACCCCAAAACCAACGGTTAAGAAAGCGTTACCAATTTGAATGGCAATGTCACCCAGTAGGGCCAAAATGCCTTTTCCGAAAGCGTCGAAGACATTTTTACCCTGGGCCAAAGCCGCGCCCACACCCTGAAAGGTGCTGTTTAAATTTGAAAGCAAAATGGCTTTAATGTCCACTTGGGTCTTGGCTGTTAGCTCTTTGAGTTTTACTTGCAAAGCCACTTCAGCCGCCACACGTTTGTTGGCGTAGTCTAGCTGCAAAGATAAAAGGGCTGAATTTCTTTGTGCTTCTGTAAACCCTTTTTCTTTGGAATATTTGTCAGCAATTTCTTTTCTGGCAAGTTCAAACTGTTCTTCAAGAATGACCCGCTTTTGATTGTCGATGTCTTCAACGGTTCGGATTTGCTGCCTGACATCTTCAATCAATGGAAGCTGTGCTTCTTGGATGCCAATGAAATCAGACTGGGCTTTAATTTGCAGGCCCAAAATCTGATTGTCTCTTGCCCTGATAGCTGCAAGCTGTTCAGCGGTCAATTTTGTAACCGCGTCACCCTGTTTTTCAGCCGCTTCTTTGGCTGATTTTGCAATCAATTCGCTTGTCTGGGTGGTAGCTTTTGCAGTCTGGTCAAAGAGTTTTTGTGTTTCAATAAGTTGAAAACGAAGCTTTTCAATCAAGTCGGTATTATCAAGTTTTTTTCTTGAGTCAAAAAACCCATCACCAAGCTTTTCATTTTCATTGGTCAGATTTTGGATTTGATAACCCAGGGAAATAATCTGCGCTTTGTAGTTTGCAGCTTGTTCAGTTTGCTTTTCAAATGTGGTTTTGGGCTTTTCCAATTCCACAACTTGCTTTAAGAAATTTGCAATTGCACCCGTGGCGGCTGCAAACTTTGAGCCCAAAACAGAGTTTAAAAACAGGTCAAAATCTTCGGTCAATTCAGTGAAAGCAACGCCGATTTTTTTGACGTTTAAATTGTTTTCAATCAAGCCGCCTTGAACATTCTTAAATTTATTTCCGGCTTGGTCCAAAAAGGCATTTAAAATGGCTTGCTGTTGCTGGGCCTTGGTCAGTTCACTAGATGTTAAACCGATGGCACTTGCATAATCCCTAAAGGCTTTTTGCTGGTCAATGACCACACCCTGTGAGCGCAGCATCCTTGCGTTTGCCGTTTCAATTCCACGGGTGACTTCGGCAAAGCGTTCTTCAAGCGAACCACCAAGGGCCGCTGTAATTTTTCTGGTCACTTCTAAAACTTGTGGAAGTTTGGCCGCGTTGGACCCAAGCTCAATGATGGCACCGTTAGCAGTTTTTAAAAGTGAAGTCGTGTCAATCAAGCCGCCCGCAGACTTTTCAAGGCTTTCTTTTAGTTCAGACCCCACAAGGCCAACACTTTCGGCCAAGTTGTCAAACTGGACCCTGACAGCGTTGATTTTTTCGCCTTCGAGGGTTAGGTCAAATGCTTCTTTTATGATGACCCCAGTGGCTACAGCCGCAAGGCCGATGGTGGCAAACGCCACATCAATGCCTAAAACGGCTTCCTTCACAAAGGAAAGCGGGTCAAAATTTAAAACGTCTTTTAGTTTTTTAGAACTATCGGCGGCCTGACCTTCAAGCTTTGCAAATGCGTCCCTGATTTGTTTTTCATCAAGGGCAAACTCAAATATTAACTTCTGGTCATCGGCCACTTCTACCCCTTAGCGCCATTTGTTCAGCCAGTTCTTTGGCTGTTATGGTGGCGGCTTCTGGTCTAAACTGTTGTGGGTAAGCATAACGGTGCATTTCCCGCAACATTTCTTCCCGCGCTTCCTGTTTTAGGTGCGGCAACATACTGATGTTAGCTTGTACTAAAAATTCACGGGCTTCAAGCACTGTAATTGCTTCCCACAAATCAGTGAAAGTAAAAACGTCAAGGCCCGTTATTTGGTCTGGGTGCAGGCCGTAAAACCTGCAAATTTTGGCAATTTTTAGGTCTTGGGGCTCTAGTTTTTTTTTGAGCCCAGCAAGAAAGTAAAAAACTCGGTGTAGTCATCACCATCAAAAAAAGTTAAATGCTCTTTGGAAAGACCAAGGTCCATGTAAAACTTTTCTAAAACGTTGATGGCGTCACCTGGGTCAGCTTCTTTCACCGCGTTTTGAACTTCAAACGCTTCAGACACCGCAGGTATTCTAATTTCAACCGTCACACCGTTGGGAAGTTTTACTTTCCCAACTTTCTTTTTTACTTCAAAAACTTTTGTCATTTAAAAAGCTCCAATCAAGCTGTTGATAAATTTTTAGATGCCCAGACCTGCGGCCCCGCCGTCACCGATAAGGAAGAACTGAATTTCTTTGTTCTTAGTGGTGTCAGGTTGAACAGTGAATTTCAAAGGAATGGTAGAAATTTTTTCACCTGAAAAAGTAAACTTGTCTAGCAACGCTTGGGCTTTCCAGAAATTCCAATCCTGTGTGCGGTCGGAAGCATCCAAAGCCACAGGATGAAGTCTCATGTAAATAGTTGGGACTTGTTTACCCACAAGTGTTGGACCAAAACCGAAAGTGTCGATTTGACCCGCGCCAATTGGCAAGAATGGGTAGTGGCCCGCAGCGATGAAAGCCTGTTTTACAGACTCTTTATCGGTCTCATTTAGGGTAAAATCAACTTCCATGGGGGGATAACCTTTAACCAGTTTTCCCAACACTGTGGTGCCTGTGTGCTGACATTTGATGTCTTCGGTGTCAGCTTTCAAACCAGACACAACAATTTCACCCTCAATGCAACCCGCTTCGCGCTCAATTTGACCAACAGTCAAAAGTTGAAAAGCAAAACCTGATTTGTTTACATCGTCTGGGTCGCGTGCAGGATTTGCAAATCCTGGGGCTGTTGCAACCAGTGTCACCACGTTGCCTGATGCTGTTGCATCAAAGCCCGCGACGTTGGTCAAAATAGCCGCAAGGGCCGTTGCCACCGCCGCCGCAGTCATTGGGTTGGTAATGCTGACCGCGTGTCCAGTCCAACCACCCGCAGGTGCAGGGTCTACAGAAGAACCAGTGTCAAACCAAGCGTAGTGTTTTGCACCAGCGGCATCTTGAAAAAGAAAATATTTTCCGGCAAGACTTGAAGTTGAAGAAGTTGGCACACAAGTGATTGCCTGAACCTGTGGCGTGTCTTTGCCCAGATAGACAAACATTGGTTGAATTTTTACGTTTGCGATATTGCTCATTGGCGTCCCCTTTTATTTTTAAACCGTTGGTAACTCTAAAACTATCACTAAGGAAAAATCGATTGTCAACCTAACCGCGTTGTCATTGGACCTAGACATGGGGCTGGGGTCAAAGTTTATCACTTGGACCGACTTAATTGAGGGCTGGGTCACGCGATTTTTGGCCATCATGGCCCGCTCAACTATCGCCTGACCCTTTGCAATAATATCATCGACATTTTGTGGAAGGTTCTTTGCAGCGGGGTAATAGAGGGTGATTGTAGCGTCACCGCTAAACTGAATAAATCTTGGCTGGTCAATATTTACCACCTTGAATTTACCCACAAGGATGTGAAAGCACCGCTTGTCTATGATGGTTTTGGGAATGTTATCTTCGTTAAAAGCGTCATTCCACTCAACCAACTTTGCGTCGGCTTCCTTTATCACTTTTCTAAAATAGGGGCGAACGTCTACAAAACTCATCTTCTTAACAAGGTCCCACTAGAAATGTTGACTCGTTCTTCTGGGTCTACTTCGCCGTTTTTGTTGTAGTCTAGTTTTAAACTAGCTTGTTGTCTTGCCGCAAATTTTAGCTTTTCATACTGACCGGCTTTTTTCTGCCAAATGTCGTCAACAGAATTTTGAAAACTCATGCAAAGAAATTGCAACGTTTCAAACACTGACCACAGCTTCACATCTTCAAGGTCAAGAATATCAAATTTAGTAAGGCGGCGATTGTTCTTGTCGGTGTAGCCCGCTTGGTAAATCCAATCTAAAATTTGTTCTTGTGACCTTCTGTGCATATCTAGGAAAGATGCTCGGCCATCCCGCACCCAGTCCATAATGTTTGGCTCGTGAATTTTTAAATCTTGGTCTCTTGAAAAAAGGCCATCACCCTGTGGGGTGAAAACTTTTTGCCAATAAATTTCAGATTGTGAAGTTGTGGCTGTTGCCACTTCTACAGTGATTTGTCGCAAGCCCGCTTCAATCACTTCACCTAAAAAATTCAAGCCCGCTGTTTTGTAGGGAAAACCCACAAGCGGCCAAAGATTTGTGTCTGGGTTTTTGTTATATTGAATTTCAACGGCGTTTGATACCGTCATAACAATTTTATTTTTTGAAGAAAGTGTCAAGGACCAGACCAAAGGACTTGCACCATTGAGGGCCGTTTGCATTTGGGCCACCAAGGCCGCAAAGCTGTAGGTGCCTGTTGCAAGGGGCACTTCATACTCAAGCCCCGTTGACTTATCCAAAAAATAAAGTCTGTGCAGGGCCGCATCGATATCGAATTGAGCATCAGGCCAAAACCAGTCAGCGAACCAATTTTTCTGGTCGAGTGGGTCGAAGATGTCGAGTGTCGGGCCGCCCATTCCAGGCTGAACAGTGCAAATAGTAAAATCGGTCTCGTCTTTTGTTTTAAAAGACTTTGTGGCCGAAAACCTTGTTTGGTCTTTGATTTGAACTTGGTCTTCAATTTCTAAAATGGGTGATAACATTACAATGACCCCGCAAATAACCACAATTGGTCAAGCTGTTGTGAAGTCCAACCCAGCATTTGGGCCACTTTGGCGACCAAAGGATTGTCACGTTTAAACGTCAAAGAATATTCCCACTCAATGTGGGCTAAAGATTTTTGTGGCTCTGGCAAAGTGTCGAGGCCATCGCTCACCTGTTGCATGGAAATGCCACTTAAAACCAAGGCTTGTTTGATTTGTCTTGGTGTCACATCAGGAATTTTTACAACGGGCGCTCGTGAAAAAACCGAAAGTCTTTCATCCCACTCGGCATCAGTCCAAGTCACACCCTGTGGCGATTCCATTTCACCAATTTTTTCACCCAAATAATTTAAAATGTCTCTTTTCATAAATCCCCCTAGATGCTCACGGTAACGGTTGCACCCGTGCCGCCTGCGCCGCCTGTTGTGCCCGCGCCTGTAGCGCCAACACCGCCGGTTACTGGACCCACATGGGTGCCAGTCAGCAAGTTGAAGTTGATTGCATCGATGTAACCAGAGTCGCCACCGTTACCACCTTGGCCCGGTGTCGCAAGGGCCGAGTTACCACCGTTGCCGCCCGTACCGCCCTGGCATTGCAAAAGACCCGTAACTGTTGGGCCTGATTTAAAGTTGTAGGCAAAGTAAATGTAGCCACCGCCACCGCCACCACCACCACCACCACCGCCGTTACCAGCCGCAGCCGCAGGGCCACCGGCACCACCGGCACCACCCACAGATTGGATAAGATTGGAAGCTGTAGAAGCCGAAGTCAGCACCATGTCGGCATAAATGGCGACAACGCCGCCACCGGACCCACCACCGCCACCGCCCCGAGCATTACCAACGGTCACACCGTCGCCACCGCCCGAAGACCCGCCACGGCCTGAACCACCACCAAGAATTTGTAAAGCTGCCCGCAAGAATTGGTTTTCAAATCGGCCCATAAGAACGCGATTGGAAGCCGCACCACCGGCACCCGCGGCACCACCTGCATTGGTCCCTGCGCCACCTGCGCCGCCCTGACCGCCATTGCCCCCATTACCAGGGGTGACACCCGTGGGTGCCGCAGCCGCCGTGCCCGCTGCCACAGTGGCGGTTGAGCCCGCTGTGCCAGCGTTGGACCCGCCCAACATACTGGACGCAAGAGCCGCGCCCGCTGTGCCGCCCGTTTGGACTGTGGCCGCACCACCCGCATTACCATTATTTCTGATGGCCCCGGCAGTTGTGGCGTTGGTTAAGTCAAGCGTTTGACAATAAATTGGATAACCTGCGGTGTTGATTTGAGCGCCCGCAAGAATTGTTAAAGTGTTGTAATAAACTGGACCCGTCAAAGTGACGTTTCCTGAAATGCTCACATTTCCTAAGTTACCGTCACCAAAGTCTTGGCCCAAGTTTTCTTGGTCCCAAGTCGGTACGCCACCTAGTGAACGCAGCAAATAAGTTGTAGTCCCCACAGGTAAACGAGTGGTGACGTTTGAGCTATTTCTGTAAAGCAAATCGCCCGCTGTTGTCAGGGGGTCAATCAGCAAAGTGCCACTTGCATTTGGTAAAATGTAAGCCCGGTCGGCGTTGTTGGCCGTGCCGTCGAAAGTTCTGACAAAGCCGTTTTCACCCTTCCAAGAAAATTTGCCGGTGTTGTCAGCATAAAGGGCAAAACCAGAAGTTGGCGTTGTAACAGGGGTGGCAACCGTTTGACGTTCAAACACCATTTTTCCGGTGTTCACGTTGTCACCTTTTACCGTGGTTGCCCCGGTAATTGTGCCACCTGTTTTTTGAAAATATTGTGTGTGTGGGTCTGAAGTCGCGATGTGGGCATTTATTCCCACAGTGACGCGGGCATCAGCCGCAGTAGAAAAATCAGAGATTGTGGCCGCAAGCTGTGTGCCTGTGTGGTTGCCACGTTGAACAGCATAAGCCTGAGCCGCAGCTTGTGCAGCGGCATCAGCCGCAGCCTGTGCCGTACTTACCGGCTTGGCGCTATCAGCGGTATTGTCCACATTGCCCAAACCGATGTTTGTCCTAGCCGTTGAAGCACTTGCAAGGTCTGAAAGGTTAGCAGATTTTTGAAGACTTGTGGCTTGTGCCGCAGCCGTTGCCGCACTTTGAGCCGAGGCAATCGCCGCAGCCTGAGCGGTCGATACAGGCTTATTTACGTCGCTCACGTTGTCCACATTGCCCAAATTTACATCTGTGGCTGTGATAACTACAGCACCAGTGCGGCCTTGAACTGATGCCACCGCATCGGTATTGTCAACTTTGCCCCATTTAGTGCCGTCATAAATTGCCCAGTCCCCAACTTTCCAATCAGAAATCCCATCAAGGTTTGTGCTACCAGCGACATTGACAATGTAATAATAGCCTTTGGTGCCGACACTTGAAGCAAGGGCCGGTGAGTTGGAAGAAGCGTCCCAAGTTGATTGATAAATTGAAGCCCCAAGGAGGCTTCCTGGGATTTGTGACAAAGGAATTTTTGAAGTCGCATCTAGTGTTGCAAGTCCAAGAGCCGCGCCCTTTTGGGCCGCAATTCTTGCATCAGCCGCAGTAGAAAAGTCAGAAATTGTGGCGGCTAGTTGTGTGCCGGTGTGATTACCTCGTTGAATTGCATAAGCTTGCACAGCGGCGTCAGCCGCAGCTTGTGCCGAGCTTACTGGCTTCACACTATCAGCGGTATTGTCCACATTGCCCAAGCCCAAGTTATTTCTTGAAGCCGAGGCCGAAGCTAAGTCAGAAAGATTGGCAGATTTTTGAAGGCTTGTGGCCTGGGCCGCAGCCGTTGCCGCAGCATCAGCCGCAGCCTGTGCGGTTGATACGGGCTTGGCGCTATCGGCGGTATTGTCCACATTGCCCAAACCGATGTTTGTCCTTGCCGCAGAGGCCGAAGCAACATCGGAAAGGTTCGCAGATTTCTGAAGGCTGGTGGCCTGGGCCGCAGCCGTTGCCGCAGTCTGTGCCGAAGCAATCGCCGCAGCTTGAGCCGTTGACACCGGCTTGTTTGCATCGCTCACATTGTCCACTTGGTCCAAATTTATGTCGGCTTTATCGCCACTTGTAGCTACAGCCGCAAGCCCTGTGATGGTGCTAGCGTCCTGTGTGCCTGTGTGGTTTGAACGTGAAAGCAAAAATGCGTCGGTGCTGTTCACTGTGGCGCCGCTTGCGATGCCATTTAATTTTGATTTGTCTGTTGGCGACATAAAGCCCGCCACAGAAGTGGTGGCAAGAGCGTGTTCAGTGCCGCCGCTTCCAACGTGTGAGCTTGGTACTTTGCCTGCGTTCAATTCATTGATAGCCGCCTGCACGTTTGTGGAAGACATACCGCCCGAAGGGGTGTGCGACACTTGGTCAGAGCTATAGTCACCACTTGCAGGCACTACAGCGCCCGAACGGCCTTTAAAACTTAAAACCCCACCACTTGAAAGAGCTTCAACGTCAACAAATGCGCGTGAGTCATCAATTTTGGTTAGGTGCCCGTTGGCCGCGTCCACAAAATAGAAAAACTCACCCGCGTTGGGTGTTGGAACGTCAGCCCTTGCATAAGTTTGATAACCATAAATGCCCATTTAAATCCCCTCAACAATTCCATGATTTCTAAGGATGCCTGCGACCCTTAAAATTCTTTTAAAGAACATCGATTTATTTTTAGCAACCACCGCCACTTTACCAGCGGGAATAAAATTAAAGTGACCCATTTGTTCAACATCGTCTTTTACAAAGCGAATTATGCCCCGGTTGATAACCACACCCCGGTTTACAAGCGGGCTTTTTAAAAGCATTTCTTGCCCCACAGGGATGGTGGCCGTTTGGCCCGCACTGACGGTTTGTTTTGAAAAGTTGTCAGGACTAGACCCGGTGCCATTTGAGCCCAGAAAATCAATTGTGCCTGTAAAGGGGTTAAATGTCTCTGACATTACAGAAGCCCCCCGGTCAGGTCTGGGTCTTGTGGGGTTTGAAATTTTAAAGTGAGTGTTTTAAGGACCGTGCCAGTGAGGCCGCCTTGTCTGAACTTGTAAATGACATCATTGCCAAGACACTCTCGGGTGAAAGCGTCGGCTTCGCGGGGGGCTGCAAAAGGATTTGATTTGTCGCTGACCTTAATAAGCAAATCAGTGCCGTCACCGGGCGTGACTTGTTCACCTGATTTTTTTAGGACTTCGAGTCCATGGTCATTGACAGCCATCGGTTGAGCCTTTCACAGCCACAAATAAAAACCAATGACACCTTCGAGACTTAGCTCAAAGGTGCGGGGTCATTTGAAATTGAGCTTACCGCTGCGCCTGGACCATAGTAATCAGTGTAGTCCAAGAAATTCAGAAGTGAGCCTGGGTTTAAAATAATCATTTCTTAGCCATCCTTTTTTCGCGTTCGGCTTCGAGTGCAGCAAGGTAATCCTTGGTGCATTTTTCGCCTTTAGCCTTCTGTGCTTTAATTTGCACCATCAGCATATCGTTAGGAAGTCCAGAAATGTCAAAAGGCTTGGTTTTCAATGGACCCCCGACCTTTACAAGGTTGGTTTTGCGTCCCAAGAAGCCTTTAGGCTCTGGTGCTTTGGGTGCGGGTTTTACCACTTCAGTTTTTGGTTCAACTTTTTTATCCATTTTTTCTGCCATTGTATTGCCCCTTTTGATTTATTGAGCCTGACATCAGGTCCATGCCTTTGTCATCAGGAACGAAGAACAAATTCCAGTTTTTGCCGTCCCACACAATTTGTTTAATTTCAATGCGGCCACCGAGTCGGTCACAAAATGCAGAAAGCCCGGTTTTATCCGGGCACCAAATGCAACGCAATCTTGTGGTTTTGGGAAGTGCCATTTTACAGTTTTGGCTTGTAGACCAACACCATCATTTTCAATTTGCCCGCAGTCAAAGCCGCGCCCGCAATTGTCAAAGAAAGTTTTCCTTTGTTTGCAACGTCAGCATAAAAAGGCACGCCGATTGCGTATTGAGCGATGTTGTTCAAAGCGAAAGCCGCGTTGCTGTAAGACGTGGCAGCAAGGTAGCGTCCAGAGCTTGCAGCATCACCAAGGGCAACCGTTGCGGCACCACCAGAAGTGAAAGCCTGTTCAACAGTGTAAAAACCGCTGACAATGTAAGAACCCGCTGGAATGGCTTTTTTGCCACAAAGATCGATAGTGCCGACCGCGCCGCCTTTGACTGCAAAGTCATAAGAACATTCTTGAAGTGAATAAACCCCACCTCCCATCATTGCGTGTGCGCTGATGGTGGCAAACATTGAGATAACAAGAGCTAAGAGCATTTTCATTTTAGTTTTCCTTTGTAAGAAGTTAAATTTAAATTCCAAAACTTAAACGGGGCCGAAGCCCCGCTTTCAATTAACCGATAGTAACAACCCGTTGGCCATCCAATTGCTTAATTCCAATCAGAGTGTCAGTGTTCACGCGGCTTGCACGCAAACCATCAACACCAAGGTCAAACTCTTTTACAGCCAAACCTTGTTGAGCGGCCATTGTCATAAAGCTAGTGTGAAACCAGTAAGACACGTTTCCAACCAAAGTTGTGAAGTTCGGTTTGAAACCCAACAATTGGGCAGGCAATTGACCGCTTGTAAGCGGGCTTCCTGAAGCCACAAAGTCAGAAGATGTAAAACCAGTGATGTTAAACACGTCATTCAATTGTGAAGAACCAAGGACGCACTCGCGGTTTGCCATTGGGACGTTTTGAGCATCCAACAGCTTTTTAGCTGCCAAGATGTCAGAAAGAACCAAGGTTGTGCCAGAGCCGTAGGCAATTGATTGGTCAGGGTTCGCAGCGTTTGGCACAATCAAAGAAATGATAAGTTTTTCAATTTTCTTTTTGATTGCATAAACAGCCATTTCTTTCAGTTTTTCAACGAAAGAAATTGATTGAAGTGACGCTTTGTTTGTCACAGCAAAATCTTTTACGATGCGCTGATTGATAACCAATTCTTGTTGGCTAACAGTCAATGCTTCAGCGTCAGCGCGGTCACCTTCGTTAAGCACTTCGCCGTCGTCAAACTCTGGCACTGTGGAAATTTTGACTCTATCGCCAAGGTTTTGAATTTCACCTTCGTAGTCGCGTGAAATCAAAGAATTGAAAGGCAGTTCAGCCAGAAGAACGTCATAAAATCTAGCCGACCACACCTGTGGAACGATTAGACTTACACCTTCACCGACTTGCGTAGAAATTAACTGGTCCATTTTTACCCCTTATGTTTTTGGTTAAGCTTTTCTTTGTTTAAATTGCAAAATCCCGGCTTTGTATTTTTCCTGATTTTCACGAGTGGGATTTTTTGTCATTTCCACTTCGAGCTTTTTCAGGGCCTCAATAGTCATGGGCTGGTCTGCGGTCGGGATAACACCCGGCGAGCTTGGATTTACTGACGCGGGTTTTGCCGTGAACCAGAAGGGGCGGTGAGCTTTTAAAAGCTGTGCCGCACTATCTGCACCATGCACTCGAATCGAGCCCGTAGATGTAGCTTCAACAGAAATTGAATATTTGTCAACCATCAGGTCTAGGTCGCTCAAAGCACTTGGATTTATGCCTAGTTTCATGCACTCGGTTTTCAGAGCCGAAAGCTTTTCATTTTGGATTATTGTCTCTTGCAGCATTTCATATTTTTTTAAGGCTGTTGCCGCTTCGGTCTCTTTTAGTTTTGCCAGTTCTTCCCAGTTCTTAGACTTTCGCAAAGCTTCTTCTTCTTTCATCTTCAAAGCGTTCTGTGCTTCAGTCCTTAGACGGCGTTCTTCTTCAAGTTGTTGCCGCATAATTGCTGTTGGGTCTGGCTGGACCACAGGCTGGGTGGCTTCCACAGGTGGTTGCGTCTCATCGATTGTTGGTGTCACGTTTTCTTCGGCCATAGTCTTTCCCCTTTTTTAGTCTTGGGTTGGTTGGTTATTTGTAGCGCCCATCATTGAAAAGCTGTTGAAGCCTTTTTGCAAACAAATCTTTTATGGTGCGGGTAATTGTGACGTTCCACTGTTCACCTTCGAGCGGGATAAACCTGCGGTCAACAATTTGAAATTCGCCTGTTGACGCATTAAAGGTGCCTTCATTGTTGCCGAGGGCTTTGCCTTTAACATTTTTTGGTGCGTTGGGGTCAATACCCACAAATAGGGAAGTGCCAGCTTTGGCGGTGTTCTTAATTGCCACCAACCACTTTTGAAGTTCACCCGTTAGGTAAAGGTTCACAGGTCTGTTGGGCTTCAATCTTTTTCTAGTCTTGTCGTCGCCTGGGTATTTTGCTGGGTCTTTGTAAGCATTGAAGCGACCCCGACCCCGCACAGGTGAAAGACCCGATAGCATCGCTTTTTTGATTTGGCCGTCCACAACTTCTGATTGCACTTGTGCCACAAATGCCGAGTTGACAACATCGGTTGTCAGCCGTTTCACGAGCCTTTGGTTGTCCATGCTCAACTTTATTTTTAGGCTGCCACTCATAATAGGTCCAGTAAATCATCTTCTTCAATCACATCCAAAACATTTTTATTTCTAAAAGCTGCAAGCCTTAATTCAGCCGGACTAAGGTCCCCAAAAATTTCTTGAAGGGCTTCTTTCATATCGGCCTTTGTGGTGACATCGGCAAAAATTTCTTTCAAGTTTTGATCTTGGCCTTCGGCTAGAATGTCAGAAATAATTCTGTTCACTTCGCGCTCAATGTTTTGTTTGTAGCTCTGACCTTCACCGGGCAAAAACTTTCGCTCGGGTAATATTGATTTCCCTGAAAGATTATTGTGGCCGTCAGCCGCACCGGCACGCTCACCAAACACACCAATTTTTATCCCGTTTGACGTTTCCACAGTAGAAAGCTCGTCTAAAAGTTCACCAGTGTTTTGAAGGTCGGCTTTCTTGTTGCCGACATCTTTCATTTTTCTTTTGGCGTATTCTTTTGAAAGTGTTTTCTTCCAAGCGCCGCCACTCACTGGGCTTTTTTCTTCGCTCACGGCCAAAAGCGTTTGTTCAAGTAAATAGTCCCCGACTTCGGACTTGATTTGGGCCTTCTGGTCCTTGGAAATCTTCTGGGCCAAGTCCGAAAATAGGTCAATTTCAACGCTCGTTTCGCTGCCTGAAATGTTGACCTGTTTTACTTTCATTATGCATCAGCCAAAGGTTTGGTCTTTTTGATTGTTGGTTCGGGTGGTGGGGTGTTCTGTGCGGCTGGGTCCTGTTGGCTTGCAAACGGGTCAGCTTCAATGTTTTGATCTTGTGGCTGTATTGGCTGCCCATTGGCGTCCAACGCTTGCCCGGGGACCGGCAAACCGCTTTCCATTAAGCCTTGTTGCCGCTGCATTTGAAGCTCAATTTCATCGGCCATCATTTCTAAAAGCTTTTCCTTGGCCTGTTCTTCGGTAAGTCCAGGCTGGTCCTTCATTAAAATGGTGATTATGTTATCAAGCCCCAAGTCCATTCTTGTTTTGTAGTTTGCCAATTTTTCGGCCTCTGATTGAATGGGGCTTGGGGGCACAAACTCAATGCTTAAAAGCTGTTCTAAATTTTCTGGAAGAGCCAAGTCTTTTAGGCAGTCAACCAATTGGTCGCGGTAAGTGTCCAGGAAAGCTTTTACACCTTCCAAAATGCAAGGCTCTTTGTCTTTGAAGATTTGTTGCTGGTCGCTCACATCTTCTAGACTTTCGGCCTTGTCAATAATCATTGAAATGCCCGAAGCAAAGTCTTTGCCCCCAGCAAGCTGCGCACTCACGCCACTTGTTGATAGATTGTTGGTGGTTAAAAGCAGGGCCACATAAGCTTCGACCAGTTTCATCAGGTCAGCAAGCTGGGGGTTTGCAGATAGGAAGCCAAGTTTTGGCTCGGCTTGTTCATCTTTTTGGTATTCAATTTGGATGGCCTTGGTCGGTCCCACCTTGATTGATTTTGGCAGATTGGTCCCGGTCATGTAAAACTGACCATAACCCTGCACAATCCCCACATTGTTGTTGTGGGTAATCATTGAGTTGATAAGAATACCGCCGTCAACCAAGTCTTGGCCGCCTTGAGCCCAAAACGAGTTATCAGAGTCAATGGAATAATCCACAATCATTCTTGTCTTAAACGGGTTTTCATTTCCTGGGTTGCCTGGGTCGGGAATGATTTCACCGTTGGCATCGGTGGTGAAGTGAAAGTTTTCTGACCACCAAATATATTTTTTCTTTTCACCTGCGCCTTCATCTTCTGGCACGTCGGCAATCGTTTGGTCCACACCATCACCCTTTGGCAACACTGTGGGCATTTGTGGCCGCACACCTGGGTCAAGGCTTGTAAAGTTTTGGATGCGGGGGCGATAGTCTGACAAGATGTGAACCATAGCTTCACTACGGTTGAAATAGTTTTCAATCACATCATAGTGGTGCGGCTGCAAAACTTCTGGCTTTAAACACCATTGAACGCTTTGCCCATCGGCTGAATACACTGGACAAGGCTTGTTGTAAAAACTCATGTTGCGATGAAGCTTCAAATAACGGTTTGCGGTTTTCAGTTTTGAATTTAGGTCCAATTCTTTTTCAAGCTGTTCTAGCACCTTGGTGGCTTCTTCATTTGTGGTGCCATCATCTTTACCACTTGAAACGGTTCGCTTCACACCGCTTGAATAAACTCTTGAAAGTTTATCGATAACTTTTCGGACTAGGGAAATATTTGAAATGGAATACCGCATTTCTAAAACGGTTTGAAAATCAAACTGTCTTAGAAGGTTTTCAATCACATAATAAAGCGTTTGGTCTTTGTAACAAAGATAACGGCGGTAAGACTCATCTTTCCTTCTAAGATTTTCAGAGCTTTCAATTTCAAGAATGACTTGTTTTCGCTTCTGTTGGTCCAGAATTTCATTTTCAAATTTAAGTCTCATCGGATTTTTACCTCGCTTGATGGCCTGTGGTCGCCACTAAAAGGAAATAGTATGTCACACATATAGTCAAGACCATCAGAAAAATGCGTTAGGTTGGGCGATTTCTTCGACTTTTCAAGCGTTATGATGTCTTGTTCAACACCTTGAAAGTCTTTTTTAATTCCTGGGCAACGCTTTGGGTTGATTTTTAACCGACCTTTGTCCAACAAATTATTAACGTTCAATTGTCTTGTTCTAAAGCGTGGTGCCGCGTTCTTCACCCGCACTTCATAGCCCGCTTCTTTCAACACTTGGTTGTCGGGCTTGCCTTTGGTCGAGCGGGCATTGCCTGCGGGGTCTGGGTAAATGATTGTGTTGCCTGGTCGATAGCCTTTAGCTTGAAGTGCCGCAATCATTTTGCGGGTGTCATAACCGTCGCCACCTTTTAACTCAATTTGGTCATTGGCCCCGAAAAAATAACCATAGTCTTGCCACAATGTCGCACAGAAAGGGTCAACGTTAAAGTCCATGGTGCAATGGAATTGGCCGCCAAAGTCTGGCTCAAGTGTTAGGTCATCATTCTTTTGTGGGTTGTAAGAATAATAAAAAAGATTTGTTGCCATGTTGACCCACAGACCTTTGATGTAAGCTTCTTGCATCTTCTTGTCGTAGGTGTCAGTCAACAAATTCAGGTAGCTATCATTTAAGTTTTCAGCGTTGTCTTGGGTGTTGCCATAAAGCACTTTCAAATTCTTTGGTGGGTTTTCAATGAAGTAATCATAATATTCTGAAATGTAGCCTTCGGGGGTGCCCACTGATGCAATCTGAAGTTGTTTGGCGTTCTTAATTCGACAACGGCCAACAATTTCTTTGTAGCGCACTAAGGGCATCAACGTGACTTCATTTATTCCACAATAGGCCCAGTTAGGACCACGCAATTTATTTTCAGCACTAGCAACGTAAAGCTTCCCAGGCGACCACGGGAATTGATACCACTTTTCAGTCTGGTGGTAGCGGTATTTTATGCCGTTGTTTTCTAAAATGTTTTCCATTTCAGGCATCACGTCACGTTTAAATTCTGGAAACGTCGGCACCACTAAGCCACCGTCATAAGGTGCATTGGCAGCCGATAGTTGTAAGAGCTTCAAACACAGGCCATAAGTTTTGCCACCACCAAAGCCCGTTGATAAGTGAAGCAAAAAATCTTTCGCTTTCATAAATTCGCGTTGGTGTGGGTTCAGCCTGGTTTTAACACTCACTTGGGGATGACTTCCATTTGTGCGTTGTAAGTGGTGTCGTCGCTTTCATCGTGCAATTCAAAGTCCATTGAAGGCCCGGCATCAGCAAAAGCATCGCCGCCAAGGTCTGACCACTTCATTGTGTTTTTAGACCACCAAACAAACATAGAAAAATTTATGTATTTGTCTTCTGTGGTGTGCTTCTGGGTCATGCACTCTTTAAGTCGCCATTCCCAATAACCGTTGAAATATGTGCGGCCTTGCTTTGCAGCTTCACCAAATTTTTTGTGCAGCTTTATCCAATTTCTAAACACGCTATCACTGATGCCCCAGCTTGTTAAAATGTAGCTGTGAGTGTTGCCCTCACGGCAATGGGCGATGTAGTCCTGTGGGTGAAAATTGGGGTCGTAGTGGTATTTGTTTTGGTTAGGTATTCCAACGGGTAGGACTTTAGGAAGGGCCTCGGGTTCTAGGTCTGGTTTGGTGTCCTTGCCCGTTGGTTTTTTGATAAATCTTCTTGGCTTAGGTGCCGAGGGACGCCGATTTGTCTTCAATGACTAGCCCCATTTCTTCAAAGGCCCCTACTGGTTTGCCTTCGAGGGTTGAAGCCATGTCAGCTTCTTGCTGTGCTTTTCGCTGTTCAGCTAGCCGTTGGGCTTCGGTCCGATACATCCTTGTAGCTTCCATTTCAATGGTGTGAACAAAAACCTTGGTCATTTCTTTTACTGACCATGCAAGCTCTGGAAGTGTGTGGGGCTTTCGCCCGGCTTTGACTTCCACAAGCTGTGCCGCTTGAAGTTCGCGTGCAAGGTTATCAAGTAAAACGTTTATTCGCGGGTGGTTGCCCTGTAAAAGTTTAAAGCGAAGCTCTGAACTGATTTCTTCGTGACTCATTTCAGTCAGTGCAGCCCTAAAGTGTTTAGTGGCAAACCGTCTAAATTCCATTTACTTGCTTTCAGGTGAAGGGATGAAAGTGGGTTGCATCCTTCCAAAGTAATTTGCAATGTGAGCGTTGAATTGCGTGGCAAGAAAGCCAAGCTCGTCAACCGTCATAGTGCTGTGACAAATTTCTGAAAGCTCACCAGCTTTGCCAAGGCCAAGAATAATAACCGCTTTGTATTTTCCACGCGGCATCTTGTCGAGCATATAGTCTGCGCCGATGACTGGAATTTCTTTTTGTTCAATCAAGCTTGGTGGCACTGATTTCAAATGTTGTTTTTTGCTTTGCTTCTTTGCCATTACATTTCCCCCGCGCCCGCTGGTGGTGCGCCTTTTTGTGCTTCTTGTGCTTCAACCATGGCCGCCACAACGTTGTGCTTTCGGGCCTGGACTAAATCGGTTCTAATATATTCGGCTTCGTGAGTGTGGAAGTCGTAGTCATTCAATTCAACGGCCACTTGTTGTCTGCGGCCTTTGATTTTCTTTACACTCATAACCATTGGGGGGCTGATGCTTTCAATTTCTGGCACAAGGTTATCTTCACCAGGACCTTGGGGCTTTAGCTTCACAATGTGGAAGTGGCCGCCAATGGCTGCGCTCTGTGCAAGCTGTTTACCATCGCTGTCATAGGTTCTGTAAACGTGCGTGTGTTCAAACGGGTAAAAGTCTTGTGGGTTTTCATCGGGGTGATTTGCAAGCCCAATGCGTTTTAGCACTGGTGCAGGCATAAGTTTAAACATTGAGCTTTTAAACTCTTGCAGCTTTGAAAAGCTGTGTTCAATTCTTGTTGATTGTTTTTGGTCTGCGGTTCTTCGCACGACTTGCGGATTGCTTTTTGACATTTCCTTGCCCCCATTCAGTCAAGTTCTGTTTTGAAGGTTGTGGAAAGTTTTACAATTTGGCAAATGTAAAATGGAATTTTAGGGAAAGAACTAGCCGAACGGCGTGTCAAAGCCGTCCACGGCACAAAATCTGAAGGCACTCACGCAGGTTGTTCTTTTCTTTTTCGGTCAGGTGGGCTTGGGGCAGGTAAAGATGTATTGCGTCCCAAAGCTGTTGGCAGTTTCGCAAGATTTCTAAAGACTCATGCTCGTGCTTTAAGTCTTCCATGTCTTTGTCGATTTGTTTTTGAAGCTTGCGGCGTCGTCGTGTGAGGTATTGCATGGCCCATGATATCGTAAGACATGAGCCACGCAAATTTTATTTAGTTTTTAGGACTATTGTTTAGGTGGCAACAAAATTGCCTTGATAGCGTCGAAAGCCGCTTGAACTTGTTCAACTTTAGCTTGGACATCAGCAACCGCAGCTTCTTCAAGCTGTTCTTTTGCAGTCATGTCTTCCAAAGCTTTTTGCAAGTCAGCCATTTTGCCATCAGCCAAAGCTTGAGCGTCAGCCATCGCTTTGTCGTCGATTGCTTTTTGAGCCGCAACCGCTGCATCAACGTCAGCCTGTGAAAGACCGCCGCCTTCTGGTTTTGGCGCATCAGCCATTCCCGCATCATAAGCAACACCCAATTGTTCAGCCAAAGCCGCTTTTTCAGCTTCTTGAACCGCAGCAACACCCGCGTCAATAACGTCTTGTTTCATTAGAACCCCCATGTCGAAAACTCTTAGAAAGAGTTGTTTTATTTTTAGCCACATTGATTGCAAGGCTCTGGCATGGCGGTGGGTTTTGCAAGAATTATTTTTCTAAACTGGACTTTAGGGCTTTTTGCTGCGCTTCAAGCTCGGTGGCAATCCTGTGACCCTTGGCAATCACCTTGTCGAAAGCCTTGACGTTTTGCTGGGCTTTTCGGCGAAGGATAAGAATATCAGCAAACAAAACGCTGACCGAAAAGACCACACCGGCACCAAAGCCCATGGTCAGCATCAAAAGGTCAACTATTGCGATTTGTGATAGCGTCATTGTTTTCCCAAAGTGTTACTTCGTTTTGGCCCGCCCTAAAAGCTTGTTCTTCGGTTCGACATTGTTCAAGTCTTTTTCGCCAAAACTTTTGGTTGGGTAGTGGGTGCTTTGTCATCGTATTCCAACCCCGAGCGAAAGCGATTTCACACAAAGCCCTTTGGGTGTCAATAAGTCTTTTGTCTGCACCACGCACTGGTGCTTTTACTTCACCGGGGCGCTTTCGGTAATCGCTAAATTTAAAATAGGCCATAAGTTTTTTTAAAACCGTTTTCATTTTAAAAGTTCTAAAACTTCACTTGGCATCATGTTGTTGATAAAAACTTTTCGACCATTTTTAAGCGTCAATTTTGTGCCATCAAAATCTTTTATCATGCAAGAGTCTGACGGTGAAAGTCCTTCGTAACGATAAGTTTCGTCATGCTCAATTGACACAACTTCATTTGGGTCCACAAAAGTATTTGGCGCGATTTGTTTTAAATTACCACTCATGGTCTTCCTTCACTTTCTTTTTTAGTTTTGCACGTTCCATTTTGGTCTTAGCTTTGTGGCACTCATCACAGAGACCCTGCAAGTTTTTTGAGGGTGTGAATAATCTTTTCAAATAATTCCCGTCAGCCACATCACCACAAGCTTCGATGTGGTCAATCTTGAGCTTCGGCGTTTTCTTTTTACACTGTTCGCAATAGGTCCAACCATTCTTGGTGCAGCGTTGGACACAAAGCTTGCGTGCGTGTGAGCGATGCCACACTTGGCGAAGCGCCGAGCGAATTTTTGAAATCTCTTTAGGGCCAAGCCCGTCAGTAGGTTTTAATTTTGTTGCCATCTAAAAATCACTTTCAGGTGCGCGGCTTTTAATTTCCCTTAAAATGTTTTCGGCCATGTTAACCAAACGTTTGGCGTTTATCCCACCGGGTTTTTCTAAATCGGTGACACAAATGCCATAGGAAAGATAACCCGCCACAAGGGCTGCGGTTAAGGTCACAAGTTTTTCTTCATCCTGCATTTCTATTTTCATTTTTACCCCTTTTTAAAGCGATTATTAGTTGAGTTTGTAGCACAAAAAACCTTGTAGACGGTGTAGACGGTTAAAATCAATGTAGACGATGAAGGCCACTTTTGACCCCTTTTAGTCATTTCAACAACTTAACCCACAATGTAGACGGTGTAGACGGTGTAGACGGTATTTCCTATACGCGCATATACGCGCACATATACGGGTGTTTTTGCATAATATATAAGCATTTATCATTTCTATTACCATATATAGGAATTTACTGTCTACACTGTCTACATTGACCTTTTCATTTTGAAAATCAATAACTTAAGTGTAGACGGTAGCACTGTCTACACTGTCTACACCGTCTACATTTTACCAGTCTTCATCTTTCTTCCCTGTGGGAAATTTCCACAATTTCCGCACTTGACCCTCATCCCTGCGGCTCACCCTTTCAAGCCCCATCAACTTGAAAATCTTTCCCAAACGTTTTTGGTCAGCCAACGTAAATCGACCAGCCCCAGAAAAATCGGCTTCCATATTACAAATAAACATCCAAACTTTTTTAGGGTTTAAAAACTCTTCCTGTGGGTGTGTCTCAATGTAACGTTGCACGTCCCCTGCCCACTCGTCAGAAAAAAGTCTTGAAGCCTGTTCATACTTGGCCGTAGCCCTCACTTCATCGTCGTCAAGCCAAAGGGGTTCGCCAAGTTTGTAACGTGCCACCGCTTCGGCCCATAGTTGGTCACGATCATTAATCAGACTATCTCTTTCAAGCTCACCAACCACCACAGGCCAAAATCTTCTATTGCCCGTCTCGTCTTGTAAATACTCGTCTTGGTTGGTGCTACCAATGAAAACGCATTGGCGTGGGTAAGTGACCGCTTTACGTTCAAAAGCAAGCCTTGCCCGGTCTTCAGTCTTAGACAAAAAAGCCTTTAAGCTTTCAGCTTCGCTCTTATGGGCCGGGACCATTTCAGCCATTTCAATCAGCCATTTGCCTTGAATGTTGTTGATTGTGTCCTTATTGTTTGGGTCAATGTGGGCGTCACTGGTCCATTTAGGCCCGCCTAAGATGCTGATGGCCGAAGACTTACCGACACCCTGCCCCCCTTCTAGCACCAACATAGTGTCAAATTTCACCCCAGGTTTAAACACCCGAGCCACAGCGGCCACCAGGGTCTTTGCACCAATGGCCCTGATGTATTTTTCATCGCCTTCAGCGTTTAAATAATCAATCAGCCAATTATTAAGACGCGGTTTTTTATCCCACACAAGGCTGTTCAAGTAATCCCGCACGGGGTGGTAACTATAGCGTGAGGCCACAAAAAGCACCGACTCCCAAACGTCCCCACTACTGACTTCAATCTTCCATTTTCTGGAAAACCAATCCCTGATGGCAGTAATGTCAACGTTGCCCATTTCTTCGCCAACATAGTTTTTGCCTGTGATGCCCCAAGGTGGTTCGGCATGGTATTCAACAACGTTTGAAAACTCATTGTAGCGAACTGTGTTGGGTGCAAGGTCACGGGTCAAAATCATAGAGCGATTTTTCTGGGTGTTCAGCCGCTTGTTGTTTTTAGCCACGTCCAATTGCTGACGCCAATCAACCGCCGCATCGTCTTGAGCTTCGGCCTCGTCTTCTGAAATCATGTCTATGACTTCGCCACCGTCATCAAAATCATTGGCCGGGTTTAACTCATCCTTAACCTTTGCAAGCTGTTGCAAAATCCATTTGGCCGCTGCCCGCCTATCACCTTTTTCTAAAGCTTTTTCAGCGATGGCATTTGTGGGGTCAGTCATCACACTGACAATCAGTTCATTATCAAGCCTTGCCCCCACTAAAGCATTTAGACAGGCCATAATCATGGCGCTTCGGTCATTGTGATAACGGCCATCATCTTTCGCGTGGTGTATTAACTCTTTCACCCGGTCACTGACTGGCAGCGTGTAAACCTCAATGTCGTCTTTCAATTCCACAGGAAGGGCTTGGGCCTTTGAAATCTTTGCGGCCCGTATTTTGCCGGGGATAAACTCAACAAAGTCATCAACCGTTTTAGGCTCTATGGCCCATTCATAGGGGCGACCAGAATCGGGGTGTATTGAGGGCGGTAATACGCATTGTGAGTCATCCCCCATAAAAGTTAATTCCCAAGCCTTCGCAAGCCTAAAGCCCTTTTCAAGTTCTTCAGCCGTCAGAGCCGCCCGCTCTTGGTTGGTAATAGTTTTCTTGGATGGGGCCAGGTATTTTATTCTGTGGGCGCTTTCAGCAATTTGATAGCGCGGGGTCAGGTTTAACTCATGCACCTTTACATAGACGTGACGTGAGTGTTTATTTCTTCCACTCACCACAGTAGGTGAAAAGATAAATTCAGGGAAAACGCTTTCTAAGGCTTTTTCCATTTCAGCAAGATGCAAAGGGTCTTCTGACTTCACATCACAGTCAATAATGCCAAGATAGAAGTTTTCCTTGCCTGGAAATTTTGAGACATAGCCTGGTCTCACCCCTACGTTGTAGCCCGGTTTGTAGCTATCCTTTAATTGGTCAAAAGTTTTTCTTTCCCTTTTGGTCCAATTGTTTTCAACCGGCACCTTTGATTTCTTATTAAGCCAGAGCAGGGCAAAGCCAAGCTTGTGCAGCTTCAACAATTCATTGAGCATTTTCTTGTCCTATTGATGTAAAATTTATTTTTGCTGGGCCAAAATGTGACGATAACGGGGGCCATAGATTTCTTCAAATCCAAGCTTGCCATTTGTGAGTTGTTTTATTTTCACGGCGTTATCAAATTGTGGTGTTGCTTTCAGCGAATACCATTTATCTACTGTTGTGCGGTCTACATCTAGAAGCCTTGCCACTTCCAATGCGCCCAATTTATTTATCCAAGCTATGAAGCCCATTGTCCCCCCGAGTTATGGTTTAAAAATTTGTTGCATTGATTTAAAAGCTAGGGTTATTTGTTTGGCAAGGGTTTAAACGAGGGGATGAGTTTTGGCTTTGCGTGTCGGTGACGTGCTGTTTTTTCAACACCCTATTAGCGGTGAAATCAAAGTAAGCTTTGAAATGTTGGTTGAAAAGAATCACCACATTAAGAAGGAAGATGTCGAAAGATTTTTTCCTGAAAGTGCTAACGACATTTATTTTCTGGCTTACATCAAGCCCACACCCTTTGAGCGTATTATTGCAAGAAAAGAAAATGGTTTTTGTGTCATAGGCAACAAAAACAAATTTAACAAAACCAGAGGCCAAAGCCTCTAGAAAAGGAAGAACAATGGTAAAGAAGACGACAAAAAAAGCTACACCTAAAAAAGGTACTGCGAAGCCTTCAATGGGTAAAGGTGGCAAAGCGTGCTAACCCACACTCTCACCCTCACGGGCTCACATAAACAATTACAATCGGCGCTTGCCGCTTTTGCATCAACCGAAGAAACGGGCACGCTTTCAGACTCATCCCAAATCGAAAAGGCTCAACCTATTTCTAAAACGGCCAACAAAAGCGGTAAGCCCACTTTAAAAGAAACGGTGGCAGCCAAACAAAGCAGCGTGGAAGATTTTGAAACAACAGAAGATTCTACGGGATTTGATGCATCAGAAGCTTCAGAAGAAGCCGACCTAGACGATGCGTTTGGACCCGCTGAAGAAGAAAAGAATTATTCATTGGCCGAAGTGCAAAAACTGATGGGTGCTTATGCGAAAGCTAAAACCCCAGCGGCGGCCCAAAAGCTTTTGACTAAATTCAAAGTGAAAAAATTGGCTCAACTTCCACAGGTAAAGTTGAACGAACTAGCAAAGATTATTGAGCTATGAAAAAAGCAGGGCTGAAAAATCACACCGACCGCAAACATTCCACTGTGGGGGCTTCACAGTCAGAACGGTGGCTAAATTGTCCTGGGTCGGTGCGACTATCGGCCCTAGCCCCTGTGCAGCCGGAAAGTGCGGCTGCAAAGCGGGGGACTGAATACCACGAGCATTTAGAAAAATATTTAAAAGAGCTTCAATTTAAGGGCCAAGTAAAGGTGACTGACGAGCATGGCGAAGTGTTGTCGCCTGTTGTTGAATATATTGCCGACGCCATCACCGAACGGGGCATTGACGTTGATGAAGACTTTTACATTGAAAGCAAAGTGGTCCTAGACTTTATTGACCCTGATTGCTTTGGCACCATTGATGTGGCCTTGGCCGAGCCCTTTGGCACACTGGAAATTATTGATTTGAAAACAGGCTTTAAACCTGTGGACCCGGTGAAGAACACACAACTTATTTATTATGCTCTTGGCATTGCCCATAAGTATGACTTCAACTTCCACACTGTGAAGCTCACCGTAGCGCAGCCAACCAACAAGGAAAAGCCGATTTCATCTTGGGAAGCGCCGATAGCTGAAATAGAAGACTATGTTGAATATTTTAGTAAAGGGGTAAAGCGCACCAAAGACCCTAACGCAAAATTGTTTGCTGGGAAATGGTGTCACTTTTGTCCTGCGGCTGCAACCTGCCCCGAGCTTATGAAAAAGACCTTGGGAAAAGTGCAAGAAGACTTTGAAGTGGTTGATAGCAAGGCCATAGCTGTAAATGAAAAAGCTCTGACACCACAGAAAGTGGCACAATATTTAGAAAGTGCCGACCAAATAGAATTGTGGGTTGATGCCATCAGAAAAGTGGCAAAGACAATGCTAGAACAAAAGCAAGTCATTCCAGGGTGGGCATTGCTTCCAACAAGGCCGACAAGGAAATGGAAAGACGAAGCAAAAGCCTATGAAGTGGCAAAAAAGCTAAAGGTAAAATTTTACAAACAAGAAGCTTTGGGGCCATCACAGCTTGAAAAAACTTTGGGAAAGGACCATTTTGAAAAAGTTTTCGGGAAGCTTGTGAAAAAAGAAAGCGGTGGTTCACTTCGCTTGGGCCGTGTGCGTGACGTTGGTAATGATTTTGACGATGAACAAACAACAGAAAAGGAATGGTAACATGATTGAAAAACAGTTAGCACCCAAGGTGCGAAAAGACCCGGACCACAAAGCAATTTACATAACCACAAGTCAGTTCAGGGTGAGCTTTCCAAAGCTTGTGGCCCCTGTGGCTTCAAGCGATGAAGAAGGGGCAAAGAAAAAATATTCCCTTTCAATGCTTTTTCCAAAAAAGCATGACCGCAAGTATTTGATTGATGCCGTTAACGAAGTGGCAGCAATGACTTGGGGTAAGAAATTGCCCGCAGGTATGACAAAACCTTTCAAGGACGGCGATGCGCTTGAATACGATGGTTATGCAGGCATGATGGCAATGAGTGGGTCATCTTCTGAAAACTTCCCTATCCAAACTTTGGGCCGCGATAAGCAACCATGCCCCCCTGCAAAGATTTATGCGGGATGCTGGGCACGGGCTTCTATAACCATTAAGGGTTATGAATACGGTAAAATTAAAAAGGGTGTGACGGTTTACGTTCAAGGCATCCAATTCTTGGCTGACGATGAAGAGTTTGGTGGCCGCGATGTAGCTTCGGACTTTGGTGACGATGACCTAGGCGACATTGAAAGTTTTGACTCTGGGGCTGAAGCATCAGAAGAAGAAGCACAGGACTGGTAAATGCAAAGGCTCGTTTTAGATTTGGAAACTAGAAGCGAGCTTGACGTTAAAGAGGTGGGGCCGCACAAATACGCGGCCCACCCTTCCACAGAAATCATGGCCGTTGGTTACAAAATTGATAAAACCCCGGCCAAAGTTTGGCTTCCTTTGCAAGACCAAACTTTTCCAAAAGATTTAAAACACGCACTTGAATTTTATGACCGCCGTGAGCCCACAAGAATTGTTGCCCACAACGCCGAATTTGAAATGGCCGTGTGGAATAACAAAGTCAAAAGCCAATTAAAATCACCACACCTGTGGCTAAATCAAACTTTTGTCACTTGCACCGCAGCCCGCGCCACGCACTTTGGCTATCCCAGAAAATTGGAAACGCTTGCCAAAGCTCTTGAGCTTCCCGCCGAAAAAAATAAGCAGGGCCACCGAGTAATGATGAAGCTCACCAAGCCCCGCACGGCTTGGCACAAAGATAGAACTGAAGAAAAGTGGCACGACGGTGAAATTGATTGGCTGTTACTGGCTGAATATTGTGCCACTGACGTTGAAGTGGAAGCAATGGTTGATGACATTGTGCCAGAGCTACCACCCTTTGAAAGAAAACTGTGGGACCTAACGTGCAGAATAAATGCTGACGGTATTCTTACAGACCAAAATTTAATTAAAAAAGTCATCGACATGATGGCCTATTTCCAAGAAAAATATTCCCAAGAGTTTGTGGACCTGACCGAGGGCCGGGTCAAAAAAGTTACTGAAATTGCCCAGTTTGTTAAATGGCTTTTTGACCAGGGCTGTGTCATTCCAGACCTGCAAAAACAAACCATCATTGATTATTTAAAAGTGGAAAAAGACCCAGTAGTAAAAAGGGCTCTTGAGCTTCGCCAACTTCTTGGCAAGTCATCAACCGCAAAATTTCAAAGTTTTTTTGACCGCGCCGATAACAGGGGTGTGGTGCGGGATTTGCTAGTTTATGGTGGTGCCACCCCAACACTTCGCTGGTCGGGCTCTGGT
>Ga0228698_1000438_pt1 | contig 33257 bp, 24 predicted proteins | sample McNCre117_Aug_MG_FD_178015 | JGI IMG/M metagenome (GOLD analysis project Ga0228698, IMG submission 178015) | Freshwater microbial communities from McNutts Creek, Athens, Georgia, United States - 1-17_Aug_MG | ecosystem: Environmental > Aquatic > Freshwater > Creek | place: USA: Georgia...
GTGCCAACCAGCGAAACCCATCAGGGACCCGTGGCGTGAGCTGCGATGAAAGTCCGAATGTACGGGTGCAATCTTTACCTTTGAGCCGTCATGAATTGAAAGCTTGGCAAACCGGGGGCGTCCATGTACGTTCGGCCAGTGGCTTGATGCAATCCATCCGCATCCAAAATAGACACGGCAACACTATGCTTTGTTGGCCTCGTTTTGTAACCGTCTGCCAGCCAAATGTTTGGCAAGCCAGATTCCGTGTAGTGACACATGGGTACTTCAAGCCTGGAAGCAAACCCAAGCAAAAAAACCAGACACCGCCAAATTACCCCTGAAACAGCCATCTGATCCGCGTTTACCAATCACTCGACTGGCGGAAAATGTCTCCGCATCAACCAGTGGCGCATGGCGCCATTCGTCTCCCACCTACCCTTGAGGATTCGCCCATGATCGGCTACGTCACCCTAGGCTCCAACGACTTTGACCGCGGCGCCGCGTTTTACGACTCCATCATGTGCCTGCTGGACGCCAAGCGCCTGTGGGCCTATGAGCGCGGCGTGGCCTGGGGCACCGATCACGACAAACCTTCCCTGGGTTTGCTCAAGCCGTTCGATGGCCAACCGGCGACGGTCGGCAATGGCTCCATGGTGGCCTTGAAGGCCCCTTCGCCCGACGTGGTGGACCAGGTTCACCTGCTCGCCATCACCCTGGGCGGCCAGAACGAAGGCGATGTGGGCCCACGCGGTGAAGGCTTTTACGGCGGTTACTTCCGTGATCTGGACGGCAACAAGCTCTGCGTGTACTGCCACGTCTGACACCCTGCGCCTGACTCACCCGCCGGCCACCGCGGTGGGTGTTTCGGTTGTGACCACGCCGCGTGCGCACAGGCGTGTACGCTGTGGGGCATGACCACTTCTTTGCTGTTCTCGCCCTTCACATTGCCGTCACCCGCAGGCGGTTTGGTGCTGCCCAACCGCATCGTCATTGCGCCCATGTGCCAGTACGCCGCCACCAACGGGCAAGCGGCTGACTGGCACCAGTTCCACTGGACCAACCTGCTCAACAGCGGCGCAGGCCTGCTGGTTCTGGAAGCCACTGCCGTGGAACCGCAGGGCCGCATTTCTCCTGGCTGCCTGGGCCTGTGGGACGACGCCACCGAAGCCGCCCTCACCGACCGCCTGCAACGCGCCCGCGCACTGGCCCCCGCCATGCCGGTGTGCATGCAGATCAGCCACGCGGGTCGCAAAGCCAGCAGCGCCGCACCCTGGCATGGCGGCGCTTTGCTGTCGCCCGAGCAAGGCGGTTGGCCCACATTCGGCCCTTCGGCTCTGCCACACCTGCCGCACGAAGCCCCCCCCGCCGAACTCACGCCCGACGATCTGGACCGCATCGAGGCCGCCTTCGTCAACACCGCCAGGCGCGCAGCCCGCGCGGGCATTGACGCATTGGAAATCCACGCCGCCCATGGCTACCTGCTGCACCAGTTTCTGTCGCCACTGGCCAACCAGCGCACCGACGCCTGGGGTGGGGACCATGCAGGCCGCACCGCCTTTCCCAAGCGCGTGTTGCGTGCGGTGCGCGAGGTGTTCGCTGGCCCGGTGGGGGTGCGCCTCTCGGCCACCGATTGGGTAGAGGGCGGCTGGTCACTCCCGGAATCAGAGCAATTGAGTACCGAATTAAAAGCGATGGGCGCCAATTTCATGCATATTTCTTCGGCAGGTGTGTCGCCGTTGCAGAAAATCCCGGTCGGACCGCTGTACCAGGTGGAGCTGGCCCAGGCCGTGCGCCAGGCCAGCCAGTTGCCCACCATGGCGGTGGGTCTCATCACCACCGCCACGCAAGCCGAAGCGGTGCTTCAGCAGGGCCAAGCCGACTTGGTGGCGCTGGCCCGCGCCTTTTTGTATGACCCGCGCTGGGCCTGGCATGCGGCGGCGGAACTGGGAGCCACCGTACCTGCCCAGCCTGCTTACTGGCGTTGCCCACCGGCAGCAGCTGGACGCTTGTTTCAGGATGCGCGGATTGGCATGCGCTGAGGCCCCGCAGCCCCATTAAATGCACAAATGCGCGAATGCGCACACCACTTTGCCAGCGCACCAAGGCTCATCCGTGACCAATGACACCTCTTTTCAGGTCCTGGGCGTTCAAATCGGCCAGGCCAAACCCCTCCACATCGAGGGGCGGCGCATTCTGAGCGCCATTGGCAAACAACCGGTGAAAGGCCCGGTGGCCGTTGGCCGCATGGGCTTGGCAGGCGACGAGCAGGCCGACCCCAGCGTACACGGCGGGCTGTCCAAAGCCGTCTACGCCTACCCGACCGAGCACCTTGGGTTCTGGCATGCCCTGCGCCAGCAGTGGGTGCCGAACTTGCTCAACGAGCCGCTGCCCCACGGTTTCATGGGCGAAAACCTGAGCGTGAGCGGCCTGCTGGAAGTCGATGCCTGGGTGGGCGACGAACTGCACTTCCCCCACTGCGTGCTGCGCATCACCGAACCGCGCCAGCCTTGCTACAAGTTCAATGCCGTCATGGGGTCGGCCTACGCTGGCAAACGCATGGCCGAGAGCGGGTTTTGCGGGTTTTACCTGTCGGTGGTGCAGCCAGGCACGGTGGACGCGGGTCAGGTGTTCCACATTCAACCCGGTTCGCGCCAACTCAGCATCGCCCAGGCGTTTGCAGGCAAGCGCTGGAAACACCTGCGCTGAGGCGGTTGCCGTCAGCATCACGCTTGGTAAAAGCGATAGGCTTGCACCGCCTGTATTTGGTCTACAGTTGAACAGGCTTCATGGTCACCCATTCCGAGCAGCCGCCTTGAATCTGCCACCACCCCCTTCTGCAACACCGCGCCCTGCCACCGGCTGGTGGTGGACGTGGCCTGCCGTGGCGGTCTGGGCACTGGGCACGCTGGTCACAGCGGGGTTCTGGCTGCAGTCTCAGACCGATCAGCTCAAGCTGGCGGAAGCCCGGACCGAAGCCCGCATTCAGGAAGCCACCAGCGCCATCCTCAACCGCATGCAGACCTACGAGCAGGTGTTGCGCGGCGGGGTCAGCCTGTTTGCCACGCTGGGCGATGTGTCGCGCCAGCAATGGCACGACTATGTGGCCAACCTGGATCTGCAAGACAGCTACCCCGGCATTCAGGGCATTGGTTTTGCTGCCCATGTGCCGGCTGATCAGGCCAAGGCCTTCGTGGCCCGCCAGCAAGCCCAGGGGTTACCGCAATACGTCATTCGCCCCACCGGTGAACGGGCCGCATACAGCCCCGTGACCTACCTGGAGCCGCGCAGCGAGCGCAACCTGCGGGCGCATGGCTTCGACATGTTCACCGAGCCCAACCGCCGCGCCGCCATGGAGCAGGCGCGGGACACCGGCGAACCGGCCATCACCGCCAAACTCAAGCTGGTGTCGGAGGCGGCACAGTCGCAGGTCAATGGCTTTTTGATCTATATCCCGGTATACGCCGCCCACCTTCCCACGCAGACGGTGGAACAACGGCGGGCCGCATTGCGCGGCTACGTCAACAGCCCATTCCGGATTGACGACTTGCTCAAAGGCGTGTTGGGCGCCAGCGTGGGCCAGCTGGCGCTCACCATCCACGATGGCACCGCCCCCACGTCAGACAACCTCATGTTCGTCTCTGACAGCCTGCCCGCCTTGCCCACCGAGGCAGCTGCAGCGCAGGCAGGCATCCGCATCAAGGCGGTCACGCTCCACATCCACTCCCGCCCCTGGTTGCTGACTTTTCACACCCCCAATTCTGCTCACCAACTGGGGTTGGACCAGCCGCAATTGCTGGGCATCGCGCTGGGTGGCGGCACCATCAGCCTGCTGCTGGGTGGGCTGACACTGGCGTTGCTGGCACGGGTGCGGCTGGTGCGTCAATCCGCCCAGCATTACCACCAGCTGGCCAATTACGACGTGCTCACCACCCTTTCCAACCGCGCCATGTTCCAAGAGCATGTGCAGCAACTGCTGAGCGCGGACCGCGCGCCCATGCCGTTTGCCCTGCTGTTCATTGACCTGGACAACTTCAAGGACGTGAACGACACCCTGGGTCACCACATGGGCGACCAGCTGCTGCGCGACGTGGCGCTGCGCCTGCGCAACGCCATGCGACGGGACGACACCGTGGCCCGCCTGGGAGGTGACGAATTCACCGTGGTGCTGCACGACATCCGTGGTGCCGAAGACGTGGCCCGCGTGGCGCAAACGCTGCTCAAAACCATCTCGGAGCCCTATCAGCTGGGGGAAGACTGGTTTTTCGTGTCGGCCAGCGTTGGCATCACCCTGTATCCGGGTGACGGCAAAACCCCTGCCGACCTGCTGCGCCATGCCGACCAGGCCATGTACGCCGCCAAACGCCAGGGCAAGGGACATGTGCAGTTTTTCTCACCCAATCTGGAAGACGGCCTGCAAGACCGCCTGCGCCTGATTTCCGACCTGCGCACCGCCCTGGCCCAGAACGAGCTGATGGTGGTGTACCAACCCATCGTGCAGTTCTCCACTGGCCGCATCGTGCGGGCAGAGGCCTTGCTGCGCTGGCATCACCCCCGCAGGGGCAGCGTGCCACCCGACGAATTCATTCCCCTGGCCGAAGAAGCCGGACTCATCGGCGAACTGGGCAACTGGGTCTACGGGCAGGCCCTGGAACAGGTAGCTCAGTGGCGGCAACAGTGGGACCCGCAATTCCAGATCACCGTCAACGTGTCCCCTGCCCAGCTGCGGGTGAGCCACAGCAATGTGGACGCTTGGCTGGCCGGACTGGAACGTGCCCATTTGCCCGGCAACGCCATTGGCCTTGAAATCACCGAGGGACTGCTGATTGACAACAGCCAGCATGTGACCCAGCAGCTGCTCAAGCTGCGCGACGCAGGGGTCCCAGTGGCACTGGACGATTTTGGAACCGGGTATTCGTCGCTCTCTTACCTGCAGCGGCTGGACATCGACGTGCTGAAAATCGACCGCTCGTTCGTGGCCTCCCTCAGCCCCGCCTCGGACTCCCTGGCGCTGTGTGCAGCCATCATCGTCATGGCCCACAAGCTGGGGCTGCATGTGGTAGCCGAAGGTGTGGAAACCGACGAGCAACGCAACCTGCTGGTGGAGGCCGGTTGCGACTTTGGCCAGGGCTACCTGTTTGCCCGCCCTATGCCAGCTGCCGCCTTCGGACAGTTTTTGGCCGATCAGGCCCGGATGTAGGGCATCTTTACAAACCGGACAAGCCCGGAAACAGACCGCCAGGCACCATTCGCGCACGGCCTTACGGTCCCTTCGTTCCCGGCCACCTCGGTTCAACGCCCTGGTGCGGCCCTCCATCTCCATTTCGGCTCGCCATGCATCACCATCACCTGTCCGACACCCTCGACCAACTCGCCCGCCGCCAAACCCTGCGCTGGCTGGCCGCGTCTGCCATACCGCTCGGTCCCCTGGCCCTGAGCGCCTGCGGCGGCGGGTCAGGCGACACCGCCAGCACATCCACCTCCTCATCGACCAGCAGCTCCAACAGTGGCACCACCACTGGCACCAGCAGCTCCGGCGCATCGGGCAGCACCACCCCATCCGGTACAACCACCACACCCACCAGCTGCAGCGCCCAACCCCAGGAAACCGCTGGACCCTATCCGGCAGACGGATCGCAGGCGTCCAACCAGCGGCTGAATGTGCTCACGCAATCGGGCGTGGTGCGTCAGGACATTCGCAGCTCTCTGAGTGGTGGCAACACCGCCACCGGGGTACCGCTCACCATCACGCTGCAACTGGTCAACACCAAAAGCGCCTGTGCACCGCTGGCGGGGTATGCGGTGTACCTGTGGCACTGCACCAAAGACGGGGCGTATTCGCTGTACAGCACCGGCATCACCAACGAAACCTACCTGCGCGGTGTGCAGCAGGCCGATGCCAACGGCCTGCTCACCTTCACCACCCTCGTGCCTGGCTGCTACGACGGGCGCTACCCCCACATGCATTTCGAGGTGTACCCCACGCTGGCCTCGGCTGTAGTGGCCACCAACGCGCTGCTCACCTCGCAACTCACCTTCCAGACCAGCATGCTGGAAGCGGTGTATGCCACCAGCGCCTATGCCACCAGCCTCACCAACTACCGCCGCATTTCACTGGCCACCGACAACATTTTTTCGGATGACAACGGCGCAACCCAGATTGCCACCGTCAACGGCAGCGTGTCTGCCGGTTACACCGCCAACCTGGTGGTGGGCCTGGCGGTGTAAGGGCATCACGCTTGGCGGCGCGCCATCTCCAGCCCCGCCGCCAAGCCCTGGGCAAAGGCTTCCTCGAAGGTGGACATGCCAGACGCATCGCTGTGCGCCCACCGCACAGAAGGCCCGGCATGAGAGCCGACAGAAAGGCTTTGCCAGCGGGCCGCATGGGTCAAAAAACCGGGCACCGGCACCACCATGCCATGCCCATACCGCGCCACACTGGCTTGGGTGATGAGGCTTGGCAGCTCCGGGTGCGCCTCCTGCCACTCCGCCACCGACTGGTTGACCCAATGCGTCCAGGGCTGGTCGCGTAGCGTCTGCCGGACCGACAGCTCCGTTCCCAGTGCACGGTAATGCGTCAACACGGTGGGCGCTTGCCGTGGGCGGTGCAACGCTTGGTGGGTGGCATCCACATAACCCAGGCCGGTTTGCCCCAGTTCACCCGTGCCAAATGCCACGTTGTCCCATGCAGGGGCTGCGCCGCCCCGGTCGGTCAGCGGGCGCCTCAAATGCAGGTTCACCACCACCCAGGCGGCATGGCTCAGGGCAGCCGCCGCTTCCCGAACCTGCTGCAAGGTGGCTGACGGCTCGCCATCCAGCACCCGCGCAGCCACATGCGCCGGCAGGGCCAGCACCACATGGCGGGCCTTCCAGCGCACCCTTTCGCCGGTTTGGACGTGTTGGACATCCACTAGCACCTGCTGGCGCTCCTGCGCCACACGTTGCACCGCCCAACCGGTGTGCAAACGCCCGCCAGCAGCGCCCCCCAGGGTTTGGGCCATGTGGTGAGTGACAAAGGCATTGCCTTGCGGCCAGGTGAACACCGCCTGGCCAGGCTCAGTCTCGCCCGGTACAGCAAACCCATGGCGGGCCGCGAAGTAGTGCACCCCGGCCCAGGCCGACACCTGCGCGATGCCAGCGCCATATTCGTCGCGGCACACATAGTCGAGGTACCACAAAAGGTGCGGATCGGTCAGATGGTTTTGGCGCAACCAATCTGAAAAAACAAGAGCATTCAATTCAATGAATAAAAGCGGTAGATGGCTATTTTTATTAGAATTTGAAGACCCATGACGCTGCACCACCTCCAAACGCATCTGCCCCACATACGGCACGCGGAATCGACCAGCCCCCCCACCCGACTGCGCCTGTCTTTGGGCTTGCTCCACAAGCTGACCAAACCGGTGGTACTGAGCCAGGGTGTCCGCCCCGACGCCCTCCATCGGCAGCAAGCCGGGCTGCCATTGCCCGTTGAACCACAGGCGCTCCTGCGGGCTGTGGCACAGGTGGCGCTCGTCGGGTTGCCAGCGGCCCGCGGCATCGCGTTGCAACAGGCCCATTTCAGCCAGCAGGGCTTGCAAGTGCGGCTGGTCGTTGCCCGGCACCGGCAGGTAATGCGCACCCCAAGGGCAAGCCAAGCCTTGCAACTGACCGGCACGGGCATTGCCACCGGCTTCGTCTTCCAGCTCCAGCACGGCAAAGTCGTCCACCCCGCGTTGCATCAGGCCTCTGGCCGCAGCCAGACCGGCCACGCCACCACCAGCAATGAGGGTGTGGACGCTGCGCACCGCATGTGGGACCGAAACCGTGGAGGCAGAACCGCGGCTCAAACCCAGTGCTGCATGGGCCCGGTTCGGGTCCGCCCCGACCCAGCCGCCTTCCAACGGAGGGGCCGCAGGAGCCCGGCAGGCCGTGAGGCCTTGCACCGCCGTGGCCGCACCCAGGCTTTGCGCCAGAAAGGCCCGGCGCTTCACCGCATCACCCGCCCCCACTCGGCCTCGTAGGTGTGCACCAGAACCTGGTTGCTCAGGCGATTGACCTCGGCGGGCACACGGGCCATGTCCAGTGGAAAGTCGAACAGCAGCGGCAGGGTTTGGGTGTTCAAAAAACGCAGCCCGCTGGGCCACGCAGCATCGCCTCCCGGCATGCGCCATGGGCGGTGGCTGGCGATGACGAACCCCCATTCGCCAAAGCTGGGCACATGGGCGTGGTAAGGCGCGGTGCTCAGGCCAGCCGCCTCGATGGTGGCCACCACCGTCCAGAAGCTTTTGCGCGCCACCAGGGGCGAGGTGGTTTGCACCACGGCATAGCCGCTGGCACTCAGGCGCTGGTCCAGCAAGGCATAAAAGCTGTGGGTGTAGAGCTTGCCCACCGCAAAGTTGGTGGGATCGGGAAAGTCCACCACGATGGCGTCGAACACCTCGGTGGTGGTTTGCAGCCAGGTGAAGGCATCGGCATGCACCACCTGCACGCGCGGGTCGGTCAGGGCGTTTTGGTTGAGGGCGGCCAGCGCCAGGGTGCGGGTGAAGAGCTCGGTCATGGCCGGGTCCAGTTCCACCAGGGTGACCTGCTGCACCGAGGGGTGTTTGAGGATTTCCCGCACCGCCATGCCGTCGCCACCGCCCAGCACCGCCACACGCTGGGGTGCGCCATGGGCCAGCAGGGCGGGGTGCACCAAGGCCTCGTGGTAGCGGTATTCGTCGCGTTCGGCAAACTGCAAATTGCCGTTCAGGAACAGGCGGTGGCCCAACCGCCCTTCACCGGGCTGGTGCGTCACCACCATGCGCTGGTAGGGCGATGTGGCGGCGTACACCACCTGGCCGCCGTAGAGCTTGTCTTCAGCCCGGGTGGTGATGGCATCGGCCTGGCTCCAGGCCAGCAACAGCACCGCCAGCGTGCCGCCGCAGGCCACTGCATGGGCACCCCAGAGGCGCAGGGTGGGCTTGAACAGCCACAGCGCCCACACCGCCACCACTGCGTTCATGAGGCCAAACAGCAGCCCGGTGCGCACCAGGCCCAATTGGGGCACCAGCACCAGCGGGAATGCCATCGACACAGCCAGCGCGCCCAAGTAGTCGAACGTCAGCACCTGCGACACCAAATCCTTGAGCGCCACATTGCGCTTGAGGATGCGCATGACCAGCGGAATTTCCAGCCCCACCAGCACGCCCACCAGCCACACCAGGCCATACAGCAGCACCCGAAAGGCCCCCGGCACATGGGCATGCGCCATGAACAGGGCGGCAGGCATCAGCCCCCCAGCCAACGCCACCAACAGCTCGATGCGCAAAAAGTGCGCGGGCAACTGTCGCTCGAAAAACCGGGAAAGGTAGGAGCCCACCCCCATGGCAAACAAATAGGTGCCAATGACGGTGGAAAACTGCAGCACCGAATCGCCCAGCACGTAGCTGGCGAGTGCGCCGGCAGCCAGCTCGTACAGCAAGCCGCAAGCGGCCACCACAAACACGCTGGCCAGCAGCGTCACATCCAGCGGGTTGGGCGCTGGACGAGAAGGTTGCCCGCTCAATGCCCGGTGGCCATGGCCTGGCGGAATGTGTGCCAGTAGGTGCCAATGCGGTAGAGCGCGCGGATCATGTTGCCCAGGGCGTCGTGATCGGCGTCGAGCACATAGTCCACCCGTTCTGAATCGTGACCCTGGAAATACAGCAGCACAGGGGCCACCAAATGCCAGTGCTCGGGGTCTTCCAGCAGGTGTTTCCAGGTTTCGTCGTGCTGAATGGCCTGGAAGAAGCCCACCGCCCAGTCGCGGCCCAGCCATTCGCCGGTGCGGCGCTCGTCGGCGTCAATCTGGGGAGGCTGAATGACGTCATCCGGGTCCACCTCGCCAATGAGGGGGATGAACATGGCTTCAGTGCCTTGGTTCATGACCCGGTCGGTGGAGTCGGGAGTGAAGGCATGCTGGATGTCGCGCCAGCGCCGCAACAGCAGGCTGAGCAGGTGGTCGCGCACTTCCGGGCTTTCGCACGGTGGCATGGAGGCCTGGCCAAATACGCCTTCCAGCCAGTCGGCCAGGTCCACCGGGTGGGGGCTGAGCACGCAGCCCACCATGTAGCCGTCGGCCATTTCGGCGGTGAGGCAGTCGTCGGGCAGCGTCGGCTCATTGAGCAGTTCAAACAGCTCGTCCTGCTCGTCTTCGGACAGCGGGTGGTGGTCGGCCAGCACAGCGGGATGCTGGGCAATGTAGTCAACAAACGGGTTCATGGTGTGTTCTCGGTGGTGCGGGCTTCAGCCATGAATGGCTGCAGCCACGATGAGGGAAATGCCCAAGCTCATGGCCGCCACCACGAGCCCCAGGGCCATGTTTTGCTTTTCAACCAGCTCTTCCCACAGGTTGTAGGGGGTGAGTTTGTCGATGACGATGAACGCCACCCAGAACACCACCACCCCAATCAGTGCAAACATGATGGAGCTGAAAAAAGCGGCGGGGCGAAACCATTCGATGGGCGGCATGGAAATTCTCCGAAAACTCGGGTTCAGTTGGGTGGAAATGATGGCAGGTTGGGCACCGGTGCGCCATGGGGTTGGGTCAAACAAACCTCACATGACCCTCATTTGTGGGAGCCTCCACTGGAGTAGCCGCCCCAGGAGCCGCCGGAGCTGCGCGAGCCGCTGCTGGTGGCACAGTTTTGGGTGTTGGGGTCGCAGTCGGGTTCGTCGGGCGCGTTCAAAACGGCCACCGCCATCAGCACAATGGCCAGCAACACCACCAGCGTCACCCAGTTGATGCCTGCATTGGGTGCCGCATCCCTCAACAAGGCGGGGGCGGGCTGGATGCGGGCCAAGTCCAGTTTGAACATGCTGGCCACCGTCTCGGCATTCAGTTTGCTGCCCACCGACCAGGTGATTTCGCTCCCCGCCTCCTCCTGGTTCAGCAACTTGTCGCCCGCCGCAAAGTCGCGGTTGAAGGTGCGATGCCCACGCTGGACGGGCCAGTAGAACTCGCCAGTCACATAGTCGGTCTCGGCCCAGTATTGGTACTGGCGTTTGTAGTTCACACCAAGGTATTTGGCACTGTCAGCCATGGGCGACAGTTTGGGCACCCCGGTGGTGGGCTTCACCAGGCTCCAGCCCTCCGTGCTGTCCACCAGGAACTGAAAGCCCCGTTGGCGGTTGTAGATCAGGTACTCGCCCCAGCCAAAGTGTTCGTCGGAATCCCCCGGCTCGGTGCCCATGCGGTGCTGAAAGCCCACCACCTGCCAGGTTTTGCCTTGCAATGACCCTTCACTGCCCAGTGCAATGAGGGGTTGCACCAAGATTTCCTGCTGAGCCACCACCATCTCGGGGCCCAGTTGCTGGGTGAGATCGAGCACACAGTGGCAGTGTCCGCAGGTGAGGCGCTTTGTACTGCTCAGCACCACTTGCACTGGTGCCCCACAGGAAGGGCAACCGAACTGTCGGCCTTGCTCCTGCCGGGTGATGTCCTCGCGCAAGCCCGCCATCTGCAGGTCTTCCAGCCGCACTTCTTCACCCAGGCTGAGCGCAGGAGGCAGGCTTTGCAATGCGGGGGCGTAGTCCAGTGTCAGCACCTGGCCCGGGCCGTCCGACGCTTCGCTGCGCAGCTCGGCCCAGTCGAACGGCTGACCCACCGGCGGCAAATGCGGCAGCTCCCCCTGGGCCGACCGCAGGGTGACCGAATCCACCAAACTCACCACAAAGCTCATGCCCGCAAACGCGGTGGTGGCCCCGGTGCGCAAGTCCATCGTCAGTGGCACGGGCCGGTCGGGTGCAAACGGCAGGCTGTAAACGTAGCTGCCGTTGTCTTCGCTCAGGGTGGCGGGTTGCCCGTCGTCCTGTAGCAGAGCCCACTCGCTCCAAGGCCCCTGGCTGGACTGGTACTGAATGCGCCCCACCACCACAAAGCCCATGCCCTTGTGCTGGCCGGTGGCGCCCACCTGCAGGGGCGAGTGGTCGTCAAACACCTCCGCCAGCTTGCCGATGCGGGCCAGCACCTCGCCCTGGCGCACCACCGTGCTCTGGCAGTAGCCGCACACCGCATGGGTGGACTGCGCGCTGCGAAACAGCACCGGCGCGCCGCAGCCGGGGCAGGCGGCTTGGTAGGCACGTTGCGGGGCAAGCTCAGCCATCATTCAAAAAAACAATAGCTAACAATGGCGTGAAATATGCGGAAAATGCCAAAAAAGCTTTGAATTCAAACCAGCTTTTTCAGCAGCTCGGCTTTCTTGGCCGCAAACTCTTCGTCGGTGAGGATGCCTTTGGCCTTGAGGTCGGCCAGCTTTTCCAGGGTGGCCATCACCTCGTCGGGTTGAATGCCCACTGCGGCTACAGGAGCCGCCGATGCAACCGCTGCATGTGCGGCGCCGGGGTTCAGGCCTTGTGCCAGGTTCTGCGCCAGCACCTGGCCCAGCGCCACGCCGGCGCCCAAGCCCATGGCATCGCCGGCCACACCGCTGCCACCCGCACCGGCGGCCACCATGCCAGGGATGGCTTGCGCCGTTTGGTATTGCATGAACTTGGCCATGTCGTTACCAACCATGCCCATGCCGATTTTCTGGTCCAGGATTTTTTGCAGCTCTTCAGGCAGCGACAGGTTTTGCACCGTCAGCCCTTCCAGCTCCAGACCGATGGCGGCAAACGCAGGCGTCATTTGCGCCTGCAACACCTCGGCAAATTTCAGCTGGTTGGCCGCCAGATCCAGAAACGGAATGCCGCTGCCCGCAATGGCCTGGCTGATGTTTTGCAGCACCATGCCGCGCAACTGGCCATCCACATCGCCCACGGTATAGCGCTCGCGGGTGCCCGCAATTTCAGTGTGGAACAGCTTGGGGTCGGCCACGCGGAAGGCGTAGTTGCCGAACGCTCGGAGTCTGACGGCACCAAAGTCGGCATCGCGCACGGTGATGGGCTGGGGCGTGCCCCATTTGCAGTCCAACTGCTGGCGGGTGCTGAAAAAATACACGTCGCTTTTGAACGGCGACTCAAACAGTTTGTCCCAGTTCTGCAGGTAGGTCAGCACCGGCAGGGTTTGGGTGTTGAGCTTGTACATGCCAGGGCCGAACACGTCGGCCACCTTGCCCTCGTTTACAAACACCGCCATTTGCGATTCGCGCACGGTGAGTGACGCACCGTTCTGAATCTCCATGCCCTCCATCGGGAAGCGCCAGGCCAGGGTGCCGTCACCTTCTTCGGTCCATTGGATGACGTCGATGAACTGCTTCTTGATGAAATCCATCAGGCCCATGGGGCACCTCCGTGATGTGGCTGTGAATGGTGGGAACCATGATACCCAGCCACACACAGGCACCCCCACACAGACCCCTGATTGGCCACGCCTGAACCACTGCGTGGAATTCATCTGTGACATCTGGTCAAAAGACTTTTCACATCAAGCTCGTAGTTTCCACAGTGTGAATTCATTGCATGGTTCTTACAATGCGCGCTCGCTGGTATTGCGAGGCCCGGATGTTGCGGGCCCACCGGCCCACCCGTGAGGAGACTGCATGTCATTAAGCCCAGAAGCCAAGCGCAAGGAACTGCGCACCGCCGCCCTCGAATACCACGAGTTCCCCACCCCCGGCAAGATTGCCATTGCCGCCACCAAGCAGCTCACCAACCAGCGCGACCTGGCCTTGGCCTACTCCCCCGGCGTGGCCGCTCCCTGCGAAGAAATCGTCAAAGACCCCGCAGCCGCTTTCAAGTACACCGCCCGCGGCAACCTGGTGGGCGTGGTCACCAACGGCACCGCCGTGCTGGGCCTGGGCGACATTGGCCCGCTGGCCGGCAAACCGGTGATGGAAGGCAAGGGCGTTCTGTTCAAGAAGTTCGCGGGCATCGATGTGTTCGACATCGAAATCAACGAAAAAGACCCCGACAAGCTGGTTGAAATCATTGCCGCGCTGGAGCCCACCTTCGGCGGCATCAACCTGGAAGACATCAAGGCCCCCGACTGCTTCTACATCGAGCGCAAGCTGCGCGAGCGCATGAAGATTCCAGTTTTTCACGACGACCAGCACGGCACCGCCATCGTGGTGGGCGCGGCCATCTTCAACGGACTGAAGGTGGTGGGCAAAGACCCGAAAAAGGTCAAACTGGTCACCTCCGGTGCCGGGGCTGCCGCACTGGCCTGCCTGGGCTTGCTGGTCAAGCTGGGCATTCCCCGTGAAAACATCTTCGTCACCGATCTGGCCGGCGTGGTCTACGAAGGCCGCACCGAGCTGATGGACGAAGACAAAATCCAGTTCGCCCAGAAAACCAGCGCCCGCACCTTGGGCGAGGTGATCGACGGGGCCGACATTTTCCTGGGCCTGTCTGCAGGCGGGGTGCTCAAGCAGGACATGGTGGTCAAAATGGCGGCCAACCCGCTCATCCTGGCTCTCGCCAACCCCACCCCCGAAATTTCACCCGAGCTGGTGAAGGAAGTGCGCAACGACGCCATCATGGCCACAGGGCGCACCGACTACCCCAACCAGGTGAACAACGTCCTGTGCTTCCCCTACATCTTCCGCGGTGCGCTGGATGCGGGCGCCTCCACCATCACCGACGAGATGGAGATTGCCGCCGTCCACGCCATTGCCGAACTGGCCCAGGCCGAACAGAGCGATGTGGTGGCCGCAGCCTATGTGGGCGAAAAACTGGCATTCGGCCCTGAGTACCTCATCCCCAAGCCGTTCGACCCCCGGCTGATGATGAAGATTGCCCCGGCCGTGGCTCAGGCTGCTGCCGACAGCGGCGTGGCCCAGCGTCCGATTGCCGACATGGCCGCTTACCGCGAAAAACTGCAAAGCTTTGTGTACGCCTCCGGCACGTTGATGAAGCCCATCTACGCCGCCGCCAAACGCGCCGCCAACAAGCGCATTGCCTATGCCGAAGGGGAAGAAGAACGCGTGCTGCGCGCCGCCCAAATTGTGGTGGACGAAGGCCTGGCGCGCCCCACCCTCATTGGCCGCCCCCCCATCATTGCCCAGCGCATTGAAGCCTTTGGCCTGCGCCTGCGCGAAGGCGTGGACTACGACGTAGTCAATGTGGAACAGGACGACCGCTACCGCGACTTCTGGCAAACCTACCACCAGATGACTGCGCGCCGTGGCGTGACCGAACAGCTGGCCAAAATCGAAATGCGCCGCCGCCTCACCCTGCTGGGCTCCATGCTGCTGCACAAAGGCTATGTGGACGGTCTCATCTGCGGCACCTGGGGCAGCACCGCCAACCACCTGGAGTACATCGACCAGGTGATTGGCAAAGCCCAGGGCGGCAGCCCCAGTACCCCGCAGGACGTGCACATTTACGCCTGCATGAACGGCCTCATGCTGCCGGGCCGCCAGGTGTTTTTGGTGGACACCCACGTCAACTACGACCCCACGCCGGAGGAGCTGTGCGAAATCACCGTCATGGCCGCCGAGGAAATGGTGCGCTTCGGCATTCAGCCCAAAGTGGCGTTGCTGTCGCATTCCAACTTTGGGTCGTCCAACCAACCCAGCGCGGTGAAGATGCGCCAGACGTTCCAGCTGCTGCGCCAGCAAGCACCCTGGCTGGAAGTAGAAGGCGAAATGCACGGTGACCTGGCCCTGGACGCCGAGGCCCGCCAGAAATACATGCCCACCAGCATGCTGCAAGGCGAAGCCAACCTGCTGGTGCTGCCCAACATCGACGCGGCCAACATCGCCTACAACCTGCTCAAAACCGCATCAGGCGGCGGCATTGCGATTGGCCCGGTGCTTCTGGGGGCCGCCAAACCGGTGCATGTGCTGACTTCCAGCACCACGGTGCGCCGCATCGTCAACATGACCGCGTTGACCGTGGCGGATGCAAACGCAAGCAGATAATCGGCTCTATCGCTTGATTCAAAAAGGGAGTTTGCTCCCCTTTTTGTTGTCATTTTTCGCCTCACTCTGGACCATGCGCCCGGTATGCCATCGCCCATACCGCAGCCCGATCGCGCCGTCAACCATGCCCTTTTCGGGCAAAGGTTCCGCTTTTTCCCTTGCCTTTTACCTCCAAGTCAGGCAAACTCGCGCCCTCGTTTTTCAGGGTTTTCCCGTAAGTTTTTGAAATCTTTCCCCTAGGGCGGGCATGTCGGCAACACGGTGGTTCAAGCGCTTGCTGTGCGGTTTGGCACTGCCCCTGCTGTTAGCAGGGCAGGCAGTGGCGTTTCAGTCGGGTGGCGATGCAGCCACCATCGAACGCACGGCACTCCCCGCACAAGGTAAAGCCGTGCTGGAGCTGATTGCAGCTGGCGGCCCCTTCCCCAACGAGAAAGACGGAACTGTGTTCGGCAACCGCGAAAAGCGCTTGCCGGTTCACAAACGGGGTTACTACCGCGAATACACCGTTGCCACACCCGGGCTCAATCACCGGGGTGCCAAGCGGATTGTCTGCGGTGGGGCCGAGCCCAAAGAACCGGAAGCCTGTTATTACTCCACCGACCATTACGCCAGCTTCAAGCTGATTGTTCCTGGGCGGTGATTCGATTTATTGACCTTGTCCAAATACGGGGATGGAAATGCCGCTTCGTCACATCCGCACCAACATCGTTCAGTCCATTCGCGCGCACCGCGTGGAAGACCTGCAAGCCGCTGCAGAGCAACTGGGGCATCACTTTCTGTATGCCAATCTGGCCCAGGCACAGAGCAAACAAGACGTGCTGGACCTGATTGCCTCGCAGTACACCTTCCCTTCCCATTTCGGGAAGAACTTCGATGCACTGTATGACTGCCTGACCGACACCGTTCACAAGTCGGGGCCACAAACGGGCTTCATCGTGGTGTTGGAACACATTCCGGCCCACGCGAAATTCGACAAAGAAGCCCGTGAGCAGTTGCTGGACATTTTCCGCGACGCGGCCGACTACTGGTCTGACCGGAAAATTCCATTCCGCTGTTTCTATTCGTTCTCGGTAGCCCGCGCTCCCAAAGGCGACAGCGCAGCCGCAGAAGCGGAAACAGAAGCCATGCCCACCGACAAACTGGTGGATGTGAGCCCCCTGGCCTTGCGCATGAGCAGCCCGTTCAACGCCGGTTACTGGACAGCGGCAGCCACCGCCTGAAATCACAACCTGAACCCTGGTGTAGCGCGCTGCACCACCTCCATCGGCCCGCACCTGCGGGCTATTGGGTTTTCAGCAGCGGCTGAGGGTTTGCGCCAGAGCAGTGTATTCGGCCACAGGCACTTCCTCGGCCCGGCGCTGGGTATCGAACCCCCCGCCAAAACGGCGCTCGTCCAGCCACCGGCCCAAGGTGTGACGCAGCAGCTTCCTGCGCTGACTGAACGCGACCCGCACCAACTCTTCCAACAGGGGCACATCGAGTGACGCCGGTTCCGTGCGAGGCACCATGCGCACCACCGCGCTGTCCACCCTGGGAGGCGGATCGAACGCATCAGGCGGCACAAACAGCACGTTTTCCATGGCATAACGCCACTGGAGCATGACCGACAGTCGTCCATAGTCTGCCGTGGCAGGTGCGGCCACCATGCGGTCAATCACCTCTTTTTGGAGCATGAAATGCTGGTCCGTCACCACATTCACCGCACCCAGCAGATGAAACAAAATGGGCGATGAGATGTTGTACGGCAAATTGCCCACCACCCGCAACTTGGGCACCTGAAGCTGGGTCGCCAAGGCAGCAAAGTCGACCTTCAGCACATCCGACTCCACCACATTCAACTGCGGGTGCTGGCGCAGGCGAACCGCCAGGTCACGGTCCAACTCGATGACCATCAACCGGCCCAGACGCTCCACCAGTGGCTGGGTGAGCGCCGCCAGACCCGGGCCAATTTCCACCACAGGCTCGCCAGGTTGTGGCGCAATGGCCTGAACGATGGCATCGATGATGCCGTTGTCAGATAAAAAATGCTGGCCAAACCGCTTGCGGGCAATGTGCTTCATTGGGGAGGCTCGCGCAGCTCGACATAGGCACGGGTCCGCACCTCTTCCAGCCATTTCGGATAGGCCTCTTCCAGCTTGCTTTCGCGCACCAGCTGGCGCAGCTGTTCGCGTTGCTCACGGGGACCCAACTCCACCTGGCGCCTCTCCAGCACCTGAATCAGGTGCACCCCAAAGCGGGAAACAATGGGTTGCGACAGTTCCTGGGGCCGCAATTCGTTCATCACTTCCTCAAATTCAGGCACAAACATGCCAGGGGCCACCCAGCCCAGGTTGCCACCGTCATTGGCCGATGCATCGTGGCTCATTTCTTTGGCGAGCACCGCAAAATCTGCCTGCCCTTTGACAATGCGTTCGCGCGCATCTGCCAACCGTGCAATGGCTTGGGCCTCCGTCAAGTTGGCGGAAGAACGCAACAGGATGTGTCTGGCTGCGGTCTCTGTGATGACCGGTTCAGGCAAACCGGCGATGCGCTTTTCCAGCACCTTCAGAACATGAAAACCCGCAGGGCTTCGCACCGGGCCAGCCACCCCTCCCACCGCCAGAGTGCGGGTAGCGTTCAAAAACAGCACGGGATAGCGGTCGGCCGCTCTGAGCCCCATGGCCCCGCCGGTTTGCCGCTCAGGTCCAACAGAATGGGTACGCGCCAGCATGGCGAAATCGTCGCCATTGCGGGCCTGTGCCGCCACCGACTGAGCCAGTGTCATGGCTTGGTTCGCCTGCTGGGTGGTGGCATTTTCGGGCACGGCAATCAAAATCTGAGCCAGATTCAACTGCAAATCAGCCCCCGGATTGTCCATTTTCTGAAGCACAAAGCGCTCTATGTCGGCCTCTGTCACCCGCACTTTGGCATCGACCTCCCGTTCTCGCAAACGCTGCAGGGTGAGTCTCTGGCGCAAGCTGGTTCGGAATTCGGCTGGGGTTACACCCTGTTTTTTCAATTCCTCGTGCAATTGCGTCAGAGACAGGCGGTTCTGGCGGGCCACATTGCGCTCCGCCTCATCCACCTGCGCCTCATCGACCTTGATGCCCCCCTCGGTGGCCAACTGCAATTGAGCTTTTTCCAGAATGAGAGCATCCAGCACCTGTTGGCGCAGTTCACTTTGGGGAGGAATCTGGTCGCCACGCGCAAACTGGCTGAGCGCACGCTGCAGTCGGGTACGGACCTCCTGGTTGGTGACGGGCTCGCTGTTGACGATGGCGACGATGTAGTCGGCCATCCTCGGTGCGTCAGCTCGCACAATGGCCGCCTGAGCAGCGGCAGGCGCCAATCCGCCACTGGCCTTGAGGCCCTGCGCCTGAACCGCGGAGGCAGTTGCGATTGATGCGACCACCGCCAGCCAAGCCGCCACGCGGCACACACCAGTGCGGGAACGAGAGCGGGTTGTCAGGATCATGGCGGGAAAGAACTTGAGGTAGGAGGTGTCCATGAATGGCTCACTCGTAAGTACCAAACCGGCTGGGCACTTGAGTGCGTTCGTTCAAGGGCATGTATTTGGGCACGTTGTTGCGCAAGGTCTGCAACGGGTTGGATCCGACGCGGGTAAAGCCATTGAACTCCAACTGGAAAAGAATGCGCTGGTTGGAACCCGAAGTGCCAATCTGCAATTTTTCCAACACCAGTCGGCCGATCCAGCAGCCGGCATCATATTCAAAGCCCGAGATCAGATCGACCACTTTGCGATCGGGCATGCTGTAGTTCAAACGACCCACACCATATAGGGTGCCAGAGCAATCGGAACGGGCCGCAACGGGTTGGCCACGCGCCGGGCCCAACAAAGGCCACTGCCACCCCAGGTCCACCTGTTCGCTGGCCGGCAGCAGGCCACCGGCCCGTTGCAATCGGTACGCTGCACTCAACACGTGATAGGGCTGAGGGTAATACCGACCCAGCACTGTGGTGCGCTCGGAGCGTCCCTGATTGGGATTGAATTGCACCACTCCCTCAAAGGCCCATTTGGGGTCCCAGTTGATGGAGGCCCCCAACAACACGTCGCTCACCCGGTCGGTCACAGCCGTTCCGCCGGGCAGTGTCACCAGCTGATCGGCAAATCGCATCCGTTGCGCAACGGTCAGGCGAGCAGCTTCTGCACCGGTGGCCGGATTGATGAGGCGGGAAGCCACACCGGCCGTCAGTGCATGGGTGTCCGAAATGCGATCGTTGCCACCAAACGCGTTCTCCGTCCAGGCAGCGCCGATGTTGAAGTCCTTGGCCGCCGAATCGTAATTGGGCAAATGCGACTGCTGACGATACGGCGTGTAAACATACATGGCCCTGGGCTCCAGGGTTTGCAGCAAATCACGCCCCAAATAGGCAACTTCCCGCTCGAACACCAACCCGCTGTCCAAACTGAAGGTGGGCAAAACCCGACTGGCCGTGCGCAAACCGGTGGTCATGGGCAAGTCGGTTTCGTATTGCGTCATGTGCCATTGCATTTTGGGTCGAACGAACCAACCGGGCTCTTGCCAGGTCCGCTTGATCTGGGCAATGGCCATCAGCCGGGTGCCATTCACATCAGCCTGCACGGCCGTGACAGATGGCGCTCGGTTGGTGGTGAAGTGCGTCGCCTGGCCCACCAAAGACCAGTCCAAACCTGTGACACCCGCGAGAGACTGGTTGACTTGACCCCAGCGGGCCTCCACCTGAGGTTTGCGGTCGTATGGGGCCACGATGGGTGCCGTCACATCTTGCAGGGTTTGCCAGGTGTACACACCCGCTGTCAGCCCCACCGCACCCACTCGGGCCGTCATGGCCACATCGTTGGGCAACAGGCGTTGTGTTTGACCCATGGCTCTGGAAGGCATGGCACGGGGCAGGTCTTTCCAGAAATCGTCGTCGCTCACCCGGTTCAGGTTGACGCGCAGTCCCGCATCCGACAAGCCAGGCACGGCATTCCCCAGGGCCTGTTCATGCTTCCACATCTGGCTCCATCGGGTGCTGCCATAAACCTTGTCTCCAGGCAGCACGGCTAGGCGGTTTTCCCCTTTCCACTCGCGCTCCAGGTAACGCACTTCGGTACCCAGCTCAATGCCCCGCTTGGTCAACAGGGTGGGCGTGAAGGTCGCGTCTAGGTTGGGCGCAATGTTCCAGTAGTAGGGGACCGCCAGCTCCAGACCACTTCGATTGGTCAGGTTGATGATGGGGGGCAGCAGACCAGAGCGCCGCTTGTCCGACAGCGGAAAGCTGAAATGCGGCGCGGCCAGTATGGGGACACCCTTGAAATACAAAGCCCCGCCATGGGCGTAGCCGGTGTCGGTTTCGGTATCCAGATCCAACCGGTCGGCTTTGATCCACCATGCCCGCCGTCCTTCATCCCCATTCTCTTGAACGGAAGGAGCAGGGCAAGTGGAGTAGGTGGCGTCATAGGCCACCGAATACCGCTCTCCCTTGAAATCCAGCCTGGAGGCTTGTCCCCCGCCCTGCGTGGCCAGCAAACGGTACTGCGGGGTGGAGAAAAACCCGATGTAGGTATCCAAGTTCAAGTGCAGCTCCGGCCCTTCGTACCAGTTGCCATTGCGCACCACACGCACCTTGCCGGTGGCCACTGCCTCGTTGGTTTCGTGTTCCAGCTCCAGCCGTTCGGCCCGGATGACCGTGTTGTGTCGGCGCAGCTCCGCATCCCCCTCCACCACCGTGCGCACATTGGTCACACCATGCATGGTGTTGCCAAAGACAAAACTGGGAGCACCTGACAAAGCTGCATCGGACAGCTGCTCGGTGAGCAAGCCCGACCCCTTGAGCACCGGTTGGGTCCCCGGCACCTCGTCTGCCAGGGCACTGCCCAGGCTCAAGGAAAGGAAACAAACGGAAACGGCCCAACGCCCCGACTGTTTGGCATGCCTTGCAAGCCCGATCCAGGCGGAAACCAGTACCTCACGGAGCGTGCGCTGCAATCGAAAGAGGGCCATTTGTAGAATCCGGGCGCATTATCGTCTGGCGGGTTTCCACCCTGCCCCAAAACGCCATGCCTACTGGTACTTCCGGTTCTTCTGCAGCCTCGGCTCCTTCGCAAACGGGCACCATCGCGCCCATCGAGTGGATGGACCCCGCCCGCCAGCTTGCCTTCCAAACCTGGCTCCAACAGCAAACTCCGGTGCATGGCCTGGTGCCAGAGACGGTGCGCCCCGCGTCCGCCGATGCAAGTTTTCGCCGCTACTTCCGGGTCACAGCCAGAGACGGCAGCAGCCGTATCGTCATGGATGCACCGCCCGACAAGGAGAACTGCCGCCCCTTCGTACAGGTGGCCGCACTGATGGCCCAGGCAGGTCTGCGGGTGCCTGATGTACTGGCATGGGACGAACCCCAGGGCTTCATGCTGCTGACCGATCTGGGCACCCACACCCTGCTGGATGCGCTGGACCGCGACCACCCGGAAGCCAATTTGCCCGCCTACCGCAACGCCTGCGCCAGCCTCGTCGCCTGGCAAGCCGCCAGCCAGCCCGACGTGCTGCCCGCCTACGACGAAGCCCTGCTGCGCCGGGAGTTGCAACTCTTCCCGGACTGGTACCTGACCCAACACAAAGGCGTGACCGTGGAGGGCAAGGTGGCCGACACACTGGCCAAGACGTTCGATGCCATCGTGGCCCGCAACCTGGTAGGGCCCAAGGTGTTTGTCCACCGCGACTTCATGCCGCGCAACCTCATGGTGCCCCCAGCCGACTACCAGGCACCCTGCCCAGAGCAGGCGCTGGGCGTGCTGGACTTTCAGGACGCAGTGCACGGACCCATCACCTACGACGTGGCCAGCCTGATGCGCGACGCCTTTTTCACCTGGGAGGAAGACTTTGTACTGGAAGTCACCATCCGCTACTGGGAACAGGCCCGCAAACGGGGTTTGCTGGATTTTGAAGACTGGAGCGAGGACTTCGGCGCGTTTTACCGCGCGGTGGAATGGATGGGCCTGCAACGCCACCTCAAGGTGCTGGGCATTTTTGCCCGCCTGACGCTGCGCGACGGCAAGCCCAAATACCTGGCCGACACCCCCCGGTTCATCCATTACGTGCGCAACACCGCCAGCCGCTACCGCGAGCTCACCCCGCTGTTGCGCTTGGTGGATGAGGTGGAAGATCTGCAGGCCGCCAGCGGCTTTGCATTTGGCAGAGTTTGAGAGTTTTTAGCCTTTTATCGCTTTTATTTATTGCATAGTTTGCTATCGTTAAATGGCACGTTTCCATCAACCAGGGCCGCTTGCAGAGGGCACCGTCATCGACTTGCATCCCACCGCTGCACGGCATGTGCAGGTGTTGCGCATGCAGCCCGGCCACCCCCTCACGCTGTTCAACGGCGAAGGGGGCGAATGGAACGCCACCGTGGTGCGCATGGGCCGTTCCAACGTGCAGGTGCAGGTGGGTGCACACCACCCTGTGGAACGCGAAGCCACCAGCGCGGTGCACCTGGCCGTGGGCATGCCCGCCAACGAGCGCATGGACTGGCTGGTGGAAAAGGCCACCGAATTGGGCGTGGCCAGCATCCAACCCCTCATGACCGCACACAGCGTGCTGCGCCTCAAAGGCGAGCGGGCCGACAAAAAGCAGGCCCACTGGCAGTCCATTGCCGTGGCCGCCTGTGAGCAATGCGGCCGCAACCGGGTGCCCACCATCCACCCGGTGCGTGAACTGGCCGATTGGCTGCAGGAATCCCTGCAAACGCCCGAATCGGCCGCCCGAAAGGCCATTCTTTCACTGGCACCCGGCACTGCGGCCATGGGCACATGGCTGCAAGCGAATGGGCAAAACCCATCCATCACCTGGTTTTTATCCGGGCCAGAAGGGGGCTTGTCTGCCACCGAAGATGCCCAAGCCCGCGCCCTCGGATGGCAACCCGTCACGCTGGGAGAACGGGTGCTTCGGGCTGAAACCGCCGCACTCTCGGCCACCGCACTGGCCTGCCAGGCTCACCCTGAGTCCACCTAGCGACCGCTTGCATCGCCGGTTTGTTCAAACCGTATAAGCTGTGGCTGATGAACAAGAACCTCTGGCTGCTGGCCGCCGCGCAAGGCCTTTTCCTGACCAACAACGTCACCTTCATCGCCATCAACGGCTTGGTGGGTCTCAGCCTAGCCCCGCGGGGCTGGATGGCCACGCTGCCCGTCATGGGCTATGTGGTGGGCGGGGCACTGTCCACCGGTCTGGTGGGGCGCACCCAGTCGCGCTGGGGGCGCAAGGTGTCGTTTCAGCTGGGGTTGCTGGTGGCGCTGCTCTCCGCCTTGGCGGGCGCGTGGGCGGTGGCGCACCAGAACTTCTGGCTGCTGGTGGCGGCCACCGTGGTGGCGGGCTACTACAGCGCCAACGGCCAGCTGTACCGGTTTGCCGCAGCTGAACTGGCCGCGCCTGCATTCAAGGAAAAGGCCGTTTCGCTGGTGCTGGCCGGTGGCTTGCTGGGGGCGGTGCTGGGCCCCAACCTCGCCAGCCGCACCCGCACACTGGCTGAAGTGCCCTTCATGGGCGCCTACCTGGCGCTGGCAGGGGTGGCGTTGCTGTCCATGCTGGTGATGGCGGGCGTGCGCTTTCCGGATGCTGGCGGCTCCAAACCGAATGCACCACAGGCCACAGCCGAAGCCGCCCGGCCTTTGCGGGAGATTGCTCGCCAACCGGTGTTCATGGTGGCAGCGGGTGCCGCAGCGCTGAGCTACGGGGTGATGAACCTGCTCATGGCGGCCACACCGCTGGCCATGCAGGTGTGCGGCTATCCGTTTGACGATGCGGCCCTGGTGCTGGAATGGCACGTGATTGGCATGTTTGCCCCTGGGTTCTTCACCGGCCACCTCATCAAGCGGTTCGGGGTGTTGCCGGTGATGGGTGTGGGCGTGGCGCTGAACGCCCTGTGCATTGCCATTGCCCTGACCGGGCAAGATTTGCATCAATTCCTGGTTGCGCTGTTCCTGCTGGGAGTGGGCTGGAATTTCCTGTTCACCGGCAGCACCACGCTGGCCATGCAGGCCTATCGCCCGTCCGAAAAAGATGGTGCCCAGGCCGCCATCAATTTCTGGGTGTTTGCCACCATGGCGCTCACCTCGTTTGCATCCGGGGCGTTGGTCACCACCCAGGGTTGGACCCTGCTGAACTGGGGTTCTCTGCTGCCGGTGGCGCTGATGGGGGCTGGGTTGCTCTGGCTGGCGAAGGTACAGAGCAGAACTTGAGAAAGCTGCACGCCACCCCCTCAGGGCATGGCCGCCACCACCTGTGCCACTGCGGCTGTCAGTCGGCGTGCATAGGGCAAATGCAAAAACTCGTTGGGACCGTGGGCGTTGCTTCGTGGCCCCAGCACACCGCACACCATCATTTGCGCCTTTGGAAAACCCTGGCTGAGCATGTTCATCAGAGGAATGGTGCCCCCTTGACCGATGGTGCCGTAGCCCGCTCCAAACTGCGACTGTGAGGCCGACTCCAGCGCATGGTGAAACCATGGTGCGGTGTCTGGCGCATTCCAGCCGCTGGCATGGCTGGCGCCCTGGAAGGTAACGCGGGCCTGGTACGGTGCGTTGTCTTCCAGCAAGGTTTTCAGTTGCCCCACGGCGGTGGCGGCATCCACCAGCGGTGGCAAACGCAAACTGAGCTTGAACGCGGTGTAGGGCCGCAACACGTTGCCGGCATTTTGCAGGCTGGGCAGGCCATCCACCCCGGTGACGGACAAGGTGGGCCGCCAGGTGCGGTTGAGCAGCGCGTCCACCGGGTCGGTGGTCATGGGCAGGGCAAAGCTGCTGCCCCCGCAGTCGGCATGCGCCCAAGGGAAGCGTTTGTACAACTCGTCACCCAGAATGGCAGCGGTTTGCAGGGCTTGCGCCTGCCGCTCGGCAGGAATCTCGCAATGGAAGACCTGCGGCAGCAAGCGACCGGAGGCGCTGTCTTCCAGGCGGTCGAGCACGTGGCGCAGAATGCGAAAACTCGACGGCACCACGCCCGACGCATCGCCGGAATGCACGCCTTCGGTCAGGATGTCCACCCGCAGCGTGCCACTCACCATGCCACGCAGGCTGGTGGTGAGCCAAAGCTGGTCGTAATTGCCCGCGCCGCTGTCCAGGCACACCACCAGGCCCACATCGCCCAGGCGGGGGCGCAGCGCATCAATGGTGGGCAACAGGTCGGGCGAGCCGCTTTCTTCGCCGGTTTCAATCAGGCCCACGATGCGGGGGTGAGCCGCGCCCTGGGCTTGGAGCGCCTGCACGGCGGCAATGGCGGCATAGACGGCGTAGCCATCGTCTGCACCGCCACGGCCATAGAGCTTGTCGTTGTCGATCACCGGGGTCCAGGGGCCCAGATCGCTACGCCAGCCGTCGAATTCGGGCTGCTTGTCGAGGTGACCGTACATCAGTACCGTTTGGCCGCTTCGCTTTGCTGCGGCTGGATGTCCAGCGTCTGGAGCAGTCGAACCACTGGAGGCCGGTATTTCAAAATACAAAACCGGCGTTCTCGCATATCCTTGCTCGTTTGTTTGCTGCAATATTTCCAGCACCAAACCTGGAACCTTCTGCGCCTTCACCCAGTCAGCGGCACGCCGAACCACGGTCTGCAAATGGCCTTGCTCCACCCAATCCGGGGCAAACATGGGCGATTTGGCCGGAATTTCAATGTAGCGTTGCAGTTCGGGGGTGATGCGATGCTGCCAGCTGTCATCCACATGGGTACGCAGGGCTTGTTCATCCAACTGGGCCAGAGCGGCCTGCAGGGGAGCAGAGAGACGGTCGTTCATGGAAGCAGGCCTACGGTTCAGGAGGTGGGCTGGTGTCGGTCCAGAGGGGCAGTTCAGACATGGCCGCCGGACGCCCAAACAGGTAGCCCTGGAAGGCCTTGCAGCCCATGCTCTCCAGCATCTGCATCTGACCTTCGGTTTCCACACCTTCGGCCACCACATCCAGGCCCAGGCTTTCGGCCAACTGCAGAATGGTGACGGCGATGATGGCGTCGTTGGGGTCGGTGAGCAGATCGCGCACAAAGCTCTTGTCGATCTTCAAAATCGTGAGGGGCAAGCGCTTGAGGTAACTGAGCGACGAATACCCGGTGCCAAAGTCGTCCAGCGAAAAGCGAATACCGTCTGACGCCAGTTCGTTCATTTTCACGATAGTGTCTTCCACATCGTGCAGCAGCAGGCTTTCGGTCAGCTCCAGCTTGAGCTGTGTGGGCCGGGCACCGGTTTCCCGGATGATGTGCCGCACCCGGGCCACAAAGTCGGGCAACCGCAGCTGACGCGCACTGAGGTTGACGGCCAACGTCCAGTCTTGGCGTTCGGCGTCCTGGGCCCAAGCCACCAGATGGCGGCAGGCCTGGCGCAGCACCCAGTCGCCCATGGCCACGATTTGCCCGGTTTGTTCGGCCACCGGAATGAACTCCACCGGCGACACCACCCCGCGCTGCGGGTGTATCCAGCGCAACAGCACCTCGTGGCCGCGCACGCTGCCGCCTTCATTGACCACCGGTTGGCTGTAGAGACTGAGTTCATCCTTGGCCAGTGCGTCTCGCAATTCGCGGGCCAGCTCGGAGCGCAATTGCACCGCCGCCTGCATGGCAGGGTCAAAAAACCGTACAGTGTTGCGCCCGGCCGACTTGGACTGGTACATGGCCACATCGGCCCGCTTCAGCACGTCCTCCACCCGCTCTGGCGTGTCCTTGAACAGGGTGATGCCGATGCTGGGGGTGTTGTGGTGCTCGCCACGCGCCAGTTCGTAGGCATGGTTCAACACATCCAGCAGCTTTTCGCCCACCTGGTTGGCGTACATGGCCGCTTGGGCTTCATCTTCCCCCAAGCCCTCCAACAGCACCACAAATTCGTCGCCACCCAGGCGGGCGACCGTGTCCTGCTCACGCACAGAGGCGCTCAGGCGCTGGGCGACCTGGCACAGCAACAGGTCGCCCTGATCGTGCCCCTGGGTGTCGTTCAGATCCTTGAAGTTGTCCAGATCGATGAAACAGACCGCGCCCCACTGGCGGCTGCGGGCACTGGCCGCTTGGGCCTGCTCCAGACGGTCGTGGAACAGGCGGCGGTTGCACAAACCGGTGAGCGGGTCGTAGAAGGCCAGTCGCTCAATTTGGGCCTCGGTGCGCTTGCGTTCGGACACATCCCGTGCCAAGCCCAGCACACCCAACGGATGGCCGTTCTGATCGAACACCGCGCGCTTGACCACCTCGAACATGAGCGTGTCGGACGTGTCACCCGCACGCGGCAGCGCCTGCTCGTACAACACAGGGGCATGACTGCCCATGGCGCGTAAATCGGTGTCTTGGTAGGTTGCCCCCAAAGGGGCGTCGCCCAGGATGTCGGCCGCGGTGCGGCCCAGCAATTCTTCGACTGGATGTCCCAGGCCAGCCGCGGTGGCCTGATTGCACATGAGGTAGCGACCCTGCGGGTCTTTGAGCCACACCCGGTCTGGAATGGCGTCAAACAAGGTCCGCAAATGCAGCTCGCTGTGCTCGTGGGCCTCTCGGGTGCGGATGTGTTCGGTCACATCGGCAAAGGTGCGAATCCAGCCACCGCTTTCCAGTTTGCGGGTTTTGACATCCAGCATGCGCCCGTCGTGGGTCGCCCGCAAGTAGTCGGCCGGATCACCCATGCTTTGCTCCAAGGGTAAATACTCCGCCCAATCACCTTGCGCGGCGTCCGTACCAGTCAGGTGCCCACGCTCGCGTTGCCAATTCACCACCTCGGCATGGTTGGGTTGGCGAGCCAACAGGCTGTCTGGCAGCTGCAGCAAATCGAGCAGACGGCGGTTGTAGTACGTGACCCGGCCGTCGGCAGAAATCATCATCACGCCCTGGCTGAGACTCTCCAGGGTGGTTTCCATGAGGTTGGTGCGCGTCCGCAAATGGTCGTGGGCTCGGCGCAGTCGCTCATCGGCTTCGACCCGATCGGTGATATCGGAAGAAAAACCATACCAAACCACAGAATCATCGGGCTGGCGATATGGCACCGCATTGGCCGAATGCCAAAGCACCCGTCCATCTGGCAACTGAACACGGTAACTCTGGGTCCATGGCGTGAGGTTGTCCTCCGACAACTCCAGATTGGCCCGGCACTGGATGTAGTCGACCGGGAAAATTCGGGCAAACGCCGGGCCGGCGTCGTCGCGGACCTCTTCCGGAGTCAGTTCAAACAGGGCCTGCAGTCCCGAGCTGGCAAAAGGAAGGCTGAACCACCCCCTGGGGTTTTTTCGCAACTGAAACAACAAGCCCGGTACGCGCCGAGACAATTCCCGCAGCAGCGATTGCTGGTCGCTGAGCGATTGCTGCGAACCCTTTTTTGCGGTGATGTCACGCCCCACACCGCAATACCCCAAAAATCCACCATCCGCGCCCCAGCGGGGTTGCCCATTGAGCGACAGCCATTGCACCGAATGATCCGGACGGATGCGGGCCACCTCCAGATCCGAAAACGCCATGCGCTGCACCAAAGCGGCATCCAGCGCCAAAAGTCCGACGGAGGACAACCGCGCATCACACAGAGCATGCAAAGGTTGTCCGACCAACCACGCCACCACCTCATCCTCCAACGCCCCCCCTTCGGCATGGTCAAAACGACCCTGGCCATTGGTTTCCCAGTACAGGCCCAGCGATGCCAGCAACAACCGCTGACTGGAATCGACGGCCACATCCGCCGCTGCGGGCGCAAGCAGCGTCATCTGGCGAGCGGAGGGAGAAATGGGCAAAACGCAAAACTCACGGTGTCACAACGGCCTTCAGCATAACAAGGCCTGTGCTCTTGGCAAAAACCCTTTGAGAAGGGGCTCAATGTGTTGACACCTTGTGGCAAATCAAAGCCAGCCGCAAGCCTGCAGCCGCAAAATGAGCCAAAACCAGACCCGAGGAGACCCGATTGCTCAGCGCCTACATCACCCACCCCGATTGCGCCCGCCATGAAATGGGGCCACACCACCCAGAATGCCCGGAGCGGCTGTCGGCCATCCAGGACCATTTGCTGGTCAAAGGGCTGCTGGACTACATGATTCCCCACGATGCGCCCCTGGCCACCGAGGAGCAACTGGCCCGCGCGCACAACGCGCTGTATGTGAAAGAAATTCTGGCGGCCTCCCCCTCCGAAGGGTACTTTGCACTGGACCCAGACACCAACATGAACCCCTACACCGTGCCCGCCGCCTTGCGGGCAGCCGGTGCGGCCATTCATGCCACCGACTTGGTGATCCGGGGGGAAGCGCCCACCGCGTTTTGCAGCATCCGTCCGCCCGGCCACCATGCCGAGCACGCGGCCGCCATGGGGTTTTGCTTTTTCAACAACGTGGCCGTGGCCGCCCGCCATGCGCTGGATGTGCACAACCTGGAGCGGGTGGCCATCGTCGACTTCGACGTACACCATGGCAATGGCACCGAAGACATCATCCGCGGTGACGAACGGGTACTGATGTGCTCTATTTTTGAAAAAGGCCTCTACCCGTTCAATGGCGAGCAGGCCGTAGGCCCCAACATGGTGAATGTGGGCATGCCCTCGCGCACCGGGGGCGACGTGTTCCGCCAGGCCGTCACCGAGCAGTGGTTGCCTGCGCTGGAAGCCTACAAACCACAAATGATCTTCATTTCTGCCGGCTTTGACGCCCACCGCGAAGACGACATGGGCAACCTCGGACTGGTCGAAGCCGACTATGCCTGGGTCACCAAGCAACTGGTGGAACTGGCCAGCCGCCATGCCAAGGGCCGCATCGTGTCCTGCCTGGAAGGGGGCTATGTGATGAGCCCGCTGGCCCGCAGCGTCGCAGCCCATGTGAAGGTGTTGATCGGGGCCGACTGAGGCAGATCAGCGCCCAAACCCACAAACACTGGCCTGGAATGGGAAATCCGCGCACAATGGCAAAAACATAGGGTAAACCCTTAATTGCATGGACAAACATTACCTCACCCCCCTGTTCTCCCCCCAGAGCGTTCTGGTGTTCGCGGCCAACGATGAACAGGCCGCACAAGCCGACTCGGCCATGCAGATGCTGGGCCTGAAGGGGCGCATCACCGCCCAGCGCTTCAGCGGGGAACTGACATTTGTGGACATCCACACCCACGGCACGCTGGCCGACCTGGCCCATGCGGTGGCCGATCTGGCCATCATCGCGCTGCCCCATACCGAGGTGGCGGATGCGCTGGACGTGGCCGCCCGCATGAAGTGCAAAGCCGCGCTGATCATTTCAGCTGGCATTGGGGCGGACCTGGCATCGGAACTCAAGCGCACCGCCAAACGCTCCAACATGCATTTGCTGGGCCCCAATTGCCTGGGATTTCAACGCCCGCATTTGGGGTTGAATGCCAGCGTGGCCGGCCCGTTGGCCAACAAAGGCCCGTTGGCGCTGGTCAGCCAATCGGGCGCACTCACCACCTCCATCCTGGATTGGGCGCAACACAACGGTGTGGGCTTTTCGTCGGTGGTGTCCCTGGGCCCCAACACGGTGGTGGACCTGGCCGAGGTGCTCGACTTCCTGGCAGCCGATGCACAAACCCAAAGCATCGTGGTGTACATGGAAGGCATTGGCAACGCGCGCCGCTTCATGAGTGCGCTGCGGGCGGCCGCCAACGCCAAGCCGGTGGTGGTGCTGAAGGCAGGCCGCAAGCCTGCAGGCAATGCCGCCGCGCAAACCCACAGCGGCACCATTGTGGGCAGCGACGAGGTGTTCGACGCCGCGTTGCGCCGCGCTGGCGCGGTGCGCGTGCGCTCGTTTGTGGAGCTGTTCTCTGCCGCCAAATGCCTGGCCAGTCGGTATCGCCCGGTGGGCAAACGCCTGGCCATCGTTACCAACGGTGGTGGCCCCGGCGTGCTGGCGGCCGACTGGGTGTGCGAACTGGGGCTGGATTTGGCCCGTCTGTCTCCTCAGGTCGCAGAAGAACTCAAGCCCAAGCTTTCGCCACTGGCCTCCACCACCGACCTGGTGGACTTGGGGGAGGACGCCACTCCTGAACATTTTGCCGCCGCGCTGGAAGCTGCTGGCAAAGACACCGCCGTGGACGGTCTGCTGGCCGTTTGCTCACCCAAACCGGGCCGAGACGCCAATGCCATTGCCCAGGCACTGGCCGACATCAAGCCCAAGCTGCGCAAACCCCTGCTGGCCTGCTGGATGGGTGATGCCACTGTGGGCGACGCACGCGACACCCTGGGCCATGCCAGCATCCCCAATTTCCGCACCCCAGAGGCGGCGGTGGGGGCGTTTCACAACATCGCTTCGTTCTACCAAAACCAGCAGATGCTGCAGCAAACGCCGCCGCCCCTGTCTGGCCTGGCCAAAGCCGACGTCGAAGGCGCACGCCTGCTGATTGAGGGGGTGCTGGCCGAGCGGCGCAACATCCTGACCGAAATGGAATCCAAGGCCTTGCTGTCGGCCTTCCACATCCCGGTCACCCAAACCATCTTGGCCCGTTCTGCCAGCGAAGCCATGATGATCGCCACCCAGCTGGGCTACCCGGTGGCGCTGAAAATCGATTCGCCGGACATCGCGCACAAATCGGATGTGGACGGTGTGGTGCTGAACCTGCTCAATGCCGCCCAGGTGCGCGACGCTTACAACGACATGGTGCAAACCGTGGCCAAAGCCCGGCCAGATGCCCACATCAACGGCGTCACCATCCAGAAAATGGCCCCCACCCGCCGAGGGCGGGAAATTTGCATTGGGCTGGTGACCGACGAACCGTTTGGCCCGGTCATCACCTTCGGTGCCGGTGGCACCATGATCGAGCTGATCAACGACCGTTCCATGGAGCTGCCCCCGCTCAACCAGTTTCTGGCCCACCGGCTCATCGAGCGCGCCCGGGTGGCAGAAACGCTTGCTGGATGGCGTGGCGCACCAGCGGTGAACCTGGCCGCGCTGGAGCAAATTCTGCTGCGGGTGTCGGAAATGGTGTGCGAACTGCCGCAACTGCGGGAAATGGACATCAACCCCATCATCGTGGACGAGCACGGCGCGGTGGCAGTGGATGCGCGGGTGGTCATCGAGCAGGCACCCCACACCGCCACGCACTACAACCACCTGTCCATCCTGCCCTATCCCGCCCACCACGAGCAGGTGTGGCCCATGCGGGGGGGCGGTCAGTACACCATTCGCCCCATCCGCCCGGACGATGCCACCATGCTGCAAACGCTGGTGCGCAGCCTTTCGCCCGAAAGCCGCTACTTCCGGTTTGTGTCGTCGCTGTCGGAACTGCCGCCCTCCATGCTGTCGCGCTTCACGCTCATTGACTATGACCGGGAGATGGCACTGGTGGCCATCCAGCAAACCCGCGAAGCGCAGGCCGATGGCAGTTTTTTCACCACCGAACGCATCATTGGCGTGTCAAGGTACGTGACCAACGTAGACGGCACCACGTGTGAATTTGCCTTGGTGGTGGCCGACGACTTTGGTGGCAAGGGCATTGGCTCACGGCTGATGCTGTCCATCATGGAAGTCGCCCGCGAAAAAGGCCTGACGGAGATCGAGGGCCTGGTGCTGACCAACAATCCCGCATGCTC
>Ga0228698_1000439_pt1 | contig 33208 bp, 29 predicted proteins | sample McNCre117_Aug_MG_FD_178015 | JGI IMG/M metagenome (GOLD analysis project Ga0228698, IMG submission 178015) | Freshwater microbial communities from McNutts Creek, Athens, Georgia, United States - 1-17_Aug_MG | ecosystem: Environmental > Aquatic > Freshwater > Creek | place: USA: Georgia...
CGGCACTCAGCGAACTGAGCGCGGCGGTCGAGCACGACTTCGTGATCGAGGATCTGCACAACTTCGGCGCCGACTACGACCGCACGCTGATGGCCTGGCTGGCGCGCTTCGACGCCGCCTGGCCACAGCTGCAGGGACGCTATTCCGAGCGCTTCCGGCGCATGTGGCGCTACTACCTGATGGCCTGTGCCGGCACTTTCCGCGCACGCGACAACCAGCTCTGGCAGCTCGTGCTGTCGCCGCACGGCCAGACGGGCGGCTACCGCCGCCCGCCGGCCTGAGCCGCCGGGCCCGGATCAGGCCAGATCGAAGCGGTCGGCGTTCATGACCTTGATCCAGGCGGCAATGAAATCGCGCACGAACTTCTCGCGGTTGTCGTCCTGCGCATAGACCTCGGCATAGGCGCGCAGGACCGAGTTCGAGCCGAAGACCAGATCGACGCGCGTGGCGGTCCACCTGGTGGCGCCGGTCTTGCGATCGACGATGGCGTAGCTGTTGCGCCCCGTCGGCCGCCAAGTGCAGGCCATGTCGGTCAAGTTGACGAAAAAATCGTTGGTCAGCACCCCGACCCGGTCGGTGAAGACGCCATGCCGCGTGCCGCCATGATTGGCGCCGAGCACGCGCATGCCGCCGACCAGCGCCGTCATCTCGCAGGCGCTCAGACGCATCAGCTGCGCGCGGTCGAGCAGCAGTTCCTCGGCGCTGACCGCGTAGTCCTGCTTGAGCCAGTTGCGGAACCCGTCGGCCAGCGGCGCCAGCACCTCGAACGACGCGACATCGGTCTGCGCCTGACTGGCATCGCCGCGCCCCGGCGCAAACGGCACCTCGACCGCGAAACCGGCCGCCCGGGCTGCCAGCTCGACGCCGACGTTGCCGGCCAGCACGATCACGTCGGCCAGGCTGGCGCGACTATCAGCGGCGATCGGCTCCAGCACCGCCAGCACCCGGGCCAGACGCGCCGGCTCGTTGCCTTGCCAGTCCTTTTGCGGCGCCAGGCGGATGCGCGCGCCGTTGGCGCCTCCGCGCTTGTCCGAGCCCCGAAAGGTCCGGGCACTGTCCCAGGCCGTCGCCACCATGTCGCCGATGGACAGGCCGCTGGCGGCGATCCTGGCCTTGACCGCCGCCACATGATAATCACGGCGGCCAGCCGGCACCGGATCCTGCCAGATCAGGTCTTCCTGGGGCACGTCCGGGCCGAGGTAGCGCGACTTCGGCCCCATGTCGCGGTGGGTCAGCTTGAACCAGGCGCGCGCGAACACGTCCGAGAAATAGGCCGGGTCCTGGTGGAAGCGCTCGGCGATGCGGCGGTACTCCGGGTCGAGCTTGATCGCCATGTCGGCGTCGGTCATGATGGGCAGACACCGGATCGACGGATCTTCGACATCGACCGGCATGTCTTCGGGCCGGATATCGACCGGCTGCCACTGCCAGGCGCCGGCCGGGGATTTGTGCAGTTCCCAGTCGTAGCCCAGCAGCAGGTCGAAGTAGCCGTTGTCCCACCGGGTCGGATGGGTGGTCCAGGCGCCCTCCAGGCCACTGGTCACGGTGTCACGCCCCACGCCACGGCTGGCCTGATTGAGCCAGCCCAGCCCCTGGTCCTCGATGCCTGCGGCCTCGGGCGCCGGCCCCAGTTTAGCGGCGTTGCCGTTGCCGTGTGCCTTGCCGACGGTATGGCCGCCGGCGGTCAGGGCCACGGTTTCCTCGTCGTTCATCGCCATGCGGGCGAACGTCACGCGCACGTCGCGCGCGGTCTTGAGCGGATCGGGCTGGCCATCGACGCCTTGCGGATTGACGTAGATCAGGCCCATCATGACTGCGGCCAGCGGATTGTCAAGCTCGCGTTCACCGGAATAACGGCTGCTGGGATTGTCGGTCGGTGCCAGCCACTCCCGCTCGGAACCCCAGTAGATGTCCTGCTCCGGGTGCCAGATGTCGATCCGGCCGAAGCCGAAACCGAAGGTCTTGAGGCCCATCGATTCGTAAGCCATGTTGCCGGCCAGGATGATCAGGTCGGCCCAGCTCAGCTTGTTGCCGTACTTCTTCTTGATCGGCCACAGCAGGCGGCGCGCCTTGTCCAGATTCGCATTGTCGGGCCAGGAATTCAGCGGCGCGAAGCGCTGGTTGCCGGTGCCGGCGCCACCTCGGCCATCGGCGATGCGGTAGGTGCCGGCCGCGTGCCAGGCCATGCGGATCATCAGGCCGCCGTAGTGGCCCCAGTCCGCCGGCCACCAGTCCTGACTGTTGGTCATCAGGGCCTTGAGATCGCGCTTGAGCGCTGCGACGTCGAGCTTGCTGACCTCTTGCCGGTAATCGAAGCCCGGTCCCATCGGATTGGTCTTGCGGTCGTGCTGGTGCAGGATGCCGAGATTCAGCGCTTTCGGCCACCAGTCCGGGTTCGTGCCGGCCGCCGTGGCGCCACCGTGCATGACGGGACACTTACCTGAAGAACCCGCAGTCTTGTTTTCCATTGCATGCTCCTTGCTTGGGAGGTTGTGCCGAAAAGATCGTTTGTCCCCATGCGCCGGGCTGCCCGAATATCCTTTTTCTGATACCGGATAACACCGTCTCGGCAACTATAGTCCGAAAACTCCTGAGCCGGGATCAACAAAACACGCCTTCCAGCCACAACCGTTCGATCACGGCACAGGAACAGCGCGACCCGGAAACGAGCAGTCCGAGCAGCGCACCGGGCCGGTCGGCGCTGCCACGCGATACGCGACAATCACGGGACCATGAACCCTAGCTATGTCTTGACCCTGTCCTGCCAGGACAAACCCGGCATCGTGCATGCCGTCTCGGGCTTTCTGCTTGAGCATGGCGGCAACATCGAGGAAGCCGCCCAGTACAACGACCACCACACCGGCCTGTTCTTCATGCGCGTGCAGTTCGTCTGCGAGCGACACGCCGAGGATGAACTGCGCCAGGCGACGCGCCTGTTCGCCGAGGCCCACGGCATGGACTGCGGCCTGCACGCGCTCAAGGCCGCGATGCCGACCGTGATCATGGTCAGCCAGCAGGGCCACTGCCTCAACGACCTGCTGTTCCGCTGGAAGAGCGGCCTGCTGCGGCTCGACCTGCGCGCCATCATCAGCAACCACCGCGACTTCTACCAGCTCGCGGCCAGCTACAACGTGCCGTTCCACCACCTGCCGGTCACGACCGCGACCAAGCCCCAGGTCGAGGCCCGCCAGCTCGAGATCATCGAGCAGGAAGGCGCCGATCTGGTCGTGCTGGCGCGCTACATGCAGGTGCTGTCGGACGACATGTGCCGCCAGCTCGCGGGCCGCGCGATCAACATCCACCACAGCTTCCTGCCCAGCTTCAAGGGCGCCAAGCCCTACTACCAGGCGCACAACCGGGGCGTCAAGCTGATCGGCGCGACCGCGCACTACGTGACCGCCGACCTCGACGAAGGTCCGATCATCGAGCAGGATGTCGCGCGCGTCGATCACGGCATGACGGTCGATGACCTGACCTCGATCGGCCGCGACACCGAGAGCCAGGTGCTCGCACGCGCGGTCAAGTGGCACAGCGAGCACCGCGTGCTGCTCAACGGCCACCGCACCGTCGTGTTCCGCTGATCCGGCGCCGGCCCAGGGCGCCCGGCGCTGCGGCACGCCGCTACGGAATCACTCGATCGAAAGCCGGTGGCCGCCCGCGCCGCCGCGCTTCTTGGGCAGCGTCAGCTCCAGCACGCCGTTGTCGAACCTGGCCTTGGCCTGGGCGCTGTCGATATCAAGCGGCAGCTGAAAGCTGCGCGCGACCGAGCCGAAGTAGCGTTCGCTGCGCAACAGCTTCTCGTCCGAGGTCTGGCTGTCGAGCTGCTTGACCTCCGCGCGCAGGCTGACGACATTGCCCTCGACCGTGACCTGGATGTCGTCGCGGGCGACGCCGGGCAGCTCGGCATGGACCGTGTAGGCATCGGCTGACTCATTGACGTCGAGCTTGATCGACTGCGGCAGCGGCTCGCCGTGCAGCGGCTTGACCAGGAAACCCGGGGACATCATGTCCCTGAAGAAATCGTCGAGCAGGCCGCTGCGGGTCATGAGACTGTTCATGGATCGTGCTCCTTGATGAAGATCTGTCACTCTTGAATCGGATGCAACGGGATCACACCCCGCCACATCAATGACAATAATGACAATCCACAAAAATTTCAAGAGCGGCGCCCCACCCCGTATCGATCGCGCTCAGACTGGTGCCGGATAGTCGCGCGCACCGAAGATCGCGCTGCCGACGCGCACCATGGTGCTGCCGCTGGCGATGGCGGCCTCCAGGTCGGCGCTCATGCCCATCGAGAGCGTGTCGAGCGCCAGCCCCTCGGCCTTGAGCGCGTCGAACAGCGCGCGCGCGCGACCGAACACGGCGCAGGCGCGCTTGAAATCGGGCTCGGGTTCTGGAATGCACATCAGGCCGCGCAGGCGCAGGTGCGGCAGCGCGGCGACCGCGCGCGCCAGCTCCAGCGCCTCGTGCGGCGCGACGCCGGACTTGCTGGCGCCGCCATCGACGTTGACCTGGACGCAGACCTGCAGCGGCGCCAGGTGCGCGGGACGCTGCTCGCTCAGGCGCTGCGCGATCTTCAGGCGATCGACGCTCTGAACCCAGTCGAAATGCCCGGCCACGGCCCGGGTCTTGTTGCTCTGCAGCGGGCCGATGCAATGCCATTCGATCCCGTCACAACCGGCGGCGCGCAAGTGCTCCACCTTGTCAATGCCTTCCTGGACATAGTTTTCTCCGAAGGCGAGTTGGCCGGCGCTCCAGGCCTGGCGCACCGCGTCGGCATCGAAGGTCTTGGACACCGCGAGCAGGCGCACCGAATCCTCGGCCCGCCCGGCCTTGGCGCAGGCCAGCGCGATGCGCCGCCGCAGCGCTTGGAGATTGAGAGGAATCATGGACATAATGACAAAGACAAGGGGAAGGCCGGAATGGACATCACTCAGCTGCTGGCATTCAGCATCAAGAGCCAGGCATCGGATCTGCACCTCTCGGCCGGACTGCCGCCGATGATACGGGTGCATGGCGATGTCAGGCGCATCAACCTCGAACCGCTGGAGCACAAGCAGGTCCACGCCATGATCTACGACATCATGAGCGAGGCCCAGCGCAAGCACTACGAGGAATTCCTGGAAGTGGACTTCTCGTTCGAGATCGAGGGCCTGGCGCGGTTCCGGGTCAACGCCTACAACCAGCAGCGCGGCGCGGCGGCGGCGTTTCGCACCATCCCGTCGCAGATCCTGACGCTGGAGCAGCTCGGCTGCCCGGCTATCTTCGGCGAGCTGGCGCTCAAGCCGCGCGGCCTGGTGCTGGTGACGGGTCCGACCGGATCGGGCAAATCGACCACGCTCGCGGCCATGGTTGATCATCTGAACGAGCGCGAATACCGCCATGTGCTGACGATCGAGGATCCGATCGAGTTCGTGCATGCCTCGAAGAAATGCCTGGTCAACCAGCGCGAGGTCGGGCCGATGACGCATTCGTTCGCGAACGCGCTGCGCTCGGCGCTGCGCGAGGACCCCGATGCGATCCTGGTCGGCGAGATGCGCGACCTCGAGACGATACGGCTCGCGATGACGGCGGCCGAGACCGGGCATCTGGTATTCGGCACGCTGCACACCTCGTCGGCGGCCAAGACCATGGACCGCATCGTCGATGTCTTTCCGCCCGAGGAAAAGGAGATGGTGCGCGCGATGCTGTCGGAGTCGCTGGTGGCGGTGATCTCGCAGACGCTGTGCAAGACCCGCGACGGCAACGGCCGGGTCGCGGCGCACGAGATCCTGATCGGCACGCCGGCGGTGCGCAACCTGATCCGCGAGAACAAGGTCGCGCAGATGTATTCGGCGATCCAGATCGGCAACGCCTTCGGCATGCAGACGCTGGACCAGAGTCTGGCCGAGCTGGTGCGACGCAGCCGGATCAGCCCGGCCGAAGCGCGCAGCAAGGCCAAGATTCCCGAGAACTTTCCCGGCTGAGCGCCAGCGGAGCCCCACAGATGGAACGCGATCAAGCCAGCCAATTCGTCAACGAGCTGCTGCGGCTGCTGCTGAGCCGCAAGGGCAGCGACCTGTTCCTGACCGCCGATTTTCCACCCGCGATCAAGGTCGATGGCCAGATCGCCAAGGTTTCGCCGCAGGTGCTGAGCGCGCAACACACCCAGGCGCTGGCGCGCGCGATCATGAACGATAAGCAGGCGGCCGAGTTCGAGCGCAGCAAAGAGTGCAATTTCGCGATCGCGCCGGCCGGCATCGGGCGTTTTCGCGTCAACTGCTTCATCCAGATGGGCAAGGTCGGCATCGTGATGCGCACCATCCCGTCCGAGATCCCGACGCTGGACGGACTCGGGCTGCCGGAGGTGCTCAAGGACGTGGCGCTGGCGCGGCGCGGCATCTGCATCCTGGTCGGCGGCACCGGATCGGGCAAATCGACCACGCTCGCAGCCATGGTGGACTGGCGCAACGAGCACACCCAAGACCACATCGTGACGGTGGAGGACCCGATCGAGTTCGTGCACCAGCACAAGAACTGCATCGTGACCCAGCGCGAGGTCGGGCTCGACACCGACAGCTGGGACAACGCGCTGAAGAACTCGCTGCGCCAGGCACCGAACGTGATCCTGATGGGCGAGATCCGCGACCGAGCGACCATGGAGCACGCGATCGCGTTCTCGGAAACCGGCCACCTGTGCATGGCGACGCTGCACGCCAACAGCGCGAATCAGGCGATGGAGCGCATCATCAACTTCTTTCCGCAGGAGCGCCATCCGCAGCTGCTGAAGGATGTCTCGCTCAATCTCAAGGGCATGATCGCACAGCGCCTGCTGCCGCGCCAGGACGGCCAGGGCCGCTGGGCTGCGGTCGAGGTGTTGCTGCACAGCGGCCTGGTCGCGGACCAGATCATGAAAGGCGAGGTCCACGAACTCAAGGAAACCATGAAGCGCAGCCGCGAGGTTGGCATGCAGACCTTCGACCAGGCGCTGTACGACGCCTTCGAGGCCAATCTGATCCGCTACGAGGAGGCGCTACGCAATGCCGACTCGCAAAACGACCTGCGGCTGGCGATCAAGCTCAACAGCCAGCGCGCACGCAGCACCGACCTGGCAGCGGGCACCGAGCACCTGACCCTGCTCTGAACGGCCAGCCCCGGCCCGGCAACGGCGCCGGGCTGACGGACGGCACGCGCGGAAGCATCTGGATCGGGATCAGCCCTTGGACGGCGGCGTCGGCTGGGCCTGCAGGCGGCGCAGCTCTTCCTCGCTGATGTATTCGAAGATGCGCACCACGCTCTTGACGCCGCTGATGGTGCGGGCAACCTCGGTTGCCAGATCGGCCTCGCGCCGGGTCACGCGCCCCATCAGATAGACGGTGCCGCGCTCGGTGACGACCTTGACCGCATTGGCGGAGAGTTCGCTCGAATCGACCAGGCCGGCCTTGACGCGACCCGTGATCAGCGTGTCCGAGGCGCGCTCGGTCAGCGTCGGGCTGTTCAGAATGCCGAGTTCGTTGACGACCGAGCGCACGTTGTCCATGCCAGCCACGAGCTGCTGGACGCGCTGGCGATCAGCCTCGTTGGGCACCTCGCCAGTCAGCAGCACCTGACGGTTGTAGCTCGTGACGCTGACGCGCACGCGCGTGCCCAGGGCCTCCTGGATCCGGCCGGCGGCCTTGAGTTCGATGCCTTCGTCCTCGACCTGTGCACCCGAGGTGCGGCGGTCGGCCGCCATCAGCACGCCGGAACCGATGGCGGCACCGACCACGACCGGCGCAGCGCAGCCGCCCAGAACGCCAGACAAGGTGGCCGCCGCCAGCGCGATGGCGAGCGAGCGGGACAGGGGCGGGACCAGATATTTCTTCATTCAGCAAACTCCTCGCTGGCGTCGTCGCCCAGCAGCTGGACATCGACCCCATCACAAATGGAATGCAGCACCACCTGGTGCGTCTCGTGGATGCGCAGCACGCGCTCGCTCGGCACGGCAACCAGCACATCGGTGTCCTTGAGCGCCTGGCCGAGCGCGCCGGCGCGCGCGCCGCACAGCGCCACCACCGTCATCTCGCGCTCGTGCGCGGCATCGACCGCACCCAGGATCTCGGGCACCTGCGACAGGCTGGTGACGACCAGCAGCACGTCCCCGGGCTGGCCGAGCGCGCGCACCTGGCGCGCATAGACCGAACGCGCATCGAAGACGTTGCAGATGCCGGTGAAGACCGTGGCGTCGCCCCCCAGGGCCAGCGCCGCCAGTTCGGGCCGGTCGCGCTCGAAGCGGCCGACGAAGGCGCTGGCAAAGGCCTGGACCAGCCCGACCGAAGCTCCGTTGCCGCAGGCCAGCACCTTGCCGCCACCCGTGACGGAAGCCAGGATAGCGCCCAGGGCGCTCTCCACCACCGGCCCCAGGCTCTGCGCGCACTGGTACTGGAGATCGGCGCTGTCGATGAAGTGCTGTTGGATGCGTTGCAAAACCATGGGGCGGATGATAAACCCGGCCAGGCCTACGGGAGGCCCTGGCCGGCGTCGAAGGCGCCGCGCAGCCAGTCGATCACCGGCGGCTCGGGGCCGTCGAGCTGTCCCTGCAGCAGCACGGCGTCGAAGCGGCACGGCGGCACGCTCGCAAGCCGCGCGAGGTAGTGGCGCGCGGCAAAGACGATGCGGCGCTGCTTGGCCGGAACGATGCTGGCCGCCGCGCCGCCATGGCGGGACGAACGGCGCTGGCGCACCTCGACGAAGACCAGCGTGCCGTCGCGCTCGCGCATAATCAGGTCGATCTCGCCGCCGCCCCGGCCCGGCGTCCTGAAATTGCGGCACACCAGGCGCAGGCCCTGACGCTGCAGATAGTCCAGCGCCAGCAGCTCCGCGCGGTCGCCCGAGGCCTTGGTCGTGCGGGCCGCTTCCTGAATCTGCATCGTCACCATGAACCCATCCTTCCAACCGGCACTGGCTGCCGCGCAAGCGGCGGCCGGCCCGCAACATTATCCCGCCGCTACCTTGTATGTGGTAGCGACTCCGATCGGCAACCTGGCAGACATCACGCTGCGCGCGCTGCATGTGCTGGGCCTGGTCGATGCCATCGCCTGCGAGGACACGCGCCACACCGCCAGCCTGCTGCAAGCCTATGGATTGCAGCGGCCGCTGCTGGCGCTGCACCAGCACAACGAGGCCGAGGCCGCGCCGGGCATCGTGGAACGGCTGCAGCGCGGCGAACGGATCGCCTACGTCAGCGATGCCGGCACGCCGGGCATCAGCGACCCCGGCGCCCGCCTGTGTGCCACGGTCCAGGCGGCCGGCCTGCGCTGCCTGCCGCTGCCGGGCGCCAGCAGCGTGACGACGCTGGTCAGCGTGGCCGGGCTGGCCGGGGTCGAGACCGACGCGGCGTTCGAATTCACGGGCTTCCTGCCGGCCAAGGGCGCGGCACGCGCGCAGGCGCTACGCCGGCTGGCCGAGCAGCCGCAGGCCTGCGTGCTGCTGGAGGCGCCGCACCGCATCCAGGCGCTGGCGCGCGACCTGGCCGGGCTCGGCGCGCGGCTGGTGACGGTCGGGCGCGAGCTGACCAAGCAGTTCGAGCAGGTCGTGACGCTGCGCTGCGACGCCCTGCCCGACTGGCTGGCCGCCGACGCCGCGCACGTCAAGGGCGAATTCGCGCTCGTGCTGCACCCGCAGCCGCGCGCCACGAGCAGCGAGGACGGCCCGGGCGCGCCGGCACGGCGCGTGCTGGAGCTGCTGCTGGCCGAGCTGCCGCTCAAGAGCGCGGCCCGCCTGGCCGCCGAGATCACGGGCGAATCGAAGAATGCGCTCTACCAGGCCGGTCTGGCGCTCAAGCCCCGGACTGACTGAAACCAGCTGCGCCAAGTTCGAAGTTGCCACGGGAACGTCGCATGCGCGCCACACCTCCCGGGTGATTGTCAGTTTGTTTCATGTTTGTGCCACGATAGTTGGCAAATCTCCATCCACCGACGGGGCGAGCCCGCCCCTGCCCGGCTTCTAGAGCATCATCGACACCATGAGCATACGCAACCTCGACTCCATGTTCGCCCCCCGCAGCGTCGTCGTCATCGGCGCCTCGGACCGCCCGCACAGCGTCGGCGCGACGGTCTGGAACAATCTGGCCGGCCACTACCGGGGCGAGTTGCACGCGGTCAATCCGCGTCGCGCGGCCCTGGGCGACCATCCGGTCCATCCCGATCTCAAGACCCTGTCCGGGCACTGTGCCCAGCCGCCCGAACTGGCCGTGATCTGCACCCCACCGGCCTGCGTCGCGGGGCTGGTGGCCGAACTCGGCGCACTCGGCACGCGCGCCGCGATCGTGGTCAGCGCCGGCCTGACGCCGGAACAGAAGCAGGAGATGCTGACGGCCGCGCGCCGCCACACGCTGCGCATCCTGGGCCCGAACTGCATCGGCATGCTGGTGCCGCACCTGGGCCTGAACGCGAGCTTCGCGCCGACCGGTGCCGCTCCGGGCCAGATCGCCTTCGTGTCGCAGTCCGGCGCGCTCGTGACCGCGATGCTGGACTGGGCCAACTCGCACAGCATCGGTTTCTCCCACTTCGTCTCGCTGGGCGAACATGCCGATGTCGATTTCGGCGACATGCTGGACTACCTCGGCAGCGATGCGCGCACCCGTGCGATCCTGCTCTACATCGAATCGATCGAATCGCCGCGCAAGTTCATGTCGGCCGCACGCGCCGCTGCGCGCAACAAGCCGGTGATCGTGGTCAAGGCCGGCCGCTCGGCCCAGGGCCAGAAGGCCGCCACCTCGCACACCGGCGCACTGGCCGGAGCGGACGAGGTGTTCGAGGCCGCGATCTCGCGCGCCGGCATGCTGCGCGTCCACACGCTGCAGCAGCTGTTCTCGGCCGCCGAGCTGCTGGCGCGCTTCCGCGACAACCGCAACGGCAAGCTGATCGTGCTGACCAACGGCGGTGGCCCCGGCGTGATGGCCGCCGACGCAGCCGCCCATGCCGGCATCGAACTCGCGACGCTGGACGACACGACGCTGGAGCGCCTCGATGCCGTGCTGCCCGCAACCTGGTCCCACAGCAACCCGGTGGACATCATCGGCGACGCGCCCGCCGAGCGCTATGTCGATGCGCTGCAGATCCTGCTGGCCGAGCGCGACAGCGCGGTGCTGTTCGTGCAGGCGCCGACCGCGATCGTGCCGAGCGCCGACATCGCGCGCGCGCTGCTGCCGCTGGCGAGCCAGCGCCCGCCGCGACTGCTCGGCTCCTGGCTCGGCCACAGCTCGGTAGCCGAGGCGCGCGCGCTGTTCCGTCAGGCCGGCGTGCCGGACTACGAAACCCCCGAGGAGGCGGTGCGCGCCTTCTCGTTCCTGCGCACCTTCCACCGGCACCAGGCCGAGCTGATGGAAACCCCGGCGACCGACCCGATGGGCTCGGCGCTGGACCTGGCCGCGATCCGCCAGCTGGTCGCCTCGGTGCTGGGCGAAGGGCGCGAGCTGCTGACCGAGGCAGAGGCCAAAGACCTGCTCGGCCTGGCTGGCATTCCGGTCACGCCGACGCGCGTGGTGCCGCCGGAGCCGGAAGCGGCGATCTACGCCGCCGAAACCCTGGGCTATCCGGTCGTGATCAAGATCATGTCGCCCGACATCACGCACAAGTCCGATGTCGGCGGCGTGCGCCTGAACCTGCACAACGCGATCGAGGTGCGCACCGCTGCCGAGTCGATGCTCGAGCGCGTCGCGCAGCGCAGCCCCGACGCGCGCATCGAGGGCTTCACGGTCCAGCCGATGATCAAGCGCGCGCACACCCACGAGCTGATCGTCGGCAGCAGCGTGGACCCGATGTTCGGCCCGGTGATCCTGTTCGGCGCCGGCGGCGTCGAGGTCGAGATCGTGGCCGACCGCGCGCTCGCGCTGCCGCCGCTCAACACCGCGCTGGCGCGTTCGCTGATCGACCGGACCCGGATCTCCAGGCTGCTCAAGGGCTACCGGGAAGTCCCGGCCGCCGACCATGACGCGATCACGCATGTGCTGGTCGCGATCTCGCAGCTGCTGGCCGACATCCCGGAGATCGCCGAACTCGACATCAACCCGCTGGTCGTCAACCACGAGGGCGCGATCGCGCTCGATGCACGGGTGCGCCTGAGCGCGACCCGCCCGGCCGGCGCGCGCAACTTCGCGATCCGGCCCTACCCGCGCCAGCTGACCGAGACCCTGCTGAGGAAGGATGGCAGCACGGTGACGCTGCGCCCGATCCGGCCCGAGGACGAGGTCCAGCACCTGGAGTTCTTCCACCGGCTCGACCCCGAGGACGTGCGCATGCGCATGTTCAACAGCCGGCGCAGCCTCGAACACACCGAACTCGCGCGCCTGACGCAGATCGACTACGAGCGCGAGATGGCCTTCATCGCGACCACGATCGGCCCCGATGGCCGCGAGGAGACGCTGGGCTCGGTGCGCGGCATCAGCGACCCGAACAACGAGGAAGCCGAATTCGGCGTCATCGTGCGCTCGGACCAGAAGGGCAAGGGCATGGGCTGGATCCTGATGGACAAGCTGATCCGCTACCTGCGCTCGCACGGCACCCACCGGGTGGTCGGCACCATCCTGCGCGAGAACACCGGCATGCTGGACCTGGCACGCCGTCTCGGCTTCAGCGTCAAGCCGCATCCGGAAGATCCGAGCCTGCGCTGGGTCGAACTGCCGCTGCAGACGACCGGGGACCAGGCGGCCTGAAGTGGATGACGGAACAGTTTTTTGCTGCAATGCAACAAAAATACTTGCACAACTCCGGGATTTCCCTATACTTGAGATCATGTTGCACCGCAACATACGTCGGCAGCACCGAACCCGCTCAGTCACAGCATCGGCCGCCGCCTCTGCAACCTGTCGTTCCAGGAGATTTCCATGCTGACCATTGACCAGATCGCTTCCACCCCCAAGGCCCACGTCGCTGCCGTCGCCCAGCTGGGCAGCAAGGCCCTGGAGAGCGTCGAGCAGATCGCTGCGCTCAACCTCAAGACCGGCAAGGCCGCGCTGGCCGAGTCCGCCGCCTACGTCCAGGATCTGCTGAGCGTCAAGAGCCCGCAGGATGTGCTGGCCCTGTGCAGCGGCGCCGTCCAGCCGATGGCCGAGAAGGTCGCAGCCTACAGCCGCGAGCTTTACAACATCGCTTCCGGCGCCAACGCCGAGTTCAACAAGGTCGCCAACACCCAGGCCGCCGATGTACAGAAGCAGTTCGTCGCCGTCGTGGACAACGCACTGAAGAACGCCCCGCAAGGCTCCGAAGCTGCCGTCGCTGCCGTCAAGAACGCGGTGTCCACCGCCTCGGCCGCGATCGAAAGCGTGCAGAAGGCCGTCAAGCAGGCGACCGACCTGACCGAAGCCAACATGAACACCCTGGCTGAAAGCGCCCCGAAGGCTGCCGCCAAGACCAAGGCCTGATCACGCTTCGACCCCAGGGGGCCGCGCCGGCCCCCCGCGATGCCCCACGGCCCACCGCCCTGGGGCATTTTTCTTGCCGACGATAATTGGCCTTATCGCGTTTTCCCTACCCCCTCTCTCCAGGAATATTCATGAGCAGCATTCAAACCGTCGGCATCGTAGGCGCCGGCACCATGGGCAACGGCATTGCGCAGGCCTGCGCCGTCAGCGGCATCCAGGTCGTGATGCTCGACATCAGCGAAGCGGCGGTGCAAAAGGGCCTGGCCACGATCGCCTCCAGCCTGGAGCGGCTGGTCAAGCGCGACAAGCTGTCGGCGGCCGAGCGCGACGCGGCGCTGGCGCGCATCGAGGGCGTGACCGACCACGACGCACTCAAGGGCGCCGACCTGGTGATCGAGGCCGCGACCGAGAACCTCGAACTCAAGCTGCGCATCCTGCGCCAGCTCGACGCTCTGCTGCCGGCCGAGGCGCTGATCGCGACCAACACCAGCTCGATCAGCATCACCCAGCTCGCGGCCGTGACCTCGCGCCCCGAGCGCTTCATCGGCATGCACTTCTTCAACCCGGTGCCGATGATGGCGCTGGTCGAGGTGATCCGTGGCCTGCAGACCAGCGACGCAACCCATGACGCCGTGCGCGATCTGGCGCTGGCGCTCGGCAAGACCCCGGTCAGCGTGCGCAACGCGCCGGGCTTCGTCGTCAACCGCATCCTGGTGCCGATGATCAACGAGGCCTTCTTCGTGCTGGCCGAGGGCGTGGCCTCGGCCGAGGACATCGACGCCGGCATGAAGCTGGGCTGCAACCACCCGATCGGGCCGCTGGCGCTGGCCGACATGATCGGCCTCGACACCTGCCTGGCGATCATGAACGTCTATTTCTCGGAGTTCCAGGACGGCAAGTACCGCGCCAGCCCGCTGCTCAAGGAAATGGTCGCGGCCGGCCGGCTCGGCCGCAAGAGCGGCTACGGCGTCTACAAGTACTGATGACGGCCGCCTCCGAGCAGACCGAGCACCGGCTGACCGAGCTGGAGATCAAGGCCAGCTACGCCGACGACCTGCTCGAACAGCTGAACCGCCAGGTCTGGCGCCAGCAGCTGCAGATCGACCAGCTGCAGCGCGAGCTGGCCGATCTGCGCGCGCAGCAGCGCGACAGCGCGGCACCGGCGTTCCGCAGCCTGCGCGACGAGCTGCCACCGCACTACTGAACCCATGGCCGGCGCCGCGCCCGCGCGCGCCGGCCAGAATCGCATCCCATGAGAATCGAATACCTGGCCCAGTTGCAGCCGACCGACGCTCCGAGCGCGCAGGCGCTGGTGCGCATGGCGCAGACCCTGGCCGCACGCGCCAGCGTCGAACTGCGCGAGCCGCCGCCCGAACCCACGACCTGCTGCGGCCGCGGCTGCAACGGCTGCGTCTGGGAAGGCTATTACGCCGCGATGGGCTACTGGCGCGACGAAGCCCTGCTGCTGCTGTCCGATTAGGACTGAGCCGCGCTCACTTCTCGTCGTCGTGGCCGAGCAGGCCACCCAGCAGGCTGCCGCCGAGCAGGCCGCCCGCGAGCATCGAGCCTTCCTCGCGTCCGCCGCCCGTGCCGGCGCCGCGCGGCGCGGCCGCGAACACGCGCGAGGCCAAGCGCGAGAACGGCAGGCTCTGGACCCAGACCCGGCCCGGGCCGCGCAGGCGCGCCAGGAACACGCCCTCGCCGCCGAACAGCGCGGTCTTGATCTTGCCGACGTACTCGATGTCGAAATCGACCTCGGGCGTATAGGCCACCAGGCAGCCGGTATCGACCCGCAGCGTCTCGCCGGGGTGCAGCTCGCGCTCGATCACGGTGCCGCCGGCATGCACGAAGGCCAGCCCGTCGCCCTGCAGCCGCTGCATCACGAAGCCCTCGCCACCGAAGAAGCCGACCCCGAGCCGGCGCTGGAACTGCACGCCGAGGCTGACGCCACGCGCCGCGCACAGGAAGGCATCCTTCTGGCAGATCAGCGTACCGCCCAGGCGATCCAGCGCCACTGGCATGATCTTGCCGGTATAGGGCGCGGCGAAGGCCAGCTTGCGGCGCAGCGGCGCCTCGTTGCGGTAGACCGTGATGAACAGCGACTCGCCCGTGATCAGGCGCTTGCCGGCGCCGAGCAGGCGCCCGAACAGCCCGCCGTCCTGCTCCGAGCCGTCGCCGAAGACCGCATCCATCGTGATGCCGTCCTCCATGTAGAGCATGGCTCCGGCCTCGCCGATCGCGGCCTCGCCGGGGTCAAGCTCCAGCTCGACCAGCTGCATGTCGTCGCCGTAGAGCCGGTAGTCGATGGTGTCCATGGCCATGGTTGAGCCTTTCTCCTTGTCTTGGTCAGGGTCCGATGATCGCCTCCAGCATAGCGCCAGCCGGGACCAAACCACAAGCGCAGCCGACTTCGCCCCGGCCAGCCGGCGGATAATCCGGCCATCGCGCCAGGGAGGCGCGTTTTCGGAGAAGACATGAGCATTCCCGTGGATGTGGTGATCATGGCGGCCGGCAAGGGCACGCGCATGAAGAGTCGGCGGCCCAAGGTCCTGCAGCGCCTGGGCGGACGCGCGCTGGCCGCGCACGTGATCGAGTGCGCGGCCCAGATCGCGGCACGCCAGGCGGTGGTGATCACCGGCCACGGCGCCGAGCAGGTCGAGGCCGAACTCGGCGCGCTGGCGGGCGACGCGCTGGCGCTGCAGTTCGTGCGCCAGGAACCCCAGCTCGGCACCGGCCACGCGGTGCAGCAGGCGATTCCCGCGCTGGCCGATGACGGCATCACGCTGGTGTTGTCGGGCGACGTGCCGCTGACCCGGCCCGAGACGCTGGAGGCACTGCTGCAGGTCTGCCGTGGCGAACACCTCGCGCTGCTGACGCTGGACCTGCCCGATCCGAGCGGCTACGGTCGCATCGTGCGCAACGCGATCGGCGACGTGCAGGCCATCGTCGAGCACAAGGACGCCAGCGACGAGCAGCACCGCATCACCGAGATCTACAGCGGCATCATGGCGGTGCCGACCCGGCTGCTGCGCGGCTGGCTGGCGCGGCTTGACAACCGCAACGCCCAGAACGAGTATTACCTGACCGATGTGGTCAAGTTCGCGGTCGCCGATGGCACGCGCGTGCTGGCGCACCGCATCAACGACGCGGTCCAGGTCGCGGGCGTCAACAGCCCGGCCCAGCTGGCCGAGCTTGAGCGCGCCTACCAGCGCCGCATCGCCGACGAGCTGATGGTCGCGGGCGTGCGTCTGGCCGATCCGGCGCGGCTCGACGTGCGCGGCCACCTGGACTGCGGATCGGACGTCGAGATCGATGTCAACTGCGTCTTCGAGGGCCGGGTCAGCCTCGGCGACGGCGTGCGCATCGGCGCCCACTGCGTGATCGCCAACGCCAGCCTCGCGGCCGGCGCGGTGATCCACCCCTTCACCCACATCGACGGCGAAAAACTCGGCGTCAGCGTCGGCGAAGGGGCTCTGATCGGCCCGTTCGCGCGCCTGCGCCCCGGCGCCCAGCTCGGGCGCGAGGTCCACATCGGCAACTTCGTCGAGGTCAAGAACTCGACCCTGGCCGACGGCGCCAAGGCCAACCACCTGGCCTACCTGGGCGACGCGACCGTCGGCGAGCGCGTCAACTACGGCGCCGGCAGCATCACGGCCAACTACGACGGCGCCAACAAGCACCGCACCGTGATCGAGGATGACGTGCACATCGGCAGCAACTGCGTGCTGGTCGCGCCGGTCACGCTGGGCGCGGGCGGCACGGTCGGCGGCGGCTCGACCGTGACCAAGAGCACGCCGGCCGGCGCGCTGACCGTCGCACGCGGCAAGCAGATCAGCATCGCGAACTGGAAGCGGCCGGCCAAGCTGAAGGGCTGACGCAGGCGGCAGGCGCGCGGCGCCGGCCTCACCAGCCCCAGACCAGATCGCGTGCGATCCAGGCCGGCTGGCCCGGCGCCATGCGCACGCGGACCCAGTTCTCGCCCCGGAACTCGGTCGGCAACACCTGACCATAGACCGCCGAGCCGATCACGGCATGGCCGTCGCCAGGGCCGGCGCGCAGCTTGGCGGTGCGCGCGCGCACCACATGATGGCGGGCCGCTCCGATGGTCGAGGCGGCGACCCAGCCCTGCTCGCCCTCGAAGTCGCGCACCCTGAGCCAGTTGCCGCGCCGCTCCAGCATCTCAAGCGGATAGCCGTGATCGAACTGCCACAGCACCTGGCTCTCCTTGCCGGGCGCCGAGCGCAGGTTCGCGGCGCTGGCCTTGATGCTGACCAGGGTCTGGGCGCCGGCAGCGGTGAAGGCGGCGCCAGCCACCAGAACCGCGATGCGACGCAGCAGGATGCAGCACGAGCCAGGCATGAATCACCTCCCCGAATCGGTTGTTCTGCCGACTATAGCGACTGGCGCGCGACGCGCCAAGCCGGCTACCGCTGGCCTGCCAGCGGCAGCGCGGGCGCGAACTTGGCGCGCTTGAGACCGAAGAAGGCACGCACGTTGCGCACGTTGGCGTCCTGCGTGAACAGGCGCTGCGCCAGCGCCTGGTAGCCCGGCATGTCACGCACCGCGACCACCAGCACGAAATCCGGCCCCGGACTGACGCGCCAGCACTGCTGCACCGCCGCTTCGGCGACGGCGCGGGCCTCGAAGGCGTCGATCTGCTCGGCGCCCTGGCGGTCCAGGCTGACCTCGACCAGCGCGCTCAGGCCGTGGCCGAGCGCGGCGGCCAGACGCTCGGGATTGAGCAGCGCGACCTGGCACTCGATCACCCCAAGCTCGGTCAGGCGGCGCACGCGGCGCAGGCTGGTCGCGGGCGAGACCCCGACCACCTTGGCCAGCGCCTGGTTCGAGCGCGAGGCGTCGCGCTGCAGCTCGGCCAGCAAGGCGAGGTCGATCTGATCTAGGAGTAATTCTTCCATAAAAAAACATTTTATGAAATAAAAAATCCTATAAATCAGAATCAGAAATAACCCATTAAAAATTACAACAAAACAAAATCAAATTTCATCATGGGCTGACTACGATGCGGCCATAGCTTTTCGAGAAGGAATCCATCATGTGCGGCATCGTCGGCGCGGTCTCCACGCGCAACATCGTTCCGGTCCTGGTCCAGGGCCTGCAGCGGCTCGAATACCGGGGTTACGACTCCTGCGGCGTAGCCGTGCATCGCGGCGCCACGATCAAAGGCGTCGAGACACCTGCCGGCACCGGCCTGGAGCGCGCGCGCAGCACGGCGCGCGTGGCCGAGCTGCAGCAGCAGGTGGCCGACGAGCACCTGGCTGCCGGCACCGGCATCGCGCACACGCGCTGGGCCACGCACGGCGCGCCGGCGGTGCACAATGCGCATCCGCACTTCAGCCACGGCCCGGGCGCACAGGCCCAGGCGCGACCGGCGCGTGTGGCGCTGGTGCACAACGGCATCATCGAGAACCACGACGAACTGCGCGCCGAGCTGCAGGCACGCGGCTATGTGTTCGAAAGCCAGACCGACACCGAGGTGATCGCGCATCTGGTCGATTCGCTCTACGACGGCGACCTGTTCCAGGCCGTGCGCGCAGCCACCGCACGGCTGCACGGCGCCTACGCGATCGCGGTGTTCCACAAGGACGAGCCGCAGCGCGTGGTCGGCGCGCGCGCCGGCTCGCCGCTGGTGCTGGGCGTCGGCGACGGCGAATACTTCCTGGCCAGCGACGCGATGGCGCTGGCCGGCGTGACCGACCAGATCGTCTATCTGGCCGAGGGCGATCTGGTCGATCTGCAGCTGGGCCGCTACTGGATCTGCGACGCTGCAGGCGAGGCGCTCGCGCCCGGGCAGCGCCCGGTCAAGACGGTGCAGGCGCACAGCGGCGCGGTCGAACTCGGCCCCTACCGCCACTACATGCAGAAGGAGATCTTCGAGCAGCCGCGCGCCTTCGCCGACACGCTCGACGGCGTAGAGGCCATCGTGCCCGAGCTGTTCGACGGCCAGGGCGAGCAGGCCAGCGCCGCCTGGCGCGTGTTCCAGGAGATCGACCGCGTGCTGATCCTGGCCTGCGGCACCAGCTACTACAGCGGCTGCACCGCCAAGTACTGGCTGGAGGACATCGCGGGCATCCCGACCCAGGTCGAGGTCGCGAGCGAATACCGCTACCGCACCAGCGTGCCTGATCCGCGCACGCTGGTGGTCACGATCAGCCAGAGCGGCGAGACCGCCGACACGCTGGCCGCGCTGCGCCACGCGCAGAGCCTGGGCATGAACCACACGCTGACGATCTGCAACGTCGCGACCAGCGCCATGGTGCGCGAGTGCGCGCTGGCCTACATCACGCGCGCCGGCGTCGAGATCGGCGTCGCCAGCACCAAGGCCTTCACGACCCAGCTCGCCGGCCTGTTCCTGCTGACGCTGGCACTGGCCCAGGCCAAGGGCCGCCTGAGCGCCGAAGCCGAGGCCGGCCACCTGAAGGCGATGCGGCATCTGCCGGTCGCGCTGCAGGCGGTGCTGGCGCTGGAGCCGCAGCTGATCCAGTGGGCCGAGGCCTTCGCGCAGAAGGACAACGCGCTGTTCCTGGGCCGTGGCCTGCACTACCCGATCGCGCTCGAAGGCGCCTTGAAGCTGAAGGAGATCAGCTACATCCACGCCGAGGCCTATCCGGCCGGCGAACTCAAGCACGGCCCGCTGGCGCTGGTCACGAGCGCGATGCCGGTGGTCACGGTGGCGCCGAACGACGCGCTGCTCGAAAAGCTCAAGAGCAACATGCAGGAAGTCCGCGCGCGCGGCGGCCAGCTCTACGTGCTGGCCGACGCCGACACCCACATCCAGAGCGGCGAGGGCGTCAACGTGATCCGCATGCCCGAGCACTACGGCGTGCTGAGCCCGATCCTGCACGTGGTGCCGCTGCAGTTGCTGGCGTACCACACGGCGCTGGCCAAGGGCACCGACGTGGACAAGCCGCGCAATCTGGCCAAGAGCGTGACGGTGGAGTAATGGTGATTTGAACCGCTCCGGGTCGTGAATCAGACCCGGGATGGTTCAGGTGTCCGCGCATCCGGCGCCGCAGAACCGGGCGCATCAGCGCATCACGGCACCGGCCTCGAACCAGCGCCGGATCAGCGCGCGCTCGTCGTCGCTGATGCCGGTCGCGTTGTTCAGCGGCATCAGCCTGAGCACCGCCGCCTGCTGGTAGACGGCCTGGGCATTGCGGGCGATCAGTTCGGGCGTGTCGAGCGCGATGCCCTTGTTGCGCAATCCGGCGTTGTGGCACAGGACGCAGCGCCGCGCGATCACGGCCTCGACCTCGGCGAAGGTGGCCGACTGGCTGGCGGCGGCCCGGGCGGCCGGGCTGGGCGGTGCCGGTGCCAGTGCCCAGGCCAGCCCGAGCAGGATGAGCACGCCGGCCATGGCATGTTCCCACGGCGTGCGCCGGCCCAGTACATGGGCCTTGTGGCGCGACACGAAGCTGTGGCGGATCAGCGCACCGGCCAGCATCAGGGCCACCAGCACCAGCCAGTTGTTCTTGGCCTGGTAGAGCCAGCCGTAGTGATTCGACAGCATCGCGATCAGCACCGGCAGCGTGAAATAGGTGTTGTGCACGCTGCGCTGCTTGCCGCGCCGGCCGTGGATCGGGTCCGGGGCCGTGCCGGCACGCAGCGCGGCCACGACCTTGCGCTGGCCCGGGATGATCAGGAAGAAGACGTTGGCGCTCATCGTGGTCGCCAGCATCGCGCCGACCAGCAGGAAGGCCGCGCGGCCGGCGAACAACAGGCAGGCCAGCCAGGATGCGGCCACCACGAAGGCCAGCACGCTCGTGCCGACGATCAGGTCGCCGTGCCGGCGCTGGCCGAGCGTGCGGCAGATGCCGTCGTAGATCAGCCAGAACGCGGCCAGGAAGCCGAGCGCGGCCGTGATCGCCGCGCCCGGCGACCAGTCGAACACGCTCTTGTCGATCAGGAAGCTGCCGGCGTTGAACAGGTACAGGCAGGTGAACAGGCCGAAGCCGGTCAGCCAGGTCGAGTAGCTTTCCCAGTATGACCAGTGCAGGTTCTGCGGCAGCGGCAGCCAGTTCGGCGCCACCAGGTACTTGTTCGAGTGGTAGAAGCCGCCGCCATGGACGGCCCACAGCTCGCCATCGACGCCCCTGGCCTTGAGGTCGGCGTGCCCGGGCGGCGACAGGCTGTTGTCGAGCATCACGAAGTGGAACGATGCGCCGATCCAGGCGATGGCGGTGATGACGTGGACCCAGCGCAGCAGCAGGTTGGCCCAGTCGAGCAGGTAGGTGTCCATCACAGCCTCGGCGATATGAACCGTATGTCCACCGGGCTCAGGAGCCCCGGTAGGTCGAATACGACCAGGGACTGACCAGCAGCGGCACGTGATAGTGGCCGGAGGTGTCCGCGAGGCCGAAGTCGATCGGCACGGTCTCGATGAAGGCCGGCTCGGGCAGCTCGACGCCGCGCGCGCGGAAATACGGTCCGACCTCGAACAGCAGCCGGTAGCGGCCGGCCGCCATGTCGGTGGCGTCGAGCAGCGGGCCGCCGTCGTGGCGACCATCGTGATTGAGTTCGATGCGCTTGAGCGTGCGGTACTGCCCACCATCGAGGCGCTGCAGCGTGACCCCCATGCCGGCAGCCGGGCAGCCGTTCATCGTGTCGAGCACGTGGGTACTGAGATGGCCCATGAAAGCTCCTTGCGCGTGGATCGTGATCCTCATGGCGAGTGCCGGTCGGATTCCCCTTGGGGGCCTGGAAAAATTCTATACACTTTGCCGCAGAGGTGAATGCGGACCGGGCTGTCCGGGGCGCGACTTCCGGTGCTGACCATGAATCCCAGCCATCCTGCCTCCTCCCGCTATCCGCGCGACCTGCTCGGCCATGGCCGCCATCCCCCGCATGCCCACTGGCCCGGCCAGGCCCGGGTCGCGGTCCAGTTCGTGCTGAACTACGAGGAGGGCGGCGAACACTCGGTGCTGCACGGTGATGCCGGCAGCGAGCAGTTCCTGTCCGAGATGTTCAACCCGGCGTCCTACCCGGGACGGCACCTGAGCATGGAGAGCCTCTACGAGTATGGCGCGCGCGTCGGGGTCTGGCGCCTCCTGCGCGAGTTCGAGCGCCGCGGCCTACCGCTGACGGTGTTCGGCGTCGGCATGGCGCTGGAGCGCTGCCCCGAGGTCACGGCCGCGTTCCAGCAGCTCGGCCACGAGATCGCCTGCCACGGCTGGCGCTGGATCCACTACCAGAACGTGGAGGAGGCGGTCGAGCGCGAGCACCTGCAGCGCGGCCTGGCCATCATCGAGCGCCTGACCGGCCAGCGCCCCGGCGAAGCCGGCACGGTGCATGGCGCAGGCTGGTACACCGGGCGCGACAGCCCGAACACGCGCCGGCTGGTGGTCGAGCACGGCGGCATCGAGTACGACAGCGACTACTACGGCGACGACCTGCCGTTCTGGCTCCAGGTTCGCAGGAGCGATGGCGCGCTGGCGCCGCACCTGGTCGTGCCCTACACGCTGGACTGCAACGACATGCGCTTCGCACTGCCGCAGGGCTACAGCCACGGCGACGAGTTCTTCCAGTACCTGCGGGACGCCTTCGACGTCCACTACGCCGAGGGCGACGAGCGCCCGGCCATGATGAGTATCGGCATGCACTGCCGCCTGCTCGGCAGACCGGGCCGGATGCGCGCGCTGCAGCGCTTCCTGGATCACGTCGAGCGCCACGATCGGGTCTGGGTCACGCGCCGCATCGACATCGCGCGCCACTGGAAGGCAACGCATCCGTTCGATTCCGCCACCGCCTTCGTCTGGGAATGAGCGCCATGAATCGAATCGCGCCCCTGACCCTGGATCAACTGAATGCCGCCAGCGTGGCCGAGTTCAGCGCGCTGCTCGACGGCACCTACGAGCATTCGCCCTGGATCGCCGAGCGCGCCGCCGCCCGGCGCCCGTTCCCGACCCTGGCCGCGCTCAAGCACGCGCTGATCCAGGTCGTGCGCGAGTCCGGCCTAGAGGCCCAGCTCGGGCTGATCCGCGCCCACCCCGAGCTTGCCGGCAAGGCCATGGTCGCCAAGACGCTGACAGCCGAATCGACGCATGAGCAGGGCCGCGCCGGCCTGACCGCATGCACGCCCGAGGAGTTCGCGCTGATCCAGCGCCTCAACGCCGACTACAACGCCAGGTTCGGCTTTCCGTTCATCCTGGCGGTGCGCGGTCCGCGCGGACTCGGCCTGTCCCGGGCCGAGATCATCGCGACCTTCGCGCGCCGGCTGCACAACCACCCGGACTTCGAGCGCGCCGAGTGCCTGCGCCACATCCAGCGCATCGCCGAGATCCGCCTGGACGACAGGTTCGGGGTTCAGCCCGAGCTGGGCAACCGGGTCTGGGACTGGTGCGAGCAGCTCGCCGCGCACAGCGAGCAGGACGGCGTGCTGACCGTGACCTACCTCAGCGACGCGCACCGCGCCTGCGCGCGCGACATCGCGGACTGGATGCGGACCGAGTGCGGCTTCGATGAGGTCGAGATCGACGCGGTAGGCAACGTGGTCGGCCGCTACCACGGCCAGGACCGCGCCGCGCCGCGCCTGCTGACCGGCAGCCACTACGACACCGTTCGCGACGGCGGCCGGTACGACGGGCGCCTCGGCATCTTCGTGCCGATGGCGGCCGTGCGCGAGCTGAAGCAAGAAGGCCGGCGCCTGCCGTTCGGGATCGAGGTCGTCGCGTTCGCCGAGGAGGAGGGCCAGCGCTACCCGGCAACCTTCCTCGGCTCGGGCGCGCTGACTGGCGACTTCGACCCGGCCTGGCTCGACCAGATCGATGCGCAAGGCGTCACCATGCGCGACGCGATGGCGCGCGCCGGCCTGAAGGTGGCCGACATTCCGGCGCTGCGGCGCGACCCGGCCCGCTACCTCGGCTTCGTCGAGGTCCACATCGAGCAGGGGCCGGTGCTCGACGGGCTCGACTTGCCGCTGGGCGTCGTGACCTCGATCAACGGCAGCGTGCGTTATCTGGGCGAGGTCACCGGCCAGGCCAGCCACGCCGGCACCACGCCGATGGCCATGCGCCGCGACGCTGCCACCGCCGTCGCCGAGCTGGCGCTGTTCCTGGAGCGCCGCGCCGCCATGGCCCCCGATCTGGTCGGCACCGTCGGCGTGCTCGAAGTCCCGAACGGCTCGGTCAACGTGGTGCCGGGGCGCTGCCGCTTCAGCCTCGACATCCGCGCCACCACCGACGCGGTGCGCGATGCCTGCGCCGCCGACACGCTGGCCGAACTCGATGCCATCTGCATGCGCCGTGGCCTGGGTCATTCTCTCCAGGAGACCATGAGCGCCGCCGCCGCGCCCTCGGCGCCCGCGTGGCAACGGCGCTGGGAGCGCGCGCTCGCCGCGCTCGGCCTGCCGCTGCAACGCCTGCCCAGCGGTGCCGGCCACGACGCGATGAAGCTGCACGCGATCCTGCCGCAGGCGATGCTGTTCGTGCGCGGCCTCAACGCCGGCATCAGCCACAACCCGCTCGAAGCGGTCAGCAATGACGATGCCGATCTGGCGGTGCGGGCGTTCCAGCATCTGCTCGAACAACTGGCCCAGGAGACCGCATGAACCCAGACTCCCGCTACCAGGCGCTCGACGCCTGGATCGACCGGCACTTTGACGCCGAGGTGCGCTTCCTGCAAGAGCTGGTGCGCGTGCCGACCGACACGCCGCCGGGCAACAACGCGCCGCACGCCGAGCGCACCGCCGAGCTGCTGGCGGATTTCGGCTTCGCGGTCGAACGCCATCCCGTGCCGCCCCAGCAGGTGCATGACTACGGCCTGCAGAGCCTGACGAATCTGATCGTGCGCCGCCGCTACGGCGCGGGCCCGACGATCGCGCTCAACGCGCACGGCGACGTCGTGCCGCCCGGCGAGGGCTGGACCCACGACCCCTATGGCGGCGAGGTGGTCGATGGCAAGCTCTACGGCCGCGCCGCTGCCGTCAGCAAGAGCGACTTCGCGACCTACACTTTCGCGCTGCGCGCGCTGGAGTCGCTCGGCGTGCCGCTCAGGGGCGCGGTCGAGCTGCTGTTCACCTACGACGAGGAATTCGGCGGCGAGCTTGGCCCCGGCTGGCTGCTGCGCCAGGGCCTGACGAAGCCCGACCTGCTGCTGGCCGCCGGCTTCAGCTACCAGGTCGTGACCGCGCACAACGGTTGCCTGCAGCTGGAGGTCACGGTGCACGGAAGAATGGCGCACGCCGCGATTCCCGACACCGGCGTCGATGCGCTGCAGGGCGCGGTCGCGATCCTGAACGCGCTCTACGCGCAGAACACCTTGTACCGGGGCATCAGGTCCGGGGTCGAGGGCATCGGACATCCCTACCTGAACGTCGGCCGCATCGAGGGCGGCACCCACACCAACGTCGTGCCGGGCAAGGTCGTGTTCCGGCTCGACCGGCGCATGATTCCCGAGGAGAGTCCGGCCGAGGTCGAGGCCGAGGTCCGGCGCGTGATCGCCGAGGCGGCGGCCGCCTGCCCGGGCATCACGGTCGAGATCAGGCGCCTGCTGCTGGCCGAATCCTGGCGCCAGCAGGCGAGCAGCGCGCCGCTGGTGGCCACGCTGCAGCGCCACGGCCAGGCCGTGTTCGGCCAGACCATCCCGACCTCGGGCACGCCGCTCTACACCGACGTGCGCCTGTTCGGTGCCGCTGGCGTGCCGGCCGCGATCTACGGCGCCGGCCCGCGCACCGTGCTGGAAAGCAACGCCAAGCGCGCCGACGAGCATCTGGTGCTGGAAGACCTCCGGCGCGCGACCCAGGTCGTCGCGCGCACCTTGCTCGATCTGCTGAGCTGATCCGGGCCGGGCGCGGCGCTCAGTGCGCCTTCTGCCGCTTGTCGGCGTACATGGCCTGGTCCGACTTGGCCAGCAGCTCGTCGGTGCTGGCGCCATCGCGCGGATACTGGGCCATGCCGATGCTGATGCCAACCGTCAGGCGATGCGCGCCGATCTGGATCGGGGACGCGAGCGTCGCGTGGATGCGGTCGGCCAGCGCCTGGGCCTCGGATTCCGAGTGTGCGCTCTGGCTGATGACGACGAACTCGTCGCCGCCCATGCGGGCGACCAGATCGCCATGGCGCACGCAGCCGCTCAGGCGCTGGCCGACCGCGCACAGGATCTCGTCGCCGACGGCATGGCCATGCAGGTCGTTGATCGGCTTGAAGCCGTCGAGGTCCATGAACAGCACCCAGAACGAGGCGTTTGGCCCTGCGGCGGCTATGATCATGGCGTCAAGCCCGTCGATCAGCCCGGCGCGGTTCTTCAGTCCGGTCAGGCTGTCGTGGTGGGCAGCGTGCTCGAACGCCATCTTACGCTCGGCCTGCATCATCATGCGTGACATCAGCAGGATCATCCCGATCGCCATGCACCAGAGCGAGGCGGTCGCCAGCAGCCCCCGGAGCTTGTCCTGGGTGATGGCGGCATCGACCGGGCTCAGGATGTCCTGCTCGCTCAGGCCCAGGCTGATCACGACCGGATAGTCGCTGAGCCTGATCCAGTGGAACATCCGTTCGACCCGATCGACCGAGGACGAGGTTGTGAAGAAGCCACTGGTTCCCGGATCGGCTGCGATGTAGGGGCGATCCCCCGGAACCGGATTGCGCAGCGCTTCCTGCTGGTTGCGGTCCCGGGCCAGGAATTCTCCGCTGGTGCGCAGGATCGAGATCGTGTCGTTCAGGCCCAGCTGCAGCGTCACGAGCTTGTCGTGCAGATAGGCCGTCGAGACCGACAGCACGAACACGCCGCGCAACTGACCCTGCGCGCGGATCGGCTTGCTGAACTGGATCGACCATTGCTGCGAGACGCGGCCCAGCACGGGCTTGCTGATGAACAGCCCGTCGTCCGTGCGGTCGAGATGGACCTTGAAATGTTCCCGATCGCCGAGGTAGATTCGATCGGCCGTCCCGAGGCTGGAATAGCTCAGATAGCCGTCGGCATCGATGATGCCGACCTGCAGGATCGAATTGTGCGGAAAGTCCTTGACCACCGCCGCCACCTTGGCGCTGAAGACCGCGCGGCTGTCGTCGAGGAACGATTCGATCAGTCGGACCGCCGCCTGATCGACGTTGAAGAACATCATCGATGCCGCCTGCGACACCGCGACGTTGACCTGCTGCGCCCGCAGCTGCGCCTGGCTGATGGTGGCGTGGCGCAGCTTGTCGCCCGAGCCGAGCAGATACCACCAGAACAGCAGGGTGGTCAGCAGCAGCAGGATCAGCAGGGGGGCCGTGTGCCGGATCAATCGGCCTATGGCGGGACGGCTGGATTTCACGGTATGCAGACAGGCAGGGTCGAAGCGATGGGCGGCAATCGGGCCGGTGCTGGCGCACTGCTTGACCCCAATCGAGAGATAGGATTATCACCTGTGCTCGTCATTCTGGTGCGGACTTGCCCGTGCCGGCCGTATCTCCGGGCTGCGGGCCGGGCAGATTCCGGCCGGCTTCAGGCGGTCACTGGACGATTCGTGGCGGATACACTGGATGGCACTCTTTTCCCGCCCTGACCGATGCCATCGCCATGACGCCCAACGACACCCGCTTCCCAACCCTGTGGCTTGACGACCTGCAGGTCGGCCAGCGCTTTGCCGGTGGCTCGGTCGAGGTGTCGGAGCAGGACGTCAAGCGCTTCGCGCGCGAGTACGATCCGCAGCCCTTCCACCTCGACGACGAGGCGGCGCGCGACACCGTGTTCGGCGGGCTGGCCGCCAGCGGCTGGCACACGGCCGGGCTGACGATGCGCTTGCTGACCACGGGGGGTGCGCCGATCGCGGGCGGGCTGGTCGGCGCGGGCGCCGAACTGTCGTGGCCCAGGCCGACGCGCCCCGGCGACCGCCTGAGCGTGCTCAGCGAGGTGGTCTCGATCACGCCGTCGCGCAGCAAGCCCGAGCGCGGCATCGTCGTGCTGCGCACCGAAACCCGCAACCAGCACGGCGAGGTCGTGCTGGTGCTGACCTCGCGCCTGATGGTCAGGCGGCGGGCGGGGTAGGCCACCGCCCAGCGTGCCTCGAACGGCAAGCTGCTCCGCGATTGGGCAAAATCGTGCCCATGCGCTTCTTGAATCAATGCTTCGCCGTGCTGTCCACCCTGGTTCTGACGCAGGGGATGGCCTGCGCGCAGGCGGTATTGAGCCGGTCCACCGGGCAAAGCCTGTACCTGCCGATTTATTCCCACATCTGGCACGGCGAAGTCAACAGCGACAGGAAACCGATGAAGTCGCTGATGTCGGTCGCGGTCAGCATCCGCAACACCGATTTCTCGAACCCGATCCAGGTCACCTCTGCCGCCTATTTCGATACCGCGGGCAGGAAGGTCCGCGAGTATGTGACCGCACCGAAGACGATTGGGCCGATGGCGACCCACGAGCTGTTCGTGCCCCTGAGCGATGATGCGGGCGGCTCGGGCGCCAACTTCGTGATCGTCTGGAAGGCCGAGCGCGAGACGAGCCAGCCCGTGGTCGAGGCGATCCACGCCGCCCTGCCGGCGGGCAGGTCGATCGCCTTCACCAGCTCGGCCTATGTGATGCCGCCGAACTGAGGTGCCTGCATGCCCCCCAAGAAGTGCAAGGTCCGGCGTGGTGTTCGTTGCCCATTGAGTCGTAGAAAGGCGGTGTGCGGCAGAGACTCTGGGCCGGCCAGCGCCGGAACCCATGCGCCACACCCCAGGCCCGCTGGCGGCCATGCGGGGTAAAACCGGGTAAATCCCGGCAGAAATGCGCCGACAGAGCACACGCACGATCGATAATGCCCCACCCGGTTCCGCAGCGGACCCGGTTTGCGCCATCATTGAAAAATCTGCTAGATGAGCGCAAGAAGATCACCGATCTTGCATCAGCACAATGAAAAAATCATCGATATCGGCAGCAGCGCTGGCATTTGTCGTGTCCTGCTCCCTGACGCTGGGTGCCTGTGACGACAAGGGCTCGGCCACCCCGGCGGCCGATGCCGCAGCCTCCGCCAAGCCCGCCGGCACCGCTCCCGGCGTGCCGGTCAGTACCACGCCAGCGCTTCAGCGCACGCTGACGCTGACGCTCGAAACCACCGGCAGCGCGACGCCGGTCTCGGTGGTCGATGTCAGGCCCCAGCTCGGCGGCGTGATCAGCCGGGTCCACGTCAAGGAAGGCCAGAACGTGCGCGCTGGCGAACTGCTGTTCACGCTCGACACCCGCGCCGACGAGGCCAACGTGGCCAAGATGCGGGCCCAGATCGCCAAGGACGAGGCGCTGCTGGCCGACGCGCAGCGCCAGCTCGTGCGCTCGCGCGACCTGCTGGCCAGGAACTTCATCGCCCAGGGCGCGGTCGATACCAACCAGGCCGCAGTCGATTCGCAGCTGGCGAACCTGAAGGCCGACCAGGCCGCGGTCGCCGCCGCGCTGGTGCCGCTGTCCTACGGCCAGGTGCGCGCGGCCAGCGCCGGACGCATCGGACTGGTGCCGGTGTTCGCGGGCAGCGCGGTGCAGGCCAATATCACCACGCTGACCACGCTGACCCAGCTCGACCCGATCGACATCGCATTCAACCTGCCCCAATCCGCCTTGCCCGAGCTGCTGACCCTGCTCAAGTCGGGCCGGACCCCGGTCGAGGCCAGACTGCCCGACAACCCGCAGCCGCTGGTCGGGCGGCTCAGCTTTGTCGATAGCCTGGTCGATGCCAACAGCGGCACGGTCAAGGTCAAGGCACGCTTCGACAACCGCGACCAGAAGCTGTGGCCCGGCGTGTTCGCCAAGGTGTCGCTGCAGACCGGCCGGCTCGACAACGCGATCGTGGTGCCGCTGCAGGCCGTGATCCAGGGGCCGCGCGGCACCATCGTCTATGTCGCGCGCGATGGCAAGGCCGCCATGCGCCCGGTCAAGCTGCTGGCCGCGCAGGGCAACGAGGCCGCCGTCAGCGGCATCGAGGCCGGCGACAAGGTGGTCGTCGAGGGCCGCCAGAACCTGCGCCCCGACGCGCCGATCGCCGAGCGCGCGACCGAAGGCGCCAAGGCTGGCCCGGACAACGCGGCCAGCCCGGCCGGCAAGCCGGACAAGGCCGCGCCATGAACCTGTCAGAACTCTTCATCCGCCGTCCGGTCATGACGGTGCTGCTGAACCTGGCCATGCTGCTGGCCGGGGTGATCGGCTACCGCTCGATTCCGGTCGCGGCGCTGCCGAGCTACGACACGCCGGTGATCAGCGTCACGGCCGCGCTGCCGGGCGCCAGCCCCGAAACCATGGCGTCCTCGGTCGCGCTGCAGCTCGAAAAGCAGTTCCAGACCATTCCGGGCCTGGCGCAGATCAGTTCCACCAGCACCCTCGGCAACACCGCGCTGACGCTCGAATTCGTCGAGGGCCGCGACATCGACGGGGCCGCGCTCGACGTGCAGGCCGCGCTGCTGCGCGCGCAGCGCACGCTGCCGGTCGAGATGACGCAGCCAGCCTCCTACCGCAAGGTCAATCCGGCCGACGCGCCGGTGCTGCTGGTCGCGCTGACCTCGCCCTCGCTCGCGCCGTCCGAGCTGCAGGACTACGCCGAGCACATGATCGCGCCGACGCTCTCGACCATCGCCGGCGTGGCCCAGGTCAACATCTATGGCGCCAAGCGCTTCGCGGTGCGCGTACGCGTGCGCCCCGACGCGCTGGCCGCGCGCAACATCGGCCTCGACGAGGTCGCAGCCGCGCTGAAAGCCGCCAACGCCAACACGCCGGTCGGCACGCTCGACGGCGAACGCCAGACGCTGACGCTGCAGGCCAGCCAGCAGCTCAGCAACGCGGCCCAGTTCGCCAACATCATCGTGGTCACTCGTCCGAGCGGCCCGGTGCGCCTGCGCGACGTGGCCCAGGTCGAGGACAGCGTCGAGACGCTCAAGACCAGCGGCATGCAGGACGGCGAGCCCTCGATCATCCTGGCGGTCCAGCGCCAGCCGGGCGCCAACACGGTGCGCGTGGTCGATTCGGTCAAGGCGACGCTGGCCAAGATCGGCGATCAGCTGCCGCAGTCGGTGCGCATGACCCAGGGCAACGACCGCTCGGTCTCGGTGCGCGAGGCGCTGCACGATGTCTCGCTGACGCTGCTCGGTACCATTGCGCTGGTGGTGCTGGTGATCTTCCTGTTCCTGCGCCACGCGGTCGCGACGCTGATCCCGACGCTGTCGCTACCGGTGTCGCTGGTCGGCGCGGTCGCGCTGCTGTGGGGTCTGAACTACAGCCTCGACAATGTTTCGCTGCTGGGCCTGACGCTGGCGGTCGGCCTGGTGGTCGATGACGCGATCGTGATGCTCGAGAACATCATGCGCCACGTCGAGGCCGGCGAGAGCGCCTTCCACGCGGCGCTGCGCGGCTCGCGCGAGGTCGGCTTCACCATCATCTCGATCTCGACCTCGCTGGTCGCGGTCTTCATCCCGATCTTCTTCATGCCGGGCGTGATCGGTCTGCTGTTCCACGAGTTCGCGGTCGTGGTCGGCCTGGCGATCCTGGTGTCGGCCTTCGTCTCGCTGACGCTCGTTCCGATGCTGGCCAGCCGCTTCCTGAACGCGGAATCCCACCACAAGCGGCCCGGCGCGCTGGTGCGCGCCTTCGAGCGTGGCTTCGACGCGACGCTGCGCGGCTACACCCGCAGCCTGGACGCCGCGCTGCGCTGGCGCAAGAGCGTGCTGCTGCTGGCGCTGGCGACCTTCGCGGCCACCGCCTGGCTGTTCGTCGCCATCCCCAAGGGCTTCTTCCCCGAGGAGGACATCGGCCAGATCACGGTCAGCACCGAGGCCGCCGAGGACGTCTCCTTCCCAGAGATGCTGCGGCTGCAGAACGCGGCGGCCGAGATCATCCGCGCCGATCCGAGCATCCTGCGCGTCAGCTCGTTCAACGGCGGCAGCGGCTCGCAGAACACCGGGCGCATGTTCGTCTCGCTGAAACCCCGCGCCGAGCGGCCATCGGCCAAGCAGGTGATCGAGGGCCTGCGCCAGCAGCTGCGTGCAGTGCCGGGCATCCGCGTCTTCATGCGGCCGGTGCAGAACCTGCAGCTCGGCGGGCGGGCGAGCAAGGCGCAGTACCAGTACATCCTGCAGAGCCTGAAGGCCGACGAACTCAACACCTGGGCCCAGAAGCTGCAGCAGAAGCTGCGCCCCGACCCGCTGTTCCGCGACGTCACGAGCGACTCGCAGCTGCGCGGCCTGCAGGCGCGGCTCGACATCGACCGCGACCGCGCCAACACGCTCGGGGTCTCGATCGACGCGATCCGCAGCGCGCTCTACAGCGCCTTCGGCGAGCGCCAGGTCTCGACCATCTACCTGCCGAGCGACAGCTACCAGGTCATCATGGAAGTCGATCCGCTGGCCAAGCAGGACGAGACCGCGTTCAGCTCGATCTACGTGCGGTCGGGCAACGGCGCGCTGGTGCCGCTGTCGGCGTTCGCGACCGTTGCGCGCGACGTCGGCCCGACCGCGATCAACCATGTCGGCCAGTTGCAGGCGGTCACGGTCTCGTTCAACCTCGCGCCCGGCGTGGCGCTGGGCGACGCGACCGCGCGGCTCGAAGCCGCGAGCGCCGAGATCGGCATGCCGGCCTCGATCATCACGAGCTACGGCGGCGACGCGGCCGTGTTCAAGAGTTCGCAGGGCAACCAGGCGGTGCTGATCGTCGGCGCGCTGCTGGTGATCTACGTGCTGCTCGGCGTGCTGTACGAGAGCTACATCCACCCGATCACGATCCTGGCCGGGCTACCGTCGGCGGCGGTCGGCGCGCTCGCGACGCTGATGCTGTTCAAGCAGGACCTGACGCTGATCGCGACCATCGGCATCCTGCTGCTGATCGGCATCGTCAAGAAGAACGCGATCATGATGATCGACTTCGCACTCGACGCCC
>Ga0228698_1000440_pt1 | contig 33146 bp, 26 predicted proteins | sample McNCre117_Aug_MG_FD_178015 | JGI IMG/M metagenome (GOLD analysis project Ga0228698, IMG submission 178015) | Freshwater microbial communities from McNutts Creek, Athens, Georgia, United States - 1-17_Aug_MG | ecosystem: Environmental > Aquatic > Freshwater > Creek | place: USA: Georgia...
GCGGCAATCACATCGGTGAGGGGGTCGGTCCAGTGCAGTGCCAGCGAATGCACATACAGGGCCTGGGCGTATTGCACGTAGTTGCCGTGCTTTTGCGTCAGCTGCAAGGCAAAGCGGGTGACGGTGGTGGCGGCTTGGCAGTCGCCCTTGAAGGCCAGGTAGGCGCCGCCCACGATGGACCACAAGAACCCCACGCCGCTGGTCTGGCGGTATTCAATGCCAAAGATGGCCGCACGCAGGCCCAGCACCGCGGCCAACACCGGGTTGGTAAAAAACGTGGGCATGGCAATGCCGCCCATGAGCAGCAGCACGGCTTCAAAGTGCGGGTCCAGCGCGCTGTCGTAGGCGTAGATGGCCTCATACCCGCGCTCGGTCACCAGCGCGTGGTAGCGCTCCAGGTCCAGGATGGCCACGTCCATGGGGCTGTCCAGCCGGATGCGCACGCCCAGGTCTTCCAGCGCCTGCAGGCCGAGTTCGGTGGCACGCCGGTAGTCGCCGCGCATGGTCAGCTGGTTGATGGTGCACAAATGCGCCGGGCCCATTTCCAGCGGTGTGCGCGGGTGCGCGAGCAGCGCGGCGTAGTGGGTGCGGGCGTCGTCAAAGTCGGCGCACAGGTAGGCACCCAGTTGGGCCTTGCTGTGCAGCGCAAAGGCCAGGTCGGGTCGCTGCGTCCAGGCGTCGTCGCCCAGGAGTGCGAGGGCGTGTTGTGCGTAGTAGCGGCCCTGTGCATGGGCATTGGCCTGCAGCGCGCGCGTGCTGGCTTGCAACGCCAACTCGCCGTAGGTGCTGCGCTCGGACAGCGGGGCGTCGGGGGTGAGCGATGCGGTCAGGTGCACCAGCAGTTCGTACAGGCGGCGCTCCCGCTCGGCCTGCGGCAGCTTGAGCAGCTGGTGTGCAATGTGGGCGTGCAGCGCGCGGCGGGTGTCGGCATCGAGCAGGCGCACGGCGGCTTCCTGAATGCGGTCGTGGTTGAAGGCGTACAAGCCCATCTGCACGTTGCGGATAAAGCCCAGGCCGCTGAGCCGGTCCATGGCTTGCCACAGCTGCTCGGGCGTGAGCGCCTGCAGCGCCCCGGCCTCGCCGGCCTGGAATTCGGTACCCAGCACGGCGGCGGTGGCCAGCAGCTGGCCCTGGTCGGCGGGGAGTTGCTGCATCTGGTTGAGCAGCATTTCCACCACGTTGTCGGTGAGCGCGCTGGCGCGTATGGCCGGGGCGTCCCAGGTCCATTGGCGCAGCAGGCGGTCAAAGCGCAACCAGTTGTGGGCAATCGCATATTCCAGAAAGCGCTGTACAAAAAACGGTGTGCCCGCCGTCTTGCGTGCCACCAGGTGGGCCAGCGGCTGCAGGAACTGGTCTGCGCCTTGCAGCACGTCGTTGAGCCAATCGGTGAGGCTGTCGGCATCCAGCGCCCGCAAGTGCACTTGCAGCGGCGCGCGGTCTGCGGCGTGCAGGCGCTGCAGCATCTGCGCCAGCGGGTGGTGAGGCGGCACCTCGTTGTCGCGGTAGGTCAGCACCAGCATGAAGTAGCGCAGGCTGCGGTCTTCCATGAGCTGCTCCAGCACTTCCAGCGTGGCCTGATCGGCCCATTGCAGGTCGTCCAGCACCAGTACCAGCGGTGCCTGGGGCTGGGTGAAGAGTTGCATGAAGGCTTTGGTGGCCTTGCAAAAGCGGGTGCGCAGCTCGGGGGTGGCCAGGCCCTTGGGGAGCTGGACCTTGGGCTGCCCCATCCACTCGGCCAGCGAGGGCACCAGCTCCTGCAAAAACGTGAGGTCTTCGCCCAGCGCGGCGGTGAGCCTGGCAATCCATTCGGGGCGCGCGTCGTCCTCCTGCTCGCGCAGCGTGGCGCTGAGCACTTCCAGTGCTTGCGTGAGTGCCGAGTACGGCAGGTTGCGTTGGAACTGGTCTACCTTGCCGCCCACAAAATGGCCGCCTTCCAGCCGCAGCTTGCTGCGCATACCGCGCACCAGGGATGACTTGCCAATGCCTGCTTGCCCCGATACGGCCACGTTCTGGTTGCCACCCTGGCGCACCTGCTCCAGTGCCTGTGTGAGCTGATCGAGCTCGGCCTCACGGCCATACAGGCGGCTGGGGTTGCGCAGTTGGCCCGAGTAGTCTTGCGCGCCCAGCGCAAAGGCGGTGACAGCGTGGCCCTGGCTCACGGCTTGCAGGCAGATGTGCAAATCGGCCTGCAGGCTCCAGGCGCTCTGGTAGCGCTGCTCGGGCATTTTTTCCAGCAGCCGCTCCACGATGCGCGACACCATGTGCGGCACGCCCGGAGCCACTTCTTGCAAAGGGCGCGGGCGCTGCGCCACATGGGCATGGATCCAGCCCAGTGTGTCGGTGGCATGGAAGGCGTGGAACCCGGCCAGCAGCCGGTACAGCACGGTGCCCAGGGCGTAGAGGTCGGCCGGTGCGTCCACAAAGCGGTTGAGCCGCCCGGTGTATTCCGGGGGCATGCAGGCCGGGTCCACCTCCAGGGCGCTGGGGAACAGGATGGAGCCCTGTGCCTCGTTGCGTGTACGGGTGTAATCAAAGCCACAGATGCTGGCGCTGCGGCGGTTGGCGTTCCACAAAATGGTGTTGGGCGAGATGTCGCCATGCACCAGGCCCATGCTGTGCACCCGGTCCAGCCCGATGGCTACGTCAATGCCCAGGCGCAGCGCATCTTCCAGCGTCCACAGCCGCCCGCCCAGGTGGGCTTGCAGGGGCGTGCTGACAAAGTCACTCATGGCCACGCAGGGCCGGTCCTGGAAGGTCAGCAGGCTGTTGGCCGTGGCCACGCCCGGACCGGCTGCACGCCGCTGCAGCTCAAAGCCCTGGCGAAAACGCCGCTGCAGGGCGCGCTCGCCCACACCGCTCTTGAGCACACGCAGCAGCCAGGGCGTGTTGCGCCCGTCGCGCGCATGCAGGTAGTCCACCAGCACGCCTTCGTGCACCAGCGTCAGGTCTGACAGCTCTCCCTGCACCACTTCCGAGTTTGAAGACATAAACACGCGTTCCCGTCGAATAAATCCCGTCCCTAGTCTATAGAAGCCCGCAATCCTCCTAAGAGAAATTGCAAAGGCGTTGCGATTGCCCCACCTTGGCCTATGCGTAGTTCTACACACGCGCAAATGCAGGCAAGTGGGCACAATGAATCCAGAGCAGGCCACCCAGGTCTTGCCATTCCATACAAGGAGACAAAGCATGTTCAAACCCTTCCAAGCGGGCCTGCTGGCCTGCGCTGTACTGGCCAGTGCGGGAGCCCACGCCGCCGATGACGTGATCCGCCTGGGCAACCTCAAGCTGGCCCACTTCGCTGCGGTTTCCTACATCAAGGAAATCGCACCCAAGTGCGGCATCCAAGTGACCGAGAGCACCTTTGCCAAGGGGCTGGATGTGATGCAGGCCATCATTGCCGGCGAGCTTGATGTGGGCGCTACCGCATCCGAAGCCGCCATTTCCGGCCGCGCCAAGGGCGTGCCCATTTATGTGGTGGCCGGCTTTGCCAAGGGCGGCGCGCGCCTGGTGGCGCGCCCTGATGCGGGCATCAAGTCGGTGAAAGACCTCAAGGGCAAGAAAGTGGGTGTGACGCGCGGCAGTATCCAGGAGCTGCTGCTGGCCGCTGAGCTGGGCCAGAACGGCCTGAGTTCCAGCGACGCACCGGGCAAGGACGTGCAGCTCATTTACCTCAGCTACCCCGACCTGAATGCTGCGCTGATTGGCAAGAATTTGGACGCCATCATGCAGACCGAGCCGCAAGCCTCGCAAGCGCTGAACAAGAACTTTGGCGTGGAAGTGGTCAAGCCCTACGACACGCCCATTGGCGAGCCGGTGCGCACGCTGGTGATGACCGAGAAGTTCTACAAAGAGCGCCGCCCCCTGGCCGAGAAGTTCATGCGCTGCTTTGTGGAGGCCACCAAGACCTTTATCGACAACAAGGCCACGGCCGAAAAGTTTGTCACGCAAACCCTCTTCAAGGGCCAGATCACCAAGGACGACTTTGAAGACGCCATCGGCAACTCGCCCTATTCGTTTGACATCACCGCCGCACACATCCAGACCTCCACCGACCTGATGGTGAAGTACGGCATCGGCAAGATGGACAAGCCACCCGTGGCCGCCGAGTGGGTCAAGACCGACCTGCTCGACGGTGCCAAGAAATCCCTGGGCGTGAAGTAAGCACCATGCGCAAGACCTTTCAATGGCGCGAGATAGGCGCCGGAATCATCGTGCCCGTGGTGCTGATTGCCATCTGGCAAACCGCCTGCTCTATGGGTTGGGTTAACGAGCACGTGCTGCCCTCGCCTTGGGCGGTGGTCACGCGCTGGGTGGCCTATTTGCTGCCTGCCAAACCGTTTGCCGAAGTGGGTGGCAGCTGGCTGGCCTGGGCCGTGTCGGGTGAGCTGGTGGTGGATGCCACCGGCAGCATGTACCGCGTGGTGGTGGGCTTTTTGGTGGGTGCTGGACTGGCTCTGCCGCTGGGCCTGCTGATGGGGGCCAGCCCGCGCATTTATGCCTGGCTCAACCCCCTGGCGCAGGTGCTGCGTCCCATCCCGCCCATTGCCTACATTCCGCTGGCCATTTTGTGGTTCGGTCTGGGCAACCCGCCGGCCATCTTCCTCATCAGCATCGGCGCTTTCTTCCCGGTGTTGATCAACACCATTGCCGGGGTGCGGCAAGTGGATGGCATTTACCTGCGCGCTGCGCGCAACCTGGGTGCCAACCAGCAAACGCTGTTTCTGCGCGTGATTCTTCCGGCATCCGTGCCCTACATCTTGTCGGGCGTTCGCATCGGTATTGGTACCGCTTTCATCGTGGTGATCGTGTCCGAGATGATTGCGGTGAACAACGGCCTGGGCTTTCGCATCCTGGAGGCACGCGAGTACTTCTGGTCCGACAAGATCATCGCCGGCATGATCAGCATCGGCATGCTGGGGCTGGCCATCGACATTGGCGTCAACAAACTGAACAACTATTTGCTGCGCTGGCACCGTGGCCTGGAGCATTGAGATGGGCGCATCCCACATTACGGTGGACCACGTCCACAAAGTCTTCAAAAGCGCCGACCGCGAAGTGGTGGCCCTCAAAGACATCGTGCTAGACATTCCGCAAGGCCAGTTCGTGTGCTTGCTCGGGCCTTCGGGCTGCGGCAAGTCCACGCTGCTCAATGCCATAGCAGGCTTCTCGCTGCCCAGCAGTGGTCGCATCACCGCAGGTAGCAATGTGGTCAGCGGCCCCGGCCCGGACCGCGGCATGGTGTTCCAGGAGTACGCATTGTTCCCCTGGATGACGGTGGAAAAGAACATCGCCTTCGGCCTGGAAATCAAGGGCACGGGCGCGGCGCAAATTGCGGACACGGTAAGCACCTTGCTTGCCAAGCTGGGCCTCAGCGACTTCCGCACCCGCTACCCCAAAGACCTCTCGGGCGGCATGCGCCAGCGCGTGGCCATTGCGCGCATCCTGGCGCTGGACTCGCCCATCATGCTGATGGACGAACCCTTTGGTGCACTCGACGCGCTCACCCGCCGCAACCTGCAAGACGAGCTGCTGCGCATCTGGGCCGAGCTGGGCAAGACGGTCATCTTCGTGACCCACAGCATCGAAGAAGCTATCTACCTGGCCGACCGCATCGTGGTCATGACCTACCGCCCTGGCACCGTCAAGCGCGACATGCTGGTGGACCTGCCGCGCCTGCGCGACCCGTCTTCGGCGCCCTTCAACGCACTCAAGCGCGAGCTGGGCCAACTGGTGATGGAAGAGCAGCAGCGCCACCACGACGCCGAGCTGGTCGCGGCGGTGGACTAAAGCATGGCGAACCCATCTGCTGACTCCCAAGTACCCGCAGCGCAAGCAGCGGGTGCTGCGCCGCTGCGCATTCCGGCGGTGCCCGATGCGCAGTTAGGCCCGGCCCCGGTGGTGGACGCCATCCGCCAACGGCGCGGTGGCACCCTGCTCAACCTGGACCGCATGCTGCTCAACAGCCCCGCCTACGCCGTGGGCTGGAACACCTTTCTGGGCGCAGTGCGCAACGGCCTGAGCCTGGATGCCAAACTGCGCGAGCTGGCCATCTGTGCCGTAGCAGTGCTCAACCGCGCCGAGTACGAATGGCTGCAACACGCACCAGAGTTTCTGGCCGCAGGCGGCGCGCAAGCGCAACTGGATGCGCTGCGCGATGTAGATGCGGCGGTACATGACGCAGCGCACTTTTCTGAGGTCGAACGCGCAGTCATCGCGCTCACAGTGGAGATGACCCGCAACGTGCAAGTAAGCGAAGCCTGCTTCGCCCGCGTGCGCGACGCACTAGGCGCCCCCCAGCAACAAGTAGAACTGGCGGGTGTGATCGCTGCCTACAACATGGTCTCCCGCTTTCTGGAAGCGCTACAGGTGCAACCGGAGCGAACCTAGGAGACAGGGAGGGCAGGCGTTCTGCGCAGGTCAAGGAGGAGCCCGCTTTAGCGGGCGGGGGACACGGAGCAGAACGCCTGCCCTCCCTGTCTCCGGCCTCCCTCAATCAGACTCAGACAAAGAACTCCCAAACGCAGTAACCCGCCCATCCGCATGCCCCTGCACAAACTCAAAAAACTGCTCAGCAGGCAACGGCCGCGCAAACAAAAAGCCCTGCGCCACATCGCACCCCAGTGACTGCAACACCGCCAGTTGCTCCGCCGTTTCCACACCCTCGGCAATCACCTTCAGGCCCAGCGCCCGCCCCATGGCAATCACGGCAGTGCAGATGGCCAGGTCGTCGCCATCGTGGGGCAGACCGCGCACAAAAGACTGGTCGAGCTTCAGGTTGTCCAGCGGCAAGCCCTTGAGCTGGCTCAGACTCGAATAACCTGTGCCAAAGTCATCCAGCGCCAGAAATACTCCCACCTTCTTGAGCTGGTTCATGGTGGCAATGGTGGCTTCGCCGTCTTGCATGAGCGAGCTTTCGGTCAGCTCCAGCTCCAGGCAGTCGGCGGCCAAGCCCAGATCCAGCAAGGTGCGCTGCACGTCACGCACCAGCGTGCTTTGCTGGAAGTGCAGGGCCGAGAGGTTGATGGCAATGGGCAGGGGCTGCATGCGTGCCTCCTGCCATGCGGTGTTCTGGCGGCAGGCTTCGCGCAGCACCCAGTCACCAATCGCCACGATCAGCCCGCGCTCTTCGGCAATCAGAATGAATTCACCCGGCCCCACCAGACCGCGTGTAGGGTGCTGCCAGCGGATCAACGCCTCTGCACCGGTGATGTGCCCGGTGCGCATGTCGATCTTGGGTTGGTAGTACAGCAGGAACTGGTTTTCTTCGAGCGCGCGGCGCAGGTCACGCTCCACCAACAGCAGGTTGAGCGCGCGCTGGTTCATGTCGCTGGTGTGGAACTGGTAGCGGTTGCGCCCCTCGCGTTTGGCGTGCGACAGCGCCACATCGGCGGCCTGCAGCAGTTCGGCCACATCGCCGCCGTCGTCCGGGTAAATGGCCACGCCCACGCTGGCGGTAAGCGAGAGGTCGTGCCCTTCCACCAGGATGGACGTGTTGGCAATCGCGGTCTGCATGCGCTCAATGGCCTGCACCACCCGCTCCACCTGCACGGCCGAGTCCAGCCCGGTCAGGGTGACCACGAACTCATCGCCGCCCATGCGCGCCAGTGCGGCGGCATCGCCAAACTGCTGCTCCAGGCGGCGGCTGATTTCCACCAGTGCCGCATCACCCACCTGGTGGCCCAGCGAGTCGTTCACCGTCTTGAAGCTGTCCAGCCCCAGACACAGCAGGGCCACTTTGTCTTTCTCCACTGAGGTGGCTTGCAGCAGACCGTGCAGCTGGCGTGCCAGGCTCTCGCGGTTGGGCAGGCCTGTCAGCGGGTCGTGCAAGGACTGATGGGCCAGCATGGCCTCGTGTGCGCGGGCCACCTCGCGCGCCTGCGCGCGCAGCGCGTGGTCGGCGCGGCGCACGATGGCAAACAAAAACACGTACAGCAAAGACAGGCTGCCCAGCACCACACCCACAATTTCCCAAGACGTCTTGTTGAGCTCGGCCACGTAATCGGTCACATCGGAATACACCTCAAACACGCCCTCCACCGGGCCGTTGGGTACGCTGCTGACGGGGATGTAGGTGGATATCAGGTTGCGGTCGTTGATGACTTTTTCAAACGAATCAAACTGGTTTTCAAAAGTGATCTCGCTGGAGGCCTTGCCCGCAATGGCGCCCTTGACGCCGTCGTCATCGCTTTTGTCTTCGCCGATCTGGCGCTCGTCGGTGGACAGCACGGTCATGCCGTGCAGGTCGTACACCTTCACCTTCACCACCGACAGGCCCTTCATCTGTTGCAGCACGTCGGCGCGGAATAGCGCCACCTCCGGGCTTTGCTGCAGTTGCTGCTTGCTGAGCAAGTGTGCGTTTTGAACATGCTCGGCATGCCGCGCCCAGAAGCTGGCGGCAAACACCTGGGTGATGACCACGTTGTCATGGTTCTCGTGCTGCTCCAGCGCTTCGGTGGCGAAGTCGCGGTAGAAGTAAAGCAAGGGGGCCAGCACACCCAGCACGCCGATCAGGCTGGTGAAGGCAAAGTAGCGCAACAGTTGGAAGCGTTTGCCTGCGGCTGCACCGGCCACGCGGGCGGGCTCCTGGCCGGAATCGGGGGGATTCGTTACGCGGTTCATGCAGTGTCTGTTGTTGCCCCCATTCTGCACCGGAGGTGCTGGATGGGTATTGCGAAATATACCCATGGGGGTATAAAATCCCAGCCATACAAATACCCACTGAGGCGAAACCATGAGCACCTTTGACCACACCGGCCTGATCCAGAAAATCAACGCCAACCTAGCGCCCCTGCGCAAGGCGCAGCCCGAAGCCATGCAGGGTTTTGGGCAGCTGGCCAAGGCGTCCATGGCGGACGGTGCTATCAGCGCCAAGCACAAGGAGCTAATGGCCCTGGCCATTGGCATCACGCAGCATTGCTCGGGCTGCATCGGCTTTCACGTCAAGGCGCTGATTAAGCTGGGCTGCACCAAGCAGGAGCTGGAAGAAATGCTGACCGTGTGCGTCTACATGGGCGGCGGCCCGGCGCTGATGTACACCGCCGAAGCGCTGGCCGCCTTTGATGCCATGTCCGCCCCCGTTTGATACCAGGAGACCCCATGAAAACAGCCAGTGATTTGGTCGCCGCCGCCAAGGCGCGTGTGAAAGAAGTGCCGGTGGCCGATGCCGATGAGGCCATCCGCAACGCGCAAGTGGTGGTGGATGTGCGCGAGGCCGATGAATTTGCCGCAGGCCATGTGCCCGGCGCGGTGCACATCTCGCGCGGCATGCTGGAGTTCCGCTTCAGCGGCATGCCGGCGCTGCAGTCGCGCGACATTGCCATCGTGCTGTATTGCAAGACCAGCGGCCGCGCAGCACTGGCCGGTGTGGCGCTGCAAGAGATGGGCTACCTGAACGTGACCAACATCAGCGGTGGCTTCGATGCCTGGGCCGCTGCGGGCAAACCGGTGGCCAAGCCGGACGTGCCGAAGTTTGACTGAGCCGGCCCGACAAACAGCGTGCTATCGCTGCAGCCCGTGACGCTCCATGCGGTAGCGCAGGGTGTCGCGGCTGATGCCCAGTTGCCGGGCGGCCTGCGTCACATTGCCATTGCTTTGGGCCAGCGCTTTTTGCAAATGCTCGCGTTCCAGGGCGTCCAGCGATACCGGCACAGCGCTAGCGGCTGACGTGGGCGTAGCGGCCGCGCGGGGCTTGGGCGCACTCACCAGCATCAGGTCTTTGGCGCCCAGCACATTGGTTTGCTGCAGCAGCACGGCCCGCTCCAGCACATTGCGCAGCTCACGCACATTGCCGGGCCAGTCGTGGGCCTGAAGCGCGGCCATGGCGTCTGCGCCAATGCTCAACTCCTTGCGCGCATAGCGGACGGCCAGTTGCGCCAGGAAGTGTTGGGCCAGTTGCGGAATGTCTTCGGTGCGGGCGCGCAGCGGCGGAATCTGGATCTGGAACACCTTGAGGCGGTACATCAGGTCGGCGCGGAAGTGGCCATCGCGCACTTGTGCCTCCAGGTCGCGGTTGGTGGCGGCCACGATGCGCACATTTACCTGCCGGTCGGTGAGCGCACCCAGGCGGCGCACACGCAGGTTCTCCAGCACGCGCAGCAGCTTGGCCTGCAGGCCCAGGTCCAGCTCGCCAATTTCGTCCAGAAACAGCGTGCCACCGTCGGCCGCTTCAATCAGGCCCACCTTGCGTGCGTGCGCGTCGGTGAAGGCGCCTTTCTCAAAGCCAAACAGTTCGCCCTCGATCAGGTGCGCGGGGAGGGCGGCGCAGTTCACTTCCATGAATGGCGCTTTGGCGCGTGGCCCGGTCTGGTGGCAGGCCTTGGCCACCAGCTCCTTGCCGGTGCCGGTTTCGCCCAGGATCAGGATGGGCGCGGCCGGTGACAGGTCGGCCGGTTCGATGCCCGAGATGTTGCGGATCAGGTCGCGCAGGCCTTCCATGGCATTCGACTGGCCCACCAGCGCGTCCAGGCTGGCATGGCGTGCATCGCGCTGGCGGTAGTAGTCCAGCGCGCGGCGCTCACCGCGTTCGGCCAGCGCACGTTCCACGATTTCCTTGAGGCTTTGCAGCGTCACAGGCTTGGTCAGCAGGTCCATGGAGCCTGCTTTCATGGCGTCGATGGCCAGGTTCACGCTGGCGTGGCCGGTGACCATGACGATGCGCGGCGGGTCGTCCTGCTTGCGCAGCGCGCGTATCACTTCCAGCCCGTCCATGCCGGGCAACTGAAAGTCCACTATCACCACATCGGGCTGGATGCGCAGCGCGGTTTGCACGCCCACGGCGCCGTCGTTGGCCACTTCCACCAGATGCCCGGCTTTTTCAAAAAAGCGGGCAATGTTTTTGGCCAGCACCACTTCGTCTTCAATGATCAGCAGCGTGGCCATTTACAGCACCTCCGCGGTGGAGTCGGTGCGGGCCAGCGGCAGCGTGAGTTCCACGCAGGTGCCTTTGACCGGCGCGCGGCGCAGGTCGATCTGCCCGCCCCACTGCTCCACCATGCGCTTGACCAGCGCCAGCCCAATGCCCAGGCCGCCGCTCTTGGTGCTGAAAAACGGGCGGAACAAGGCGCTGCGTACGCTGTCTTCAATGCCGGGGCCGCTGTCGATGATTTGCAGCTTGAGTGCCTGGGCATCGCTGCTCCAGCGCACGGCAATCTCGCCGCCATCGGGCATCACATCGGTGGCGTTGGCCAGGATGCTGATGACGATCTGGCGCAGCATGGCGGTGTGGGCCTGAATGCCGGGGGCTTCGTCGGCAGGCACTGTCCAGCGGATGCCACGGCGGTTCATCTCGGGCGCCATTTCGTCCAGGCAGGCGCGTACCACGGGCGAGGGGAACACCAGTTCCATTTGCATGGATGGCGCTTGCGACACCCGCACCAGCTCGGTAATCCAGCGGTCTGCACGGTCCACGGCGCTGGTGATGTCCACGCAGTGTTCGGCCTGTCCGCTGGCGTCCTCATCCCCGGCTTGCAGCATCTCGGCCGACACGCGGATGGAGGCCAAGGGGTTGCGCAGGTTGTGTGCCACGGCGCGTGCCAATTCCACCGCGGTGGCAAGCGTCTGGCTTTCGGCAAGGCGGGTTTGCTGGTCGCGCATGACGCGGTCGGCGCGGGCTACCGTCCAGTACAGGGTGAGGAACAAGGCCAGCGCACTGGCCGCGCAGGCCAGCCACAGTTGCAGCTGCGCTTCGCGGATGGCGGCGTTGAGCTGCACCGGCACTTTGTACAGCTCCATCACGCCCAGCACGCGCTTGGACTGCGGATCCAGAATGGGGATGTAGCTCTCCACATAAAAACTGGTCTGCTGCGCCAGGCCAACGTGCTCGCCCTTGTCGGGGCTGCCGGAATCCAGCGTCCCGCTGTGCACCACCAGCTCACCGGCCAGGGCCTCGTCCAGTTCGTCGTTGACCGGGTAGCGCTGGCCGATCAGCGCAGCGTCGGTGGACCAGATGACCGTGCCATTGGTCTGGTAGGCGTTGGCGCGCACCGGCTCGTTCATGCTGGCAATGTGCGCCATGGATGACAGAAAGCGTGCCTTGAGTACCGGGTCTTGCGGGTTGGAGAGGTAGGGCGCCGATTGGTCGGTGGTCAGCAGGTTCTGGATGAAGTCCATGCTGACCTCGCCCTCGCGCTGCAGCATGCGCTCGGTCAGGGTGTGCGACATGAGCCAGCCCAGGCCCAGTGCAATGACGGTAATGACGCCCAGACTGCTCAGTGCAAAGCGGCGTCTCAGGTTCAGCGGTGGTGTGGCAGCCGGTAGGGCCATAGATGGTGTTGGTGAGTGATCCCTTGTTGCTTTTTACCAGTTAATCATGCGTAGCCACTGCGAAACCCTGGATTTGTGTTGCGCCATCTGCTGCGTGGTTTGGGCAACTGGCGGGGGCGCGGTCTGTATTTGCGCAAATGGGTTGGCGTCTTCTACCTCGTCGCCAAACTGCGTGGCCACGTAGGCGCGCATGAACCACTTGAGCGGGTTCTCCGCAATAGCCGGGATGTGGGGCCACTGCGGGCCGAACCACTGGATGAGCACGTCTTCAATGCTGAACCACTCCCCTGACACGATGGCCCCTGCCTGCGACCAGTCGTTGGCCGGGTTGTAGGTGTGCGGGTGCCACACGCCGCTTTCGGGGTCGTGGCGGGTGCCGGGCAACTGGTGGTCGGCAGACAAGCGCAGCCCTGCCGATTTGGCCACCCAGTGGTTGAGTTGCGGGCCGTCCAGGCGCTTGACGTTCATGGGGTGGTACCGCAACTACCGCAGCGCAGTGCGCAGCGGCGCTTGGGCACACGCACTTGCGCCCTGGCTTGCAAGCATTGGAAATTTGCCAGCCTTGGCAAAGGAATACACCCCACAGGCGTGGGCGGTGGCAGCCGAGGGCGCCGTGGCAAAGCACAGCACGCCAAATGCCAACAGCAAGAGCGCCACGTCAGGCCAGTGGATGGTTCGCATGGATAGGGTCTCCGGTCAAAAACAAATGGATATTGACCATGACATTGCATGGAGCATGCCAGCCAGGCGGGCGCAGAGGGCCTCTGTAAGTGGTTGATTTTTATGAACTTTATTGAGATGGGGTTGTCGTGTGGGGGCAATGTGCCGGAAATTTGGGGCAGAAAACCCAATCGGGTGGGGGATATGCCCCACCCCCAAGCTGTAACGGCATGTATCCCTCGTATCTTGTTGATTTCATTGAGTTTTTATTTTGGCGTGGGCTGGCACGGTTCCCGCTAAGTAAGGTGCGTCCACCCCCAAAAGGTGGGCGTTTTCAACTCCATAAACCTGAAAGGAACGCAACCATGCGCTCACCTATCGCTTCTACTGCTCTGATTGCTGCTGTGCTGACGGCTCTGACCGCACTGGCTCCCGTAACCGCTTCTGCCCGCGAAGGCAGCGTAGGTGGTGGTCTCAAGTGCTACAACGCTGCTGTGGTGCAGGCCGATGGCACTGTGAAAATCCAACGCGTTTGCTACAAGTCGGCCTAATAGGGAGCTCACCATGCGTATAACCATTACCCTGATCGCCGCTGCACTGACCGCAATGGCAGCCCTGGCTCCTGTTACTGCCTCTGCCCGCGAAGGCGCGCAAAGCGTGGGCGGTGGCATCAAGTGCTACACCGCTGCTGTGGCCCAAGCCGATGGCACCGTGAAAATCCAACGCGTTTGCTACAAAGGCATTTGATGGACAGGCCCCGCATAGGCTTGCTGGCGGTGCGGGCTTTTCTATTCGCTGTTTGTCTGCTGGCCTGGTGCTTGTCCGCCCGGGCCCAGCCAGCCGATAGCCACTTCCAGTTCGATGTGGGCATCGGCCACGAATCGCAGTCGTCCCCCGTCTTTCAAATTTCGCCCGAGGGCAACATCCTCTATTTGGATGGCTCGCAGGGCTTGCGCGGTACGCATGTGCGCACCAGCCTGCAAGGCTCGGCCAACTGGAATTGGGACGAAGGCGTCACCACCTCCCTCTCCGCCGACGCCACCATCAAGCGCGCGCCGGACACACCCGACATGGACTTTTCCTCCCTCTCCCTGCAACCCTCGGTGCACATGCCCTGGGGCAGCGGCAGCGTGGGAGCAGGCATCAATTTGTTGAGCTACGACGTGGGTGGTCGCCATTTCCGTGATTCCGCCGGGCTGCAAGTGGACTGGACCCATTCCGACGGTACTGGCCTGTGGGCAGTGATTGCCGAAGCGTCTGCCTACCGCCACGCTTCCCAATTTGCCGAAATGGACGCCGTGGCCACGTCGGTCGTTGTGCTGCGCCAGTTCACGGACCCCCTGCCTGGCGTTGATGGCCTGGACTTTTCGGCCATGGTGGGCAAAGAGGTGAACGACCACGGCTACCTGGATCTGTCGAGCCGCAGCGCCATGCTGCACGCGTCGGTGCGCTGGGCATGGCTGGGTGCCGAATGGTCTTTGGGCCAGGGCTGGCGCGAAGCCGTATTTGAGGACACCCTGTTTCCCAACGAACCCGTGCGTGCAGACCACACCGTCATGACCGACCTGGCGGCGCAGTGGCCGCTGTCGGACAAGCACGCTATCCGTGTGGAATACAACCAGACGCGCAACACCTCCAGCACGCGCCTGTTTGACAACAGCTACGAGCAACTCAGCGTGACGTTCCGCAGCTTCTGGTAGCCCTTGCTGGCTGGTGCTTTAGTGCGCGTCGGCCTGCTTGGCCGCCGCCACGGCTTCTTGGGAGTCAGCCTTGGCACCGTTGAAGTACAGGTTGAGCAGCAGCGCCGTAATGGAGGTCAGCAAAATGCCCGACTCGATCAGCGGGTGCAGGCCATGCGGCATCCACTGTTTGAAGTTGGGTGCCACCAGCGGAATCATGCCCATACCAATCGACACGGCCACCACAAAAGCGTTGTAGCGGTTGGTCTTGAAATCCACGTTGGCCAGGATGCGAATGCCCGTGGCCGTGACCATGCCAAACATCACCAGACCCGCGCCGCCCAACACCACCGTGGGCAACGACTCAACGAGTGCGGCCATCTTGGGCAAGAGGCCCAGCACGATCAGGATCAGGCCACCGGCCACGCACACAAAGCGGCTCTTCACACCGGTCACTGCCACCAGGCCCACGTTCTGCGAGAAGCTTGTGTAGGGGAAGGTGTTGAACAGGCCGCCAATCAGCGTGCCCAGGCCATCGGTGCGCAGGCCGCGTGTGAGGGCGGCTTGGTCCACTTTGCGGTCGGTCATTTCGCCCAGCGCCAGGAACATGCCGGTGGACTCGATCATCACCACAATCATCACCAGCGTCATGGTCAGGATGAGGATGGGGTCAAACACCGGCGTGGCAATCTCGAAGGGCAGCACCAGGTCAAACCAGGCGGCCTTGCCCACCTTGTCGAAGTTCATAAAGCCCATCCCCACCGACACCACACCGCCCACCACAATGCCCAGCAGCACCGAGATGTTGGCCACAAAGCCTTTGCCGTATTTGGCAATCAAGAGGATGGACGCCAGCACCAGCGCGGCAATGCCCACGCCAGACAGGTCGGCGTACTTGGGATTGGGTACGCTGGGTGCCAGTGCCAGGCCCTTGGGCAGTGCCGGAAAGGTGCTGCCCGGCGCGGTGGCCGCAGTGGTCACCTCAGCCAGCCACTTGGCGTGGTCCGGGTTCACCACGCTGGGCGCAGTGGGGCCAAAGGGGTTTCCAAAAATCCAGTTGATGCCCACGCGCATCAGGCTGATGCCAATCACCGCAATGATGGTGCCCGTGACCACCGGCGGAAAGAAACGCAGCATGCGGCTCACCAGCGGCGCAATGGCAATCGACACCACCCCCGCCCCCATGATGGCGCCAAAGATCAGCCCTGCGCCTTCCACCCCCGGCGTGCCATTGGCAATCGCCACCATGGGCGCCACGGATGCAAAGGTCACGCCCATCATCACCGGCAACTTGATGCCAAACCACTGTGTGGCACCCAGCGACTGAATCAGCGTCACCAGCCCGCAGCAAAACAGGTCGGCCGAGATCAGCATGGCCACTTGTTCGGGCGAGAGCTTGAGCGCCCTGCCTACGATCAGCGGCACCGCCACAGCGCCTGCGTACATCACCAACACATGCTGCAAACCCAGCACGCCCAACTTGCCCGCGGGCAGCATCTCATCCGTGGGATGAACCGTTGTTGAGGCCATGAAAATACCTTTCGCGTTATAGAACTGTATACAAAAACTGTATACAGTTTTGACGCAAAACCGATGGGGGCTTACCCTAGGGGGCCTCCGGCAGAGGTGGTTTTGCCCCTCTGCTTGAGCAATAGTCGTGCCGACTGGCGGCCCGATTTACGCCTGAATCAAGCCCGCCGCCGCCAGCACCCACAGCGTGCCAAACACAAAAGGCAGCGCCTTGGAAGCCCAGTTGCCACGGTGGCCAGTGGGGCTTTGCGGGGTGAGGTGGCACAGGCGCTCTAGCCCGGCTTTTTCGTAGGCCGCCTCAATCGCGTGGGCCGCGTCCAGCGCGGCAAAGATGCTGATGCCAATCACCAGCGCCACCGCCATGCCGAAGGCCGGAAAGCCAATCACCAGCCAGCGGTGCTTGTCGATCGTGAGCGTGCCAAAGGCGGTAAACAGCAGGCCTTGCGACAGGATCAACCACATCAGCCGGTGGTTGACCAGGTTGTCTTCATGCGTCCACTGCTCGCGCAGCGCGTGGTACAGGTCCCAGTCGGGGAGCTGGTTGGAGGCTTGGTTGTCAGAAGGGCTCATACAAATGAATTGTCCCTGAACCACGGCAGCAGTTCAGGGACAAGATGGTTAGCTAAGACGGTGAACTTACTTGGCAGTCGGCATCACAAACTCAGCACCTTTGCCAATGCTCTCGGGCCAGCGCTGCATGATGGACTTTTGCTTGGTGTAGAAGCGCACGCCTTCTTCGCCGTAGGCGTGCATGTCGCCGAACAGGCTCTTCTTCCAGCCGCCAAAGCCGTGCCATGCCATGGGCACGGGGATTGGCACGTTGATGCCGACCATGCCCACCTGGATGCGGCGGCTGAATTCGCGGGCCACGTTGCCGTCGCGGGTGAAGCAGCTCACACCGTTACCGAATTCGTGGGCGTTGATCAGGTCCACCGCAGTGGCGAAATCGTTCACACGCACGCAGGACAACACCGGGCCGAAGATTTCTTCCTTGTAGATCTTCATGTCGGGGGTCACGTTGTCAAACAGCGTACCGCCCATCCAGAAGCCGTTGTCGCAGCCAGCGCCAGCGGCCTTGCCGTTGAAGCTGCGGCCGTCGTGCAACAGCGTTGCGCCTTCCTTCACGCCTTGCTCGATGTAGCCGGTAATGCGGGCATGGGCCGCTTGCGTCACGATGGGGCCCATCTCGGCGGCCAGGTTCATGCCGTCCAGCACCTGCAGGGTCTTGGTGCGTTCCAGCAGCTTGGCGATCAGGCGCTCGCCCACATCGCCCACCAACACAGCCACGCTAATGGCCATGCAGCGTTCGCCAGCAGAGCCGTAGCCCGCGCCAATCAAGGCGTCCACTGCCTGGTCGATGTCGGCATCGGGCATCACCACCATGTGGTTCTTGGCGCCGCCCAAGGCCTGCACGCGCTTGCCGTGGCGGGCACCGACTTCATAGATGTGGTTGGCAATCGGGGTGGAGCCCACGAAGCTGATGGCCTTCACATCGGGGTGCTCCAACAGCGCGTCCACGGCTTCCTTGTCGCCTTGCACCACGTTAAACACGCCATCCGGCAAACCGGCTTGCTTGAACAAATCCGCAATCATCAGGCTGGGGCTGGGGTCCAGCGGGCTGGGCTTGAGCACAAAGGTGTTGCCCGCAGCAATGGCCACCGGGAACATCCACATGGGCACCATCACGGGGAAGTTGAACGGCGTGATGCCGGCCACCACACCCAAGGGCTGGCGCAGTGTCCAGTTGTCAATGCCGGTGGAAACTTGGTCGGTGAAATCACCCTTGAGCAACTGCGCAATGCCGCAGGAGAACTCCACGATGTCGATGCCGCGGGCCACTTCGCCTTGCGCATCGGTAAACACCTTGCCGTGTTCAGCGGTGATGACGCGGGCGAACTCGTCCTTGTGGGCGTTCAGCAGTTCCAAAAACTTAAACATGATGCGCGCGCGGCGGATGGGCGGTGTGTCGGCCCACTTGGGGAAAGCGGCATTGGCTGCGGCCACGGCGGCGTTCACATCGGCCGCGTTGCCCAGGCGCACCTGGCGCGCCACGGCACCGGTGGCGGGGTTGTAAACGTTCTGGGTGCGGGTGCTGCTGCCAGCGGTGCGCGCACCCTGGATGTATTGGGCAACTTCGGCGGAATCGGTGTAAGGCGTCATGGCAATCAGTCTCTTCGGTGTGGTTGTTGGGAGCTAGGCGAAAGGCAGTTTAGGCCGGGGGTGGGTAAATGAAAATAGCAAAGACTTGAATTCATTGTTCGCATTGGTGAACAATGCAGCCATGAAAGATCAAAAAGTCGAATCCCTCTGGGGCCATATTTACTGGCTTGCCACCCTGGCCAGCCAAGGCAGCTACACCGCTGCCGCAGAGCGCCTCAACGTGAGCAAAGCCGCCATGAGCCAGCGCATTGCCGAGCTGGAGCGCATTGCCGGTGTGAGCCTGGTGCAGCGCACCACCCGCAGCGTGCGCTTGACGGAAGCCGGGCAACGCCTGGTGGACGACACCCAGGCCTCGTTCGACCACATTGCCCAAAGCTTTGACCAGGTGCGTGACATGGCCGACACCCCGCGCGGGCTGGTGCGCATTACCGCGCCAGTGGCCTTCGCGCGCCAGCAACTGGTGCCGCAGCTGCCCGCGTTTTTCAAAGCGTTCCCCGAGGTCCGCGTGGAGCTCGACATGTCCGACCGCCTGCGCTCGCTGGGCAAAGAGGGCTACGACCTGGCCATACGCCACGCCACGTCCCCACCCGAAACCCATGTGGCCTGGCCGCTGTGCAAAACCGAAACCCTGCTGGTGGCTACGCCCGGCTACCTCAAGCGCGCTGCCGAACTCAAGGAGCCTGCCGACCTGCGCAACCACAACTGCCTGCACTACCCGCGCACCAACGAAAGCCCGGCCTGGACCTTCGAGGCCCGCAACAGCCGCGCCACAAATCCGCTGGTGACGGTGCAGGTCTCGGGCAGCCTGGCAGCCAACAACAGCGAGTCGCTGCGCGATGCCGCCTTGTCAGGTCTGGGGATTGCACTGCTGCCGGACTTCACCGCCCAGTCGCACATGCAGTCGGGCAAGCTGGTGCATGTGCTGCCCAAGTGGCGCAGCGTGCGCGCCTTTGCCGAGCACCTCTACCTCATCCGCCCCTACAGCCCGCATGTGCCGCGCACGGTGTCGGTGCTGGTGCAGCACCTGCGCCAGAGCTTTGCCGAGGGGTTCGCGCCAGCCCCGCAGCCTTAGAGACAAAAGAGCCTTGCACGCGATGCACGTGCAGTACGAATCATGGAGCGCAATTACAGAATCCATTTATGCAAATCGAAAGTTCAACTTTTGATTTGCATGCCATTGGAATCTCTGCGTACAGCAAGCCCCACGGCCCACAGCACCATTGCTGAGGCCATGCACAGGGCGGCTTGCCGCTAACAACTGCCGGAATCAAACTTCCACTGGCTGGTGAACGGGTCAAACACCTGCTTGGCCTGAAAGCGCACTTTCTTTCCATTGTCATAGGTTCGCCAGCAACTGGCGTTCACGCAGCGCGTGTTGCAGCTGACCACGCCGGGCTGTTTGGCCGGGCGACTGGGAAACGGGTCAGTTGAAGCTTCTTCGTCCGCATCGAGTGAGGAAAGGAGACCTTTGGCAGTGGGCTTGGGCAGCAGATTCGTTTTGGCCGCGTATTGGTCCAAAGCTTTGAAATTGTTGGGCTTGCTCAATTCTTTGCTGAGCGCTTGGCCTGCGGCCAGTTCGTTTGGAGCCATGTTGCTAGTCAAGCTCTCGCGGTTCTTAGTTGCCTTATTTCCAGAAAAAGTGTCATTGGCTGCAGAGAGGTTGTACAGCGCATATGCGATAACCCGATTAAGTGCGACGCCTTGCCCGTTTTCGTACAACGCTCCTAAATTATTTAGGGCATTTGCATCGCCTTGCTCCGCGGCGGGGCGGTACCACTTCGCGGCTTCCGCGTAGTCCTGTGGTACGCCCAGACCATTGTCGTAAAGGAAGCCTAAATTGCTTTGGGCATTTGCATCGCCTTGCTCGGCGGCGAGGCGGTACCACTTCACTGCTTCCTTGTAGTCCTGCGGTACGCCCTGGCCCTTGCCGTACATGTAGCCTAGGTTGCTTTGCCCACCGGTGTCACCTTGGTCAGCGGCGAGGCGGTACCACTTCACTGCTTCCTTGTAGTCCTGCGGTACGCCCTGGCCCCTGTCATACATGTAGCCTAAGTTGCGTTGCCCCCCGGCGTCACCTTGGTCAGCGGCGAGGCGGTACCACTTCGCGGCTTCCTTGTAGTCCTGCGGTACGCCTTGGCCCTTGTCATACATGTAGCCTAGGTTGCGTTGCCCATCGGCGTTACCTTGGTCAGCGGCCAGGTGGTACCACTTCACTGCTTCCTTGTAGTTCTGCGGTACGCCATGCCCCTTGCTGTACATGTAGCCCACGCTGAATTGTCCGTTGGCGTCGCCTTGATCAGCGGCGAGGCGGTACCACTTCACTGCTTCCTTGTAGTCCTGCGGTACGCCCTGGCCCTTGTCATACATGTAGCCTAGGTTGCGTTGCCCATCGGCGTCACCTTGGTCAGCGGCGAGGCGGTACCACTTCACTGCTTCCTTGTAGTCCTGCGGTACGCCATGGCCCTTGTCATACATGTAGCCTAGGTTGCGTTGCCCATCAGCATCACCTTGGTCAGCGGCGAGGCGGTACCACTTCACTGCTTCCTTGTAGTCCTGCGGTACGCCCTGGCCCTTGTCATACATGTAGCCTAGGGCGCGTTGCCCATCAGCATCACCTTGGTCAGCGGCGAGGCGGTACCACCTCACTGCTTCCTTGTAGTCTTGCGGTACGCCATGACCTTTGTCGTACATGTAGCCTATGTTGCCTTGCCCGTAGGCGTCACCCTGGTCAGCAGCCAAGCGGAACCACTTCACGGCTTCCTGGTAGTCCTTGTCTACGCCCTGGCCCTCCGCATACATCTGGCCCATGCTGTTTTGGCCATCTGCATTCCCTTGGTCGGCGGAAAGACGGAACCACTTGATCGCTTCTTGGTAATCCTTGTCTACACCATGGCTTTCCGCGTACATCCATCCGAGGCTGTTCTGGCCGAATGGGTTTCCTTGGTTTGCAGAAAGGCGGGTCCATTTGAGCGCCTCTTGGTAGTCCTTGGTTACACCATTGCCGTATTCAAACATCAGGCCTAAACGGTATTGGCCGTCCCCATTGCCTTGGTCGGCAGACAGGCGATACAACCGCACCGCTTGCTTGAAGTCCTTCGCCACGCCTAGGCCTTTTTCATAGAGCTTGCCGACTGCATGTTGTGCAGCGGCATCACCCCGCTTTGTCAGCGGGAGCCATTCGCGCAGAGCAGTTTTGTAGTCGTGCTTGTTGTAAGCGGCCGTACCCTCTGCAAAGCCCGCGTGTGCCGCCAGCGGAGACAGCAAAGACAACGCTAATAGAGATGCCAAAAGTGTTTTGGAAACAGGTTTCATCACATCAAAGAAAGAAGGTTGCGCGCCATGCCCGATTACCACGCGCATGGCGCGGCAGTCCGAATGGCATGGAATGGGCGTCAGCCAAACGGCCTAGCGGTCTGGCTTGAGCGTGCTGGATGTGGTTGGAAATCCCTGTTGCGGTAAACGCATGGCAATCGTAACGCAGGTACTTGCCTGCTTCGCGCACCGTTGGCTGGAGTTGTGAATGTGCGCGCATTTGCCGAAGGCTTTTCGCATACACTGCGCGGGCTTGTCGGGGCGCCGTAGACGAAAGTCGAGGCTGAGACCACTTTGGTGGAACCCGCTGAACCTGATCGGGGTCATTCCCGCGTAGGGAACAACGCAACTTTGGCACCGGCCCGGCTTGGCGTACCCGCCTCGCATGCTCCGGCCGCCCAGGCAGGCTCCCACTTAACCGGAGACCGCCTTGCCCCACACCGCCACCACCGTTGACACCACCGGCCTGACCAACCGCATCACCCGCACGCCCTTCCCCGGCTCCGCGAAGATTTACATCGAAGGCTCGCGCCCCGACATCCGCGTGCCCTTCCGCGAAGTCACCCTCACCGACACGCTGGTTCACACCGGCAAGGGCGAGCCCCGCCGTGAGGCCAACCCGGCCCTGCGCCTGTACGACCCCTCGGGCGTGTACACCGACCCCACGCAAAGCATCGACATCACGCGCGGCCTTGCACCTTTGCGCGCTGCCTGGATTGCAGAGCGCGGCGACACCGAGGCCTTGCGCAGCATCAGCAGCGCCTACGGCCAACAGCGCCTGCACGACCCCGCGCTGCAAGCCCTGCGCATGGCCCAGGCGCCGCTGCCGCGCCGCGCCAAGGCGGGTGCCAACGTCTCGCAAATGCACTACGCCAAAAAGGGAATCATCACGCCCGAGATGGAATACATCGCCATCCGCGAAAACCTGGTGCGTGCGCAGCTCACAGAGCGCCTGGCCACCGAGCGCCTGCCCAAGCCGGGCCAGTCCTTTGGTGCCCTGATGCAGCAGCAAGTGACGCCCGAGTTTGTGCGCGATGAAGTGGCGCGCGGCAGGGCGGTGATCCCCAGCAACATCAACCACCCCGAGAGCGAGCCCATGATCATCGGCCGCAACTTCCTGGTGAAGGTCAACGCCAACATTGGCAATTCGGCGGTGACCTCCAGCATCGAAGAAGAGGTGGACAAGCTGGTCTGGTCTATCCGCTGGGGCGCGGACACGGTGATGGACCTGTCCACCGGCGACAACATCCACGAAACCCGTGAATGGATTCTGCGCAACTCGCCGGTGCCCATTGGCACCGTGCCGATTTACCAGGCGCTGGAGAAAGTGAATGGCAAGGCCGAAGACCTGACCTGGGAGCTGTTCCGCGACACGCTCATTGAGCAGGCCGAGCAGGGCGTGGACTACTTCACCATCCACGCCGGTGTGCGCCTGGCCTATGTGCCGCTTACCGCCAACCGGCTCACCGGCATCGTTTCGCGCGGCGGCTCCATCATGGCCAAGTGGTGCTTGTCGCATCACCGCGAGAGCTTTTTGTACGAGCACTTTGAAGACATCTGCGAGATCATGAAAGCGTATGACGTGTGCTTCTCGCTGGGCGACGGCCTGCGCCCCGGCTCCATTGCCGACGCCAACGACGAAGCCCAGTTTGCCGAGTTGCACACGCTCGGTGAACTCACCCAAATCGCCTGGAAGCACGATGTGCAAGTGATGATCGAAGGCCCCGGCCACGTGCCCTTGCAGCTCGTTAAAGAGAACGTGGACAAGCAGCTGGAGGCCTGCTTCGAGGCGCCCTTCTACACCCTGGGCCCGCTGATCACCGACATCTCGCCCGGCTACGACCACATCTCGTCCGCCATGGGCGCGGCCAACATTGGCTGGTATGGCACGGCCATGCTGTGCTACGTCACGCCCAAGGAACACCTGGGCCTGCCCAACCGCGATGACGTGAAGCAAGGGCTGATCGCCTACAAGATTGCCGCGCACGCCGCCGACCTGGCCAAGGGCTACCCCGGCGCGCAGATGTGGGACAACGCCGTCTCCAAAGCGCGCTTTGAGTTCCGCTGGGAAGACCAGTTCCGCCTGGCCATAGACCCCGACACGGCCATGGCCTACCACGACGAAACCCTGCCCAAAGAGAACGCCAAGCTGGCGCACTTTTGCTCCATGTGCGGCCCCAAGTTCTGCAGCATGAAGATCTCGCAAGAAGTGCGCGAGTTCGCACGCCTTCACCCCGCCAGCACCACGCTGCACAGCACCCCGGGCGTCATCCCCATTCAGCAGGTGAGCACCGGGCTGGAAGAAAAAGCCGAGGAGTTCCGCCAGGCCGGCAGCGAGATTTACTCCTGAGTGCAAAGCCGATGAAAGCTTTGCATGTAGGGATAGCCGGCGCGGGCCTGGCCGGGCGCTGCCTGGCCTGGCGCCTGTTGCGCGCAGGCTACCGCGTCACGCTCTTGGATGTGCGCAGGCGCGACGCGCTGGACACCGCCTCCATGGCCGCCGCGGCCATGCTCTCGCCGCTGGCGGAGTTGGCCGTGTCGGACGCGGTGGTGTTTGCGCTGGGCCAGCGCTCCATGGCGCTGTGGCCGCAGTGGATAGACGAACTGCATGCGGCCCAGCCCGCGCCAAACGCAAAGGTCTACTACCGCCAACGCGGCACGCTGGTGGTGGCCCATGCGCCGGACCAAAGCTCGCTCACCCACTTCACCCGCCTCTTGCACCACAAGCTGCCGCCCGCCTACCGCGAGCAGGTGCACGCGCTCGACAGCGCCAGCCTGGCCGCGCTGGAGCCCGCCTTGGCCGGGCGCTTTCACCACGGCCTGCACCTGCAAGGCGAAGGCCAGTTGGCCAACGAGCAGTGGATGGCGCAGCTGGCCCACGAACTGGACCACCTGGGCGTGGTGTGGCACGAAGGCGTGCAGGTGGAACAGCTGGAAGCCACGCGCATGGTGGCGCGGCGTGTGTCGGACGCGCCGGGTGCCACACCGTGCGTTGCCCCCTCGGCCCAAGCTTTCAACCAGACGCTGGAGCTCGCCGTGGACGTGTGCGTGGACGCACGTGGCGTGGGCAGCAAGCCCGCCTTGCCGCAACTGCGCGGCGTGCGCGGCGAGGTCTTGCGCGTGGAATGCAAAGGTGTCACGCTGCAACGCCCCGTGCGCCTCATGCACCCGCGCTACCAGCTCTATGTGGCGCCGCGCCCCGACCATGCGTTTGTGGTTGGGGCCACCGAACTGGAGTCGGAAGACACCGGCGCCGTCACCCTGCGCTCCATGCTGGAACTGGGCAGCGCGCTCTACAGCCTGCACCCCGCCTTTGGCGAGGCGCGGGTGGAGCGCCTGTCTGCCGCGCTGCGCCCCGCGCTCGACAACGACCAACCCGCCTGCTTGCAGAACGGCGGCGTGTGGCACATCAACGGCCTGTACCGCCACGGCTATTTGTGTGCGCCCGCCTTGGTCGAAACCTTGGTTCAAAAAATACAGGAGACCACGCGATGAATGAACGCGATGTATTCGTCAACGGTGCCGCGCTGCGCACCGCTGCCCCCACCCTGCAAGCCCTGCTGCAAGAGCGCGGCTTTGCACTCGATGCGGCCTTTGCCTGCGCCATCAACAACAGCTTTGTGCCGCGTGCGCACTGGCCGCAGCACGCGCTGCAAGCCGGTGACCGCGTGGACGTAATTGCACCTATTACCGGAGGCTGATATGCCCACCACCTTGCACCCCACTCCTGATGCGTCCGACAGCTCTTGGCAAGTTGCAGGCACGTCTCTCACCAGCCGCCTGCTGCTGGGCACCGCGCACTACCCCTCGCTGCAGGTGCTGAGCGACGCGGTAAAAGCCAGCGCCACCCAGGTGCTCACCGTGGGCCTGCGCCGCCTGCAGCCCGAGAGCGGCGGCGGCAACCACTTCTGGCAGCGCGTGCAGTCGCTGGGCTGCCATGTGCTGCCCAACACCGCCGGTTGCCACAGCGCCGACGAGGCCGTCACGCTGGCGCACATGGCGCGCGAGATTTTTGGCACCACCTGGATCAAGCTCGAAGTCATTGGCGACGACTACACCCTGCAGCCCGACCTGGTGGCCACGCTGGACGCCGCCACCCGCCTGGCGCGCGAAGGCTTTGCCGTGTTTGCCTACACCACCGACGATTTGGTGATGGCCCAGCGCCTGCACGGCGCAGGTTGCGCCGCGGTCATGCCCTGGGCCGCACCCATAGGCAGCGGCCGTGGTCCCATGAACCCCTACGCGCTGGAAACCCTGCGCCGCCGCTTGCCCGATGCCGTGCTCATCGTCGATGCTGGCTTGGGCAAACCCTCGCACGCCGCGCAGGTGATGGAACTGGGCTTCGATGCCGTGCTGCTCAACACCGCCGTGGCCCAGGCCGGTGACCCGGTGCGCATGGCGCGTGCCTTTGCCAACGCCGTGTCGGCCGGGCACGACGCTTACCAGGCCACGCCCATGCCCGAGCGCAACCCCGCCCAGGCCTCCACCCCCACCGTGGGCATGCCCTTCTGGCACGCGGCTTGAAGCATCGCCGCACAACCCCGGAACGCCGCACATGACAAACACCCGCTTTGCCCCCCTCATCGCCTCCATAGGCTTCTACCCCGTGCTGCCCGATGCCGACTGGGTGCAGCGCGTGCTGTACTGGGGCGCACTTACCGTGCAATTGCGCTTCAAGCCCGCGCCCCACAACGACGCCGCCATTGCCGAGCAAGTGCAAAAGGCAGTTGCCGCAGGCCGCACCGTGCCGGGCGCGCAAGTCTTCATCAACGACCACTGGCGTCACGCGCTGGCTGCAGGCGCCTACGGCGTGCATTTGGGCCAAGAAGACTGGGCTGCGCTAACGGATGCTGAGCGCGCCACGCTGCGCGCCTCTGGCATGCGCCTAGGCTTGAGCACCCACACGCCTGAAGAACTGGCATTGGCTCGCGCCGCAGCGCCGTCCTACCTGGCCATAGGCCCGGTGTACCCCACCACCCTCAAGGTCATGCCGTATGAACCCGTGGGGCTGGAGCGTCTGCAGCAGTGGGTGCGCACCGTGCCCGACTGCCCGGTGGTCGCCATAGGCGGCATTGCATGGGAGCAGATGCGCGCCGTCATGCAATGCGGCGTGAACGGCATCGCCGTGGTCAGCGCCGTCACGCAAGCGCCGGACCCGCAGCGGGCGGTGTCGGCGGGGGTTGAGGCCTGCCGGGCTTTGGCTGGCACGGCAGGTACCTGAAACACCGTGCTCGGCGGGTAGCGCTCAGCACGGTTCGGAGCGGGGGCAAACATCCGCGCCTAGCTAGACCCCCCATTCGCTCCATGCCGCGGAGCGAATCCAATTACGGGGTTGTGGTGGTCGTGGTGCCAGTGGTTGTAGTGGAAGCCGTGCTGGTGGCAGGCGCCACGTCGTCCGCACCGCGGCCGTCGCGCACATGGCCGGCTGCATCGTCTGCACCACGGCCTTGGGCGGTGGTGGTGGTCGATGTGCTTGTGCTGCTGGAGTCATCAGCGCCATGGGCGCCGCGCACGTGGCCTGCGCCGTCGTCGCTGCCACGGCTGGCGCGGGATTCGGAACGGTCTCCGCTGGAGCTGCCCGCGCTGGAGCCGCTGGAAGACGCGCTGCTGGAGCTGGAACCCGAGGAGCCGGAGCTGCCAGAGCCGCCACCCGAGCGGCCTCCGTCTTTGGCAAGGGCTGCACCAGCGCCCAAGGCGAGTACGGCGGTGAGGGCGAGGATGCGGGTAGCGGTGGTGAAGGTTTGCATGGTGTCTCTCCGGTTTGAAAAAGGTTAAAAGTTCCGTTTGCTTAACGAGGGAATTTTTCCCACGCAAATGAATTGTAGTGTGGGAAATAATCCCACGCAAGCATTTTGTGTAAAAATTTCCCACGCGAGTGTTACAGTTCGTTTCCTCCCCCTGCCTCAGCCCCCGCACCCCTATGGAAGAACCCGCCAGCGCCATGCCCCAAGCCGCCTTTGTGCAGGCTTTGCGCCGCGTGCTCAAGCCGCTGGTGCGGTTGATGCTGGAAAAAGGCATCACGGTGCAGTACCTCACCGAGATGCTCAAGAGCCTGTATGTGGAAGTGGCCGAGCGCGAGTTCCGCATTGACGACAAGCCCCCTACCGACAGCCGCATCAGCCTGATGTCGGGCGTGCACCGCAAAGACGTGAGCCGCCTGCGCGCCGAGCTGCAGGCCGAAGCACCCGCTGCGCCCGCCGTGGTGTCGCTAGGCGCCAACCTGGTGGCGGTGTGGCTGGGCTCGCCGCTCTACACCGACGCCGCAGGCCAGCCGCTGGCGCTGCCGCGTTTTCGCAGCGAAGGGGGCGATGTGTCGTTCGAGGCGCTGGTGGCCAGCGTGAACAGCGACATCCGCTCCAAGGTGGTGCTGGACGAATGGCTGCGCCTGGGCGTGGCCCACCTGGACGACGACAAGCGCGTGTGCCTGAATGCCGACGCCTTTGTGCCTAGCGAGGGCTTTGAAGAAAAAGCCTTTTACTTCGGCCACAACCAGCACGACCACCTGGCCGCTGCCGTGCACAACCTGCGCGGCCTGCAGCCCGCCTTCATGGACCGCAGCGTGCACTACGACGCGCTGAGCGCGGAGTCGGTGCAGGCGTTGTCTAAGCAGTCGCTGGACCTGGGCATGAAGGCCTTGCTGGCCGTCAACAAAAACGCCATGGCCGCCGAACAGCGCGACGCACCTTCCACCGCGCCGCGCCAGCGCATGACCTTTGGCGTGTACTTTTATGCAGAACCGGCGCCCGACAGCAAGCCGGACGAGGCTCCGCAATGACCCCTTCTTCCACCCGTTTGATTGGCCGTCTGGCAAGCGCTGTGGCGTTGGTCTGGGGCCTGTGCGCCAGCAACGCCATGGCGGCTGACGGCTGCGCCAACCAGGCCGCCGTGATGCCCCAAGCCCCGCTGGAAGCACCCGGCATTGGCGGTACCGGCCAGCAGGCCGGCAAACCCGGCGTGGGAGGCACGGGCATTGACGGTGGCGTGGGCGGCACTGGCATCGTGGGCGTGATCACCGGCTTTGCCAGCGTGTGCGTCAACGGTGTGGAAGTGCACTTTGACGCCACCACACCCGTTAGCGAAGACGGCAAGTCCGTACCGCAAAACACCTTGGCCGTGGGCAAGCTGGTGTCCATCCAGGCCACGGGCCAGGGCCAGGAGTTTTCGGCGCGCAGCATTGCGGTGATGAACGCGGTGGTGGGCCCGGTGGATGCGGTCAGCACCCGCTTGGGCGAGCTGCAGGTGCTGGGCCAGACCGTGCTGGCCCCCAGCGCTGCGGCATTGGCGGGCATCAAGCCTGGCCAGTGGGTGCAGGTGAGCGGCTACCGCCAGGCCAGTGGTGCCATTGAGGCCAGCTACGTGGGCGCGGTGCCGCCGCAGCCGCAGGCCCAACTCACCGGCTGGTTTGAACGCAATATGGGCATGGATGTGGTGGTGAGCGGCACCGACGTGCGGCTGGAGCACGCCAAGCTGCCCGCCGGTGTGGACCGCGGTTCGGAAGTCACCATCACCGGCGACTGGAACGGCACCACCTTGCACGCCCGCAGCGTGGTGGCAGAGCCCACGCAGCGCAGCCTGGGCGCAGCGCGCGAGGTGCTGGTGGAAGGCTTGGTGCGCGCGGTCAATGCCGACTCCATCAGCCTAGGCCAACAGCGCTGGAGCCTGGGCCGCGGGCTGCAGGTGCAAGGCGGGCGCCAGCAAGACCTGGCGGTGAACCAGCGCGTGCGCGTGTTTGGCCGTCTGGACGACAACAACCGCGTGCAAGTGCAGCGCATTGAAATCCGCGACAGCGGCAAGCGCAGTGGCGCTGGCAGCGCAGACCGCAGCGGCCGCCGCTCGGGTGGTGACGATGCATCGGGTGATGACCGGGGTGGTTCGTCCGACTCCGGCAGCAGTGGCAAAAGTGGTTCCGGCTCCGACGACTCTTCCAGGTCGTCGGATACCTCAGGGTCGTCTGGCTCGGGCAGCAGCGGCTCGGGTTCATCGGGCTCCGGCTCGTCCAGTGGGTCGAGCGGATCAAATGGCTCTGGCCGCTCCGGTTCCTCGGGTTCTTCCGGCGGCTCGGGCAAGGGCAGCGGCCGGTAACGGCCTGTTGCGGGGTTTGCGCACCGCCCGCGTGCGCCACGCCCCGAACTGGTGAGGCCAAAGCGCACCTAGCTGGCCTGAACGCCAGCAAACAGCGTGGGGCGTGGGCATGGCACTTGCTGGTGCCATGCCAACAACAATCCATTTCTCCGCTGTCACACATGCAATCCCCCATCCAAACCTATCTGGACACTTTGCACGGCCAACTGGCCGGCAACCACGCGGGGGAGGTGGCCAGCTACATCCCCGAACTCACCAAAGCCAACCCCGATTGGTTTGGCATCTGCGTCGTCACCATGGACGGGCAGGTGTACAGCGTGGGCGATGCCAGCGAGCCCTTCACCATCCAGTCCATTGCCAAGGCCTTCATCTACGCCACTGCGCTCACCGACCAGGGCAAGGACTTTGTAGGCGCCAAAGTGGGTGTGGAGCCCAGCGGCGACGCCTTCAACTCCATCAGCCTGGACCCGGTCACCCATGCGCCCTTCAACCCCATGATCAACGCCGGGGCCATTGCCACCACCAGCCTGGTGGGCGGTGCCGACCCGGCCGCGCAGTGGCAGCGCATCGTGCAGGCGCTGCAAACCTTTGTGGGGCACGACCTGGCCTTGCACGACGCGGTGTACCAAAGCGAGGCCGACACCGGCCACCGCAACCGCGCCATTGCCTGGATGCTCAAGAACTTCGACATCATCGATGGCGACCCCATGGCCGCGCTGGACAACTATTTCCGTCAGTGCTCGCTGTTGGTGAGCTGCCGTGACCTGGCCTTTATGGCCGCCACGCTGGCCAATGGCGGCGTGCATCCGCTCACCAAAGAGCGCGCCATGCCGCAAGAGCAGGTGGAGCGCGTGCTCAGCGTCATGGCCACCTGCGGCATGTACGACTACGCGGGCAGCTGGCTCTCAGAAGTGGGTATGCCCGCCAAGAGCGGCGTGGGCGGCGGCATTGTGGCGGTGCTGCCGGGGCGCTTTGGCATTGGCGTGTTCTCGCCCCGGCTGGATGCCAAGGGCAACAGCGTGCGTGGCATTGAGGTGTGCAAGCGCTTGTCCAAAGACTTCGGGCTCAACATCTTCAGCCCCGGCAACGACCCCAGCATGGCGCTAGGCCGGGTGTTCACCGGGGCCGATGCACCGTCACGCCGCCAGCCGCCAGTGGCGCTACGCGCCCTGCTCACGCAGCGCTCGCACCGCATCAAGTACCTGTGCTTGCACGGTTTTTTGGCAGTGGACAGCATGGAGTTTGTGATCCGCAAAATGCAAAGCTTGGCCCTTGACGCGCACAGTTTCATTCTGGACATGCACCGCGTGGAAGGCATCTCGCTGGCCGCGGCAAGGCTGCTGGACCAGGCCCGCTTGGGCTTTGCCGAGGATGACATTGCCGTGGTGTTCTCGCGCATCCACGGCCGCGCGGCCGTGGCCACGCCCATGCGCCGCGCGGTGGAAAAAGGCGACCGGGGTTACCTGAGTTTTGAAGACAACGACCTGGCCGCCGAGTGGTGCGAAAACCGCATCCTGTCCGAAGTGGACAAGGCACCGCACCACGCAGGCCGCCTGGGCGATGCGGCCCTGTTCAAAGGCCTACCAGCGCACTTGCTGCAGGAAGTAGAGGCTGCTTGCAGCCAGCAGCCATATGCCAAAGACGCGCAAATTCTGGTGAGCGGCCAGCCCAGTGACGACATGATTTACTTCATCGAATCGGGCGAGACCAGCATCCTGGTGCCGCTGGCCAATGGCTCTTACCAGCGCATTGCCACGCTGGGGCCTGGCATGGTGTTTGGCGAGATGGTGCTGCTGGGGCAAACCACGCGCAGCGCCTCGGTGTTTGCCGATACCGATGTGATCTGCTGGACCTTCCACGCCAGCGACCTGGAGCGCATTTCCAGCCGCGAGCCGCAACTCAAAATCACCTTGCTGGAAAACCTGGGCCGCGACATGGCCGGCAAGCTGCGCGCCAATATGCAGTGGATTGCGGCGCTGGGTTAGCGCGGTGCCTGCAGGCGCTTAGGGCTCAGACGGGCTCGGGCAGCGTGGCCTCAAACGCGGCCACTTCCACCGGTTTGCCGTACAGGTAGCCCTGGTAGGCGTAGCAGCCCTGGCTGGCCAGAAAGGCTTGCTGCTCGCGCGTTTCCACGCCCTCGGCAATGACGGACAGCCCGAGGCTGTCGGCCAGCGCAATCACCATCTTGGCAATAGCGGCGTCGTTGGCGTCCACCAGCACGTCGCGCACAAAGCCCTGGTCGATCTTGAGCTGGTCCAGTGGCAGCAGCTTGAGGAAGGCCAGCGACGAATAGCCCGTGCCAAAGTCGTCCATGGAAAAGCCCACACCCACCAGCTGCAGCGCGCGCATTTTGGAAATGGTGTTTTCCACGTCCTTGACCAGCACGCTCTCGGTGAGTTCGAGCTTGAGGCGTTGGGGGTTGGCACCGGTTTCCTGCAGCACCTGCATCACGGTTTCCACAAAGTCGGCGCGCATGAGCTGGCGCCCACTGATGTTGACGGCAACTGACAAGTGGCTGGTCTTGGGGCTCTTGGCCCAGGCCGCAATCTGCTTGCACGCGGTCTCCAGCACCCAGCGGCCCAGGGGCAGGATGACGCCGGTTTCTTCGGCCAGCGGGATGAACTCGGCCGGTGACACCATGCCGCGAGAGGGCTGGCGCCAGCGCACCAGCACCTCAGCCCCGTTGATGCGGCCGCTGGCGTCCACCTGCGCCTGGTAGTGCAGCACGAATTCGCGCTGCACCAGGGCCTCGCGCAAATCGGCCTCCAGCGCCACGCGGTTGCTGATGGCGGACTGCATGCTGGAATCAAAAAAGCGCAGCGTGTTGCGCCCCGCACCTTTGGCTTCGTACATGGCCAGGTCGGCGCGCTTGAGCAGTTCGTCCATGGACTCTTTTTGCTCGCCAAACAGCGTCACGCCAATGCTGGGGGTGCTCTGGTAGGTGCTGTTGCCCAGCAGGTAGGGCTGGTTGAGGGTGAGCAGAATTTTTTCGCCCACATGCTCGGTGTGCGTGGCCGCGGCGTAGGGGTCTTCGCTCAGGTCTTGCAGCATCACCACAAACTCGTCGCCGCCCAGGCGGGCCACGGTGTCGCCCTCGCGCACGCAAGACACCAGGCGCTGCGCCACCTGCTTGAGCAGCTTGTCGCCCATGTCGTGGCCGCGCGTGTCGTTGAGCACCTTGAAGTTGTCCAGGTCCAGAAACAGCAGTGCGCCCTTGCGCTTGTGGCGCGCGCTGGTGTTGAGGGCCTGGCCCAGGCGATCCAGCAGCAGGCGGCGGTTGGGCAGTCCGGTGAGCGAGTCGTAAAAGGCCAGGTGGCGGATTTCTTCTTCGGCCTTTTTGCGGTCCGAAATCTCGGTCATGGTGGTCACGTAGTGCGACACCTCGCCGCTGTCATTGCGCAGCGCCGTCACGATGAGCCAGACCGGATAGATATCACCGTTCTTGCGCCTGTCCCACACCTC
>Ga0228698_1000441_pt1 | contig 33115 bp, 26 predicted proteins | sample McNCre117_Aug_MG_FD_178015 | JGI IMG/M metagenome (GOLD analysis project Ga0228698, IMG submission 178015) | Freshwater microbial communities from McNutts Creek, Athens, Georgia, United States - 1-17_Aug_MG | ecosystem: Environmental > Aquatic > Freshwater > Creek | place: USA: Georgia...
ATCGTCAGGCTCCTATCCCCCTAAGCCCCCTCCGCTACCTCAGCGGCGGGGGCTTCGGCTTTGGGGGTTTGAAAATTGCTGGGCGGTTGCAGGTAAGCGTGCTCCTTGAACTGTGGGTGTTCAAGGATAAAACGCTGCCACTGTGTAGCCGGATACTTTGCGTAGCGGAGTCTGAAATTCCAGCACCCAGGTGCTCTCTTCCAGTGCGCGCAGGAACTGTGCGTGGCGAAAATCGCTCGGCGAAAAGCTCCGACGAATCACCAGAACTCCGGCAGCGTCAGTCAAACTGAGCTCCATATGGGGTGCCGCCACTTCATGGTTGGCGTGATTTCGCACCTGCACGGTCAGCCGGTAGCCCTCGGTCCCGGGAGGTTGCGTCAGCGCGGCATTGTCAACTTCGACCACGTCAAGATCGACGGGAGGGCGCAGTTGATCTCCCAGTCCGCTGGCTGCTGCGGCCAAAGGACGTTGGCAGACGGTACACGAAACAGACAACCGGTCTCGATCGTGCCAAGCCCACTGTGCCGCAAGGCCTAGGACTGACGTACCGACACCCAGCCCCAGCAGGGCCTGGACGAGCGGCCGAGACCACCAGTGCTGCCTTTGTGCATCGCGCACGAACGTGGGAATCTCTGCCGCAGCGTGCTCGGCCCCAGTGATCCGCTCCTCCGGCTGCTGTGCAGCGGTCAATTCCGGCGGAGCCAGCATTTCGATCACCTCGACGTCGCCTGGAAGGTCGTCGAAGTGGTCGTCAAGCTGGTCGCTCAGCGCCGTGGCGGGAAAGGGATCGTCCTCCAGCTCGCTGTCATCAATCAACTGAGTCGAGTCGCGTGCCGCGGTGGCCGCTTCCAAGCGGGCCGTTTCCTGTGCCTTGACTGCGGCGGTTTCGGCCTGTGTTTGTGCCTCGGCCTGCGTCAGTTCCTCGTCGAGAGAAGCGAAGATGCTCGGGAGGTTTGTCGTGTCGGTTGGTTTTTCGCTGGCCTGGAAAGGAACGGGACTGCTGTCGGGCTTCGCGGGCCAGTGGTCCATCGAGGGAGCGCCTACGATGACACTGGGGGCCGAGGCGGTCGGGACCGCCGCAGACTTCAACTCAGTGAAGTCCGGCAAGAACGCAGAGGTCGGCGATGCGATCGAATTGACGCGCTCTTCGATGCCGGGGAAGGGCTCGGCCATTTCGGCGATCGAGCTGTCCAAGGCACCATCAAGTGTGCGCTCTTGCGAGCGCTCGACGGCCTGACTGTCCAGCGACGAGGGCACCGTGCGAAGGCTCTGCAGCGCCGAATCGCGTCGCTCAAGGTCAAACAGACCTTCAAGGGCGTTGAAAACGTCGTGGCAATGGCCGCAGCGTACCCAGCCTTCAGAGACCTTGAGCTGGTCCTCGACCACCCGGAACACCGTCCCGCAGGAGGGGCAGGAGGTCGCGAGGCTCATGGTCGAGTGTCTGCTTGGGGTGATCGCAAGGTGTAGCGATGCGGATCAGGCCTTGCGGCCGGTCAGCAGCACCCAGCCCTCTTCGGCATCACCCACCTGAAGCTCGATCCAAGGTGCGTAGGCCTGGCGCAGCTCGTCGGTCTGCCGTTCCAGGATGCCGGCCAGCACCAGATCACCGCCCGCAGCCACATGGCCGCAGAGCAGGGGGGCCAGCAGCTTCAGGGGGGCCGAGAGGATATTGGCCAGCACCAGCGGGTAGCTGCCCTGTGCGCCATCGGGCAGCGCGCAGTTGAGCGTCACGTGGTTCGCGTGGGCGTTGCGGCCCGAGGAGTCGACCGCCGCCGGGTCGATGTCCACCGCGTCGATGGAGCGGGCGCCGAACTTCGCTGCGGCGATGGCCAAGATGCCGGAGCCGCAGCCGTAGTCGAGCACGCGGTTCCATTGGCCGGCCAGTGCGGGCGCCTGGCGGGCGATCCAGCGCAGGCACATCCGCGTGGTTGGGTGCGTGCCGGTGCCGAAGGCCAGCCCGGGGTCGAGGCGGATGACCTCGCGCGCATCGGGCGGCACCTCGTGCCAGCTCGGCACGATCCAGAACGACGGCGTGATGGGCACCGGAGCGAACTGGGATTGCGTGAGGCGAACCCAGTCCTGTTCCTCGACCGGTCGGATGCCCTGGACGTGCACGTCCTCGACTTCCTCGAGTTCGAGCAGCCCGACGCAGGCGGCCTGAGCTGCGGCTTCGTCGTCGAACAGCGCCTTGAGCACCGAACGCTCCCAGCCCGCGACCTTTTCGGTCTGGGTCTGGGGCATGCCCGGCTCGCCGAAGATCGGCTGTTCGTCGGGCGTGTCCGCATCGGCGTCTTCCACCGTGACGGCCGCCGCGTCGAGTTCCATCAGCGCGTCGCTGACCAGATCGACGCTGGGCGCCGGCACGAGAAGAAGCAGTTCGACCATGGGTGCTCCGATCAGCGGCGACGTTGCGCCATCCAGCCTTCCAGGTAGTGGATGCTGGTGCCACCATCCACGAAGCCCTTGTCGGCCATCAGCTCGCGGTGCAGCGGGATGTTGGTCGAGATGCCCTCGACCAGCGTTTCCTGCAGGGCACTGCGCATGCGCGCCAGGGCCTGGTCGCGGGTGTCGCCGTGAACGATGATCTTGCCGATCATCGAGTCGTAGTTCGGCGGCACGTAGTAATTGGTGTAGGCGTGTGAGTCCACCCGCACCCCCGGGCCGCCCGGCGGGTGCCACATCGTGATGCGCCCCGGCGACGGCAGGAAGGTGAACGGATCCTCGGCGTTGATGCGGCACTCGATCGCGTGGCCGCGCAGCTGAATCTGCTTTTGCGTGAAGGGCAGGGGCTCACCGGCCGCCACGCGGATTTGCTGCTGCACGATGTCGATGCCGGTCACCAGCTCCGTCACCGGGTGCTCCACCTGCACGCGGGTGTTCATCTCGATGAAGTAGAACTCGCCGTTTTCGTACAGGAACTCGAAGGTGCCCGCACCGCGGTAGCCGATCTTCTTGCAGGCGGTGGCGCAGCGCTCGCCGATCTTCTCGATCGTCTTGCGCGGGATGCCGGGCGCCGGCGCTTCCTCGATGATCTTCTGGTGACGGCGCTGCATCGAGCAGTCGCGCTCGCCCAGCCAGACCGCGTGGCCGTGCTGGTCGGCCAGCACCTGGATCTCCACGTGGCGTGGGTTCTCGAGGAACTTCTCCATGTAGACGGCCGGGTTGCCGAAGGCCGCACCCGCTTCCGCCTTGGTGGTCTGCACCGCGTTGAGCAGGGCCCCCTCGGCGTGCACCACGCGCATGCCGCGGCCACCGCCGCCGCCGGCGGCCTTGATGATCACCGGGTAGCCGACCTGGCGGGCGATGCGGATGACCTCATCGCCGTCGTCGGGCAGGGCACCTGGCGAGCCGGGCACGGTGGGCACGCCGGCTTCGATCATTGCGTTCTTGGCCGACACCTTGTCGCCCATCAGGCGGATCGACTCGGGGGTCGGGCCGATGAAGGCGAAGCCGCTGCGCTCGACGCGCTCGGCGAAGTTGGCGTTCTCGGACAGGAAGCCGTAGCCGGGGTGGATCGCCTCGGCGTCGGTGACTTCGGCCGCTGCAATCAGCGCCGGCATGTGCAGGTAGCTCTGCGCCGAGGCGGCCGGGCCGATGCACACCGCCTCGTCGGCGAGCTTGACGTACTTCGCGTCCCGGTCGGCCTCGGAGTAGACCACCACCGCGCCGACGCCCATCTCGCGGCAGGCACGTTGGATACGCAGGGCGATTTCACCCCGGTTGGCAATCAGGATCTTCTTGAACATGCACTTCTCCGCGACCCGAAGGTCACGTGGAGGGCCCGCGCGCGAAGCCGGACCCGGGCGCTGCCCGTCGCCACCGCGCAGGGGCGGGGGGCAGCGGACCAGCGTCGACTCACTCGATGATGAACAGCGGCTGACCGAATTCGACCGCCTGACCATTCTCGACGAGCACCTTGGTGACGGTGCCGGCGTGGTCCGACTCGATCTCGTTCATGATCTTCATCGCCTCGATGATGCACAGTCCCTGGCCTTCCTTGACCTGCTGGCCGACGTCGGCCAGCGGCTTGGCGCCGGGGCTGGAGGCGCGGTAGAACGTGCCGACCATCGGCGACTTGATGACGTGGCCGGTGATTTCCGGCGCAGCGGCCGGTGCCGGCGCGGCAGCCGCCGGTTGCGCGGCGGTGTTCGCCACCGGGGCGGCGGCGAGCAACGGTGCGGCCTGGGCGACGGTCACCACCGGGCTGCTCTTGACGATGCGGACCTTGCCGTCGGCCTCGGTGATCTCGAGCTCGGCGATGTTGGAATCGGACACGAGGTCGATCAGGGTCTTGAGTTTGCGTAGATCCATGGATGGCTCCAGTGACGATGGCGGGAGGCGGGCATCGCGCAGGCGCTTCGGCCGGTCGGGCATCGCGTCCGATCGGGGCCGGCGCCCTGCACGTGCCGGACGGGTTCAGCGCTTGGGGCGCTCCAGCGCGTACTCCAGCGCGAGGCGGTAGCCCAGCGGACCCAGGCCGACGATCACGCCCTCGGCCACGTCGGAGAAGTACGAATGGTGACGGAAGGGCTCGCGCTTGTGCACGTTCGACAGGTGCACCTCGACGAAGGGGATCGCCACGCCCGACAGTGCGTCGCGAATCGCCACGCTGGTGTGGGTGTAGGCCCCCGGGTTGATGATGATGAAGTCCACGCCCTGGCCCCGCGCGGCGTGGATCGTGTCGATCAGCGCGCCTTCGTGGTTGCTCTGGAAGTGGCTCAACTGCACCCCCCGCTCGGCGGCGTAGGCGTCCAGTCCGGCCTGGATCTGCGGCAGGGTGGTGGCGCCGTAGACGCCCGGTTCACGCGTGCCCAGCAGGTTCAGGTTGGGCCCCTGGAGGATCAGGATGTGCATCGGATGAGGATCTCAAGCGGCGAAACCTGGGACTTTACGCGCTTTTCTCGCCCAATAGCGGCGAACCCCCGCAAATTTGCGGATGGGCCTGCCGGTAATGAACGTCCCGTTACAACGCGGCCACACCCGCGTAACCGTGATGGATTACCGAATCTCTGCCGAGGCGGCGTGGTTCGGTTAGGCCGTGAGCCGCCGGGCCCAGGCCTGCAGGTCCTCGGCATGGGTTTCGCCGAGCTTGTGGTCGAGCAGCCTCCCCTGGCGATCCAGTGCCACTGAAAAGGGCAGGCCGCCCTGCACATTGCCCAACTCGCGCGCCAGCGAATTGCCGGCAAAGCCGGCCACGCCGACGCGAAAGGCCACCGGCGTCTTCGCCAAAAAGGCCTGCACCGCCTCGGGCCGGTCCACCGCAATGCCCACCACCGCGACGCGGCCGGCCTGCTCGCGCGCGAAGCGATCGAGCAGAGGCAGCTCCTTGACGCAGGGGGCACACCAGGTGGCCCAGAAATTCACCAGCAACGGCTGACCGCGCAAGTCGGCGAACACCAGCTCACCGCCCCCGGACTGCGGCAGGCGGGCGGCCCAGAGCGCCTGCACCCCACTGGCGACGGGGGCCGAAGCGTCGCTGGCGCTCTCGGCCACGGGAGGTGATGGGTGGGCTGGGACGCTTGGTGTTGAGCGCGAGCGCAGCCCCCACCAGACGCCCGCCGTGCCCAGGCTCAGGCCCGCGGCGGCGGCAGTCAACCAGAAGCGTCGTTGCATCGTCGGGGTTCCTTGTTCGGTGGCGCGGCAGGCCGATCTGTCAATCGGACGCTGCCGTTGGCGAAGGCTCGGCGAGCAGTCGACGCAGCGCCTCCAGGGAGCCTCGCCAGCTGCGGCCCTGGGCGTCCGGACGCAGGGCGCCGCGCAGGTCGTCGTGATCCAGCACGCTGAGGTGAATCGTCACCCAGTCGTTGAGCAGGGCGCTGCGCTCGGCCACGCTCAGCACGTCCACCGGCTCGCCGCGCGGGCCGACGCCGGTGGCGACGTCGAAGTCCACTCCGCGGTCGAGCAGCGCCAGCTCGGCGGACTTGGCGTCGTCGCAGTACAGATCGAGGCGGATGGCCGACAGCCGCGTGGCGGTGCCGCGCCAGACCGCGCCGCTCAGGTGCGGGCGAAAGGGCGCCAGCCGCTCCATCCAGACCAGCGCGATGCGGCGCAGTTCCGCCAGCTCGGCGGGCTGGGTGTCGGCATGGAACAGCGCCAGCTCTTCGCGCACCGCGGCCTCGACCGCCTCGTTGTCGGGCAGCGCGGCGCGCCGGGCGTTGCGGCCGAGGTCGCGGGCCGCGCGGGCCTTGGCGGCGCCGTACTCCAGGCCTTCTTCCACCACCAGGCGCGCGGCGGCGGCGGCCAGTTCGGCTCGTTCGCTGTCACTCATGGCGGCCGATTCTAGGCAGCGCGGCTTGCGCCCGACGCGGTCAGGGCAGATCGACCGCGCCCATGCGGGCCATCACGGTGCCGCTGCGACCGCTGAGGTAGGCCGAGCCCGGTTGCTTCTCGAAGCGCTTGGGGGCGGGCAGCATCACCGCCAGTCGGGCCGCCTGGGACGGGCCGAGCCGGGCGGCGTCGACGCGGAAGTAGTGCTGGGCCGCAGCCTGGGCGCCGAACACGCCCTCGCCCCACTCGACGTTGTTCAGGTAGATCTCGAGCAGGCGTGACTTGGACAGGCAGCCTTCGAGCATCAGCGTGATCACGAACTCCTGCGCCTTGCGCACCGCGGTGCGCTCGCCCGAGAGGAAGAGGTTTTTCGCCAGCTGCTGGCTGATCGTCGAGCCGCCGACCACCTTGGCCTCGACCTTCTTCGGGGCTGGGGTCACGCCGCCCTTGGCGCCGGGTTTTGCACCGGCCTTTTGGCTGCGCTGCTCCTGAGCGGCGTTGAGGCGATCGGCCCGGTCCTCGGCGCGTTGGTTGCGCGACCAGGCCTTTTCGATCGCGTCCCACTCGACGCCGCTGTGCTCGGAAAAGCGCGCGTCCTCGCTGGCGATGACGGCGCGCTTGAGCTGGTCGCTGGTCTGCGTGGCGGGGCGCCAGCTCTGGCTCCAGAGCACCTGATGGCGCTCGCTGGCCAGGCGCCAGATCTCGCTGCGCTGGAAGGTGGTGGACTGCGGATCGATCACGATCATCAGCGCGATGCGCAGGGCGAAGTACAGCTGCAGCGCGAGCACGCTGAGCAGCAGCAGCGTGCCCAGGCGCACGGCGTGACTGTGCAGCAGGTCCTTGGCGCGCATCGCGGGCCTCCGTTCGGATCGGGGCGGGGCCGCTCAGGCCGTGCCGTCGACTTCGCGGCGCAGCAGCGCCAGCACGGGCGCGGTGTCCGGGCGCAGGCCGCGCCAGGCGAAGAAGGACTCCGCCGCCTGTTCGACCAGCATGCCCAGGCCGTCGCGGCCGCGGGCGCCCTGGGCCTCGGACCAGGCGATGAAGCTGCGCGCCGGGGCGCCGTAGGCCATGTCCAGCGCGAGAGCGCCCGGGCGCAGCAGGCCGGTGGGGATCGGCATCGCACCGGCCTGCAGGCTGGTGGCCGTGCCGTTGACGAGCAAGTCGAAGCCGACCTCGGCCAGCCCCTCCAGGCCGTGGGCCCGCAGGCGCACGCCCTGCTGCGCAGCCAGTTCGGCGTGGCGCGCCACCAGCGCCTCGGCGCGCGCGGCGGTGCGGTTGGCGACGACGATCTCGGCCAGTCCCGCCTCGATCAGCGGGCCCAGCACGCCCGCGGCTGCGCCCCCGGCGCCCAGCAGCAGCAGGCGTTGGCCGGCCAGCGCCACGCCCGCGTTGACCGTGAGGTCGCGCACCAGGCCGGCGCCGTCGGTGTTGTCGGCCCACCAGCCCTCGGCGTCGAAGCGCAGGGTGTTGGCGGCCAGCGCCCGCTCGGCCCGGGGGCTGCGGCGCACCGCGAGTTCCCAGGCCTCGGCCTTGAAGGGCATCGTGACGTTGCAGCCCCGGGCGCCGTCGGCGGCGAAGGCCCGGACCGTGGCGGTGAAGCCATCCAGCGGGGCCAGCAGGCGGGTGTAGCTCAGCGTCTGGCCGGTCTGCTCGGCAAAGAGCTGGTGGATGCGCGGCGAGCGGCTGTGTTCGACGGGGTGGCCGACGACGGCGTAGCGGTCCATGGCGAGCGGGGGTCCAGAGGTCAGGGGCGTTGCGAGCTGGCGTCCTCGACGGCGGCGCGCAGGCCCTCGTCGCGGGTGAAGCGGAAGCGCGAGACGAACACCAGCTGGTCGAACTGCGCCTTCATCGCCGCGTTGAAGGGGCCGAAGGGCGCGGCGGCCTTGACGATGGCCACCGCGCGGCGGTCCAGCGTGCGGTTGCGCGAGGTCTCGATCACCTCGGCCTGCACGACGCGGCCGTCGGCGTCCACCGCCACGAGCATCGTCAGCTCGCCGTACTGCTTCTGCCCCTGCACCTCGGGGAAGTTGCGCGTGCCGATGTCCTCGATGCGGTGGCGCAGGCCGTCGTAGTAGATGGCGTGCACGCCCTCGCGCGCGGCGGGGCTGACGAAGCGCCGGCGTGGGCGGGCGTTTTCGTCCTGGATGCGCTTTTCGATCTGGGCCAGCAGCGCCAGCAGTTGGCGGCGGCGCTCGTCCTCGGCGGGGGTCTTGGTGGCGCCGGCGCCCTTCTGGACCTCGGGCTGGCCCATCGCGGCCAGTTCGCGCTTGAGTTGGGCGATCAGCATCATCTGCTGCACCTGCATCTGCTCGAGCTGGCGGCGCGTGTCCTCCCAGGAGTCGCCGGACTGGCTCTGCAGCGCCGGCGGCAGCGGGGAGGTGACGCGGCCCTGTTCGGCGTCGCCGCCGCCGGCCAGGTTGCGCTGGGCGATCACCTGGGCCTTGGTCGGCTTGGCGGCGCTGCTGGCGTTGACCAGCACGACCTCAAGCGGGGTGTCCTCGAGGATGCGGTCGAAGGCCTCCGGGTCCGCCACGCGGATCAGCAGCACGGCGGCGTGCACGCACAGCGAGACCAGCAGCGCGATCTGCAGGGTGGACAGGTGCTTCAGACGCTGCATCGGGGCGGTCACGGTGCGATCACGGGCTGGGAGCGGACGATCGGTCGGGCGATCGGGCATGGCAACAGGGCGACGGCCCCTGGAGGCCGTGGCGAATTGTGCAGCCCGGGATTGTGCCTGCTGCCGCCGATCAGGCTCCTGCGGGTGCGGGCGCGTCGGGGGTTTCGGCGTCCGCGACGTCGATGGCCAGCGCCAGCGGGGCGGCGGCCTCGGCGCTGTCATCCGCCTCGTCATCGACCTCGTCGGCCGCGGCGGGCTCGTCATCGAGGCGGGCGATCACGCTGCCGCCGATCTCCAGCATCAGCAGGTCCGCGCGGCCCAGGCGCACCCGCACGCGGGCGTGGCGCGGCAGGGTCTCGGCGCCCACGGCGCGCAGCACCAGCGGCAGCGTCTCGGCGCGCACCAGGCCGTCCTTGAGCACCGCGGCGTCGAGCTCGGTCACGCCGTTCTGCTCCAGCCAGCGCAGCGTCCAGTAGCGTTCGATGCCGTTCTGGTAGGCGTTGTAGGCGCTGTAGGCGGCGTCGAAGCCGGAGAGGATCGCCATCAGCGCGGTGTCCTTGGGCTTGAAGGGCGCGACCAGCGCGGCGGTGCGGCCGTGCCGCGCACAGGCGATGATCTGCCACTGGTTGACCAGGTCGACGTAGCGGCGCAGCGGCGAGGTGGCCCAGCTGTAGTGCGCCACGCCCATGCCGGCGTGCGGCAGCGCCCGGGTGCCCATGCGCACCTTGATGCCCGGTGCCAGGCTGGCCTGGCTGCGGTAGAGGCCCGGCACGCCCAGCTCGGCCAGCCAGCCGCCCCAGGTCGAGTTGGCCAGGATCATCGCCTCGGCCACGATCAGGTCCAGCGGCGCGCCGCGGCGGCGCTCGCTGATGCGCACCTCCTCGTCGCCCCGGGGTTCGACCGCGTTGGGCTGGCCCTTGGCGTCGACGAGGCGGAAGTTGTAGTCCGGCCGGTTGAAGATCTCCGGCTTGCCGCGCACCACCTCGCGCTGCGCCTTGAGCTGCTTGGCCAGGCGCCAGCAGAAGGACAGCTCGGTGGCGAACGGGAACTCGGCGCTCGCCTGACCCTCCAGCGTGGCCTCGGTGACGACGGCGTCGAGCTGGTCGTGGCGCAGGTTGGCGGCGATCGGCACGCGCTCGAGCTTCGTCTCGCTGCCCTGGATGGCCAGCGTGGCCTCGTCGAAGCGCACGTACAGCGACACGGCCGGGCAGTCGCGCCCTTCCATCAGCGTGTAGGTCTGCACCACCTCGTCGGGCAGCATGGTGAGCTTCCAGCCCGGCATGTAGACGGTGGACAGGCGGTCGCGCGCCACCTTGTCCAGCGCCGAGTCGGGCGTGATCGCCAGGCCCGGCGCGGCGATGTGGATGCCCAGCGTCACCGTGCCGCTGCCCAGGCCCTGCAGGGACAGCGCATCGTCGATTTCGGTGGTGGCCGAGTCGTCGATCGAGAAGGCCTGCACCGGCGCCAGCGGCAGCTCGTCCTTGATGAGCGGTGCCGTGAGCGCGGCCGGGAAGCCGCTGCCCTTCGGGAACTGCTCGAACAGGAAGCGCCGCCAGTGGAACTGGTAGGGGCTGTCGATCGCCCCGGCCGCCAGCAGCAGGTCCAGCGGCGCGCGCTGGGCGCGCTTGGCGGCCTCGACCACGGCCTTGTACTCGGCGCCGTTCTTGTCCGGCTTGAAGAGGATCTTGTAGAGCTGCTCGCGCACCGGCGCGGGGCACTGGCCGGCCACCAGCTCGCCGGCCCAGGCCTCGATCTGCGCGGCGATCTGCGCCTTGCGCTCGATGCCCAGCAGCGCGGCCTTCACCTGCTCCTCGGGCGCCTTGCGGAACTGCCCGCGGCCCATGCGGCGGAAGTAGTGCGGCGCGCCGAACAGGCCGAACAGCGCGGCCGCCTGCTGGACCACGCCGGCCTTGGCGTCGAAGTAGTCGCGCGCCAGGTCGGCGAAGCCGAACTCTTCGGCGGGCGCGAATTCCCAGGCCAGGTCCAGGTCCATGTCAGCGGCCAGCCGCTGCCCTTCGGCGAGCAGCTCGGCGGGGCCGGGCTTGTCGAACTTCAGCAGCACGTTGGCCGCTTTGACCTTGACCCGCTTGCCCGAATCGAGCTCGACTTGCATCGAACTTTCGGCCTCGGACATCACGCGGCCGGCGAGGAATTTCCCGGCGTCTTCGAACAGGGCATACATAGGGGCGCGATTGTCGCCGAACGACCGCCGCGCCCCGGCGAGTGCCTGCTCAGACGGTCAGGCCGCCCGCCACCTCGATCACGGTGCCGTTGATGTAGCTCGCTTCGTCGCTGGCCAGGAAGGCGTAGACGTTGGCGATCTCCTCGGGCTGACCCAGGCGGCGCAGCGGGATGTCGGCGCGCATGCCCTCGATCACCTTGTCCGGCATGGTCTTCAGGATCGGCGTGTCGATGAAGCCCGGGGCCACCGCGTTGCAGCGCACGCCCTTGGGGCCCAGCTCGCGGCTCCAGGTCTTGGTGAAGCCGATGACGCCGAACTTGGTGGCCGCGTAGTTGGTCTGGCCGAAGTTGCCGTAGATGCCCACGACGCTGGAGGCGTTCAGGATCACGCCCGAGCCCTGCGCCACCATGGTGTCGGTGACCGCCTGGGCGCAGTGGAAGACGGCGCGCAGGTTGACGTCGATGACGGCGTCGAACTGCTCGACGGTCATCTTCTGCAGCCGCGCGTCCTTGGTGATGCCGGCGTTGTTGACCAGCACGTCGATGCGGCCGAACTGCGCCTTGACGGCCGCGACCATGGCGTCGACCGCGGCGCGGTCGGTCACGTTGACGGCAAAGCCAACGGCCTGCGCGCCCAGTTCGCGGCAGCGCGCCACCGCATCGTCGACGCCCGCCTGGCGCAGGTCGCAGACGACCACGATCGCGCCTTCGCGGGCGAACTTCTCGGCGGTGGCCAGGCCGATGCCTTGGGCGGCCCCGGTGATGATGGAAACCTTGTCTTTCAAGCGCATGGTGAGCGGGCGGCGGTTCAGGCCGCGGTGAGTTCGAGGAAGCTGAGGAGGTCGCCGAGGTGCTCGTCGAAATCGCTCAGGGCGTGGTCGCTGCCTTCGAGCAGCTTGATGTGGGCCCCTTCGTAGCGCGCAAGCATCTCGCGCCAGTCCAGCAGCTCGTCTCCTCTCGCAATGATCGCCAGTCCGCGTTGCACCGGGCTGACCGTGGCCGGGCGCAGCGCCTGCAGCTCGGGAATGAATTCGGCGCGGAAGTAGAAGCGGTCCGTCGGGTCCTGCCAGGTGGTCTGCTCTCCGATGTAGGCGGCCAGGTCACGCGCGGGCTCCACCGCCGGGTTCATGACCACGAAGCGGCAGCCCAGCCGCGCGGCCAGCACCGTGGCGTAGAAGCCGCCCAGGCTGGAGCCGACGACCGCCAAGTCAGCGGCCAGGGCGGCGGGGTCGATGCCCCAGCCCGCGACGGTGTCGAGCAGCCCCGCCACCGCCTTGGCGGGTGAGGGCGGCAGCTGCGGGCAGTGCCAGTGCACGTCCGGCCGCTGCTCGGCCATCCAGCGGCCCAGGCGCTGGGCCTTGAACGACCGGGGCGAGGAGCGGAAACCGTGCAGGTAGAGCAGGTGGGTGGGGGCGGCCATCGGCTCAGCAGCGGCTCAGCGGCGCGCAGGGCTGGCGGGCGCCTTGGCCAGCGCGTCGAGCAGCTTGGCGTGGATGCCGCCGAAGCCGCCGTTGCTCATGCACAGCAGGTGGTCGCCAGGGCGGGCGGCTTTGACCACGGCCGCAACCAGCGCGTCCAGCCGGTCGTGCACCTGGGCCTGCGGGCCCATCGGCGCCAGCGCCTCGGCGGCGTTCCAGTCCAGCCCGCCGCTGTGGCAGAAGGCCAGGTCGGCCTCCTCCAGCGCCCAGGGCAGCTGCGACTTCATCGTGCCCAGCTTCATCGTGTTCGAGCGCGGCTCGAAGATGGCCAGGAGGCGCTCCTGCGGACCGCCCTCGCGCTCGATGCGCCGGCGCAGGCCGTGCACTGTGGTGTGGATCGCGGTGGGGTGGTGGGCGAAGTCGTCGTAGACCTTCACGCCGTTGACCTCGCCGCGCAGCTCCAGGCGGCGGCGCACGTTCTCGAAGCGCCCCAGTGCCGCCGCGGCGGCGTCGGGGGCGATGCCCACCGCCTCGGCCGCCCCGATGGCCGCCAGCGCGTTGAGCTGGTTGTGCTCGCCGGCCAGTGCCCAGTCGACGCGGCCGATCTTTAGGCTGCCGCGCAGCACGTCGAAGGCGTGCGGCTCGCCGCGGGCGCGCAGCGCGCCGGGCTCTTCCTTGCGGGCGCCGAAGTGCTGCACCGGCGTCCAGCAGCCCCGGGCCAGCACGCGCTTGAGGCTGTCCTCGCGGATGTTGACCACCAGCCGGCCGTTGCCGGGCAGGGTGCGCACCAGGTGGTGGAACTGGGTTTCGATGGCCGCCAGGTCCGGGAAGATGTCGGCGTGGTCGAACTCCAGGTTGTTCAGGATCGCGCAGCGCGGCCGGTAGTGGACGAACTTGCTGCGCTTGTCGAAGAAGGCGGTGTCGTACTCGTCCGCCTCGATCACGAAGGGCGCGCCGGCCTGACCGAGCCGTGCCGAGACGCCGAAGTTGCAGGGCACGCCGCCCACCAGGAAGCCGGGCTGCGCGCCGCAGGCCTCCAGGATCCAGGCCAGCATCGCCGTGGTGGTGGTCTTGCCGTGCGTGCCGGCCACGGCCAGCACGGGCCGCCCGGCGAGCACGTGCTCGGCCAGCCACTGCGGCCCGCTCGTGTAGCGCGCGCCAGCGTTGAGGATGGCCTCCATCAGCGGGTTGCCGCGGCTGACGACGTTGCCGACGACGTAGACGTCCGGCGCCAGCGCCATTTGCTCGGGGCCCCAGCCCTCGATCAGCTCGATGCCCAGCGCCCGGAGCTGGTCGCTCATCGGTGGGTAGACGTTGGCGTCGCAGCCGGTGACGCGGTGCCCGGCCTCGCGCGCCAGCGCCGCCAGTCCGCCCATGAAGGTGCCGCAGATGCCCAGGATGTGAATGTGCATGGCGCTGGATTCTAGGTTTCGTGCCTGTCGCCCTGCAGCGGTCCTGACCCTGCCGCGCGACCGATTCCCGCCGCTTGGAAGCCGCAGGGTGAAGAGATGTTGCGATGCAGCAGACTCGGGCTCGCTGGGCTGCGGCGTCGGCCCCGCGGCGCACTAGACTGAGGGCTCTTTTGATCCACCGGACGACCCTCATGCGCATCGGCATCCTGACCGGCGGCGGCGACTGCCCCGGCCTCAACGCGGTGATCCGCGCCGTCACCAAGTCCCTGATCCAACGCTGCGGTGCCGAGGTGGTCGGCATCGAGGACGGTTACCTCGGCCTGATCGAGCGGCGGGTGCGCCCGCTGGGCTGGGACGACGTTGGCAACATCCTGGCCGTGGGCGGCACCATCCTGGGTACCAGCAACAAGGCGACGCCGTTTTCCTGGCAGGGCCGCGACCACTCGGCCGCCTGCGCCGAGTACGTGCGCGACTTGCAGCTCGAAGCCCTGGTGGCCATCGGCGGCGACGGCACCATGACCATCGCCCAGCGCTTCGGCGAGCACGCCGGCGTGCCGGTGGTGGGCGTGCCCAAGACCATCGACAACGACATCGAGGGCACCGAGCGCAGCTTCGGCTTCGACACCGCAGTGGCCACGGTGACCGACGCACTGGAGCGGGTGCAGACCACCGGCCAGAGCCACGGCCGGGTGATGATCGTCGAGACGATGGGCCGCTACGCCGGCTGGATCGCGCTGGAGTCCGGCCTGGCCGGCGCGGCCGACGTGATCCTGCTGCCCGAAATCGGCTACGACGTGCAGCTCATCGCCAAGGTCTGCCGGGCCCGCGCGGCGCGGCGGCGCTCGACGCTGATCTGCATCGCCGAGGGCGCCAAGCCCTCGGGCGGTGAGCTGACGGTGGAAAGCACGATCGCCGACAGCCCGGACCCGATCCGCCTGGGCGGCGTGGCGCACGCACTGCGCGCGCAGCTACAGCCGCTGATGAGCGCCGAGGTGCGCGCCACCGTGCTGGGCCATGTGCAGCGCGGCGGCTCGCCCACGCCGTTTGATCGCGTGCTGGCCACCCAGTACGGCAACGCCGCGGCGCACCTGCTGCAAAACCGCGACTACCACCGCATGGTGGCGCTGCAGCGCGGCGAGCTCAGCAGCGTGTCGCTCAACGAGGTGGCCAACAAGAACCGCCTCGTGCCCGCCGATCACCCGCTGCTGGTCTGCGCGCGGGAAATCGGCGTGTGCCTGGGCGACGAGTGACTCAGGTCCTCACACCGTGAGGATCAGCGTCTGCATGCCGGCCCACTCCTCGCCGGGGTGCAGGTGGATCGGCGTGCCGATCTGCGCGGCTTCGACACAGAGCATGCCCAGCCAGTCGTCGGCGGGCATGTCGGGCAGGGCGGCGCACTTCTCGGGGCCGGGGTTCCAGACCACCACGTCCTCGAAGCCCTGCGAGGCGATCGTCAGGCGGCGGCCCGGCTCGCGCAGCAGGAGCGTGTCCGGGGCGTTCCAGTAGATGCGGTCCAGCTCCTGGGCGACGGTGACCACGTCCACCCACTGCTCGCGCGTTTCGCCGGTGACCGAATCCAGGTAGCTCCGGCCCATCAGCCCTTCGAGCTGGGCGCGGCGCACGTCGCCCACGCCGAAGTAGGTGTGCAGCGCGGCCGCGCAGTCGAAGGCGACCTCGCCGCGGTTGATCACCGCCAGCTCCATGTCGAGCCGGCCGGCGTCGATGCTCACCGTCATCTCCAGGCGGAAAGCGTGGGGCCAGATCGCTCGGGTGGCCTCATCGTCTTCCAGGCTCAGCACCGCGAAGGCGTGCTGGCCGCGCACCTGGGCCTGCTCCAGCGTCCAGACGCGGTTGCGCGCGAAGCCGTGCTTGACCGGCAGGTCGCCCCGTAAGTTGAACTGCGGAAAGATCACCGGCACGCCGCCACGCACCGCGGCGCCTTCGCCCAGCGGGGTGGTCGGCGACAGGTAGAGCTGCTCCTCGGCACCGGCCGGGATCCAGGACAGCACATGCCCGCCGTGCAGCAGCACGGTGGCCTGGGCGCCGTCGGGTGAGCGCAGGTGCACGGCAGGCTGGCCCTCGAACTCGCAGGGGCCGGTCGGGCGCCAGGCGCGGGGCTGCTCCGCGGGGGGGGCTGGGGTCGTCATCACCGGGCTCACAGGGTGGCGAAGACCGCGCGAGCGGCGTCCAGCGTGGCCGCGATGTCGGCGTCGGTGTGTGCGGCGCTGACGAAGCCGGCCTCGTACAGCGCCGGCGCCAGGTAGACGCCGCGCTCCAGCATGCCGTGGAAGAAGCGGTTGAAGCGCTCCTTGTCGGTGGCCATCACGACGTTGTAGTTCTGCGGCAGGCTGTCGGTGAAGAAGAAGCCGAACATGCCGCCCTCGCTGTCGCCGACGAAGGGGATGCCTGCGTCGCGCGCGGCCTGGGTCAGGCCGGCGACGAGCTGCTGGGTCTTGGCGCCCAGCGCCTCGTAGAAGCCGGGCTTCGAGATTTCCTTCAGCGTGGCCAGGCCGCAGGCGGTGGCCACCGGGTTGCCGCTGAGCGTGCCGGCCTGGTAGACCGGGCCCAGCGGGGCCAGGTTCTGCATGATCTGGCGGGTGGTGCCGAAGGCCGCCAGCGGCATGCCGCCGCCGATGACCTTGCCGAACACCGAGATGTCCGGGCGGAAGCCGGGGATGGCCTTGGCATAGACGCTCTGCGCCGAGCCCAGCGCGACGCGGAAGCCGGTCATCACCTCGTCGAAGACGAACAGCGCGCCGTGCTGGTCGCAGAGCTCGCGGATGCGCTTGACGAAGGGCACCTGCGCGCGCACGAAGTTCATGTTGCCGGCGATCGGCTCGATCATCACGCAGGCGATCTCGCTGCCCTGGCTGCGGAAGGCCTCTTCGATCTGCTCGAGGTTGTTGTACTCCAGCACCAGGGTGTGCTGCACCACCTCGGCCGGCACGCCCGCGGAGGTCGGGTGGCCGAAGGTGGCCAGGCCCGAGCCGGCCTTGACCAGCAGCGCATCGGCGTGGCCGTGGTAGCAGCCCTCGAACTTGATGATTTTGCTGCGGCCGGTGGCGCCGCGCGCCAGGCGGATCGCGCTCATGCCAGCCTCGGTGCCGGAGCTGACCAGGCGCACCTGCTCGATGCTGGGCACCTGGGCGATGATGGCCTCGGCCAGCTCGACCTCGCGCTCGGTGGGGGCGCCGAAGCTGAAGCCCTCGCGCGCGGCACTCAGCACCGCCTCCAGCACGGCCGGGTGGCCGTGGCCGAGGATCATCGGGCCCCAGGAGCCGATGTAGTCGATGTACTTCTGGTCCTCGGCGTCCCACATGTACGCGCCCTCGGCGCGGGCGATGAAGCGGGGCGTGCCGCCGACGGCGCGGAAGGCGCGCACGGGCGAGTTGACGCCACCGGGGATGACCTGTTGGGCGCGTTCGAAGAGCTGGGCGTTGTTCACGGGGGACCTGCCGGAAGCAAAAAGCCGCAGCTCATCGGCCGCGGCTGGGGGACAAAGACAGAAGCGGGGACTCAGTGCGTCAGTGCACGCTTCGCGGGCCGCGCGGCGTGGCGTCGTTGGCGGCATCGTCGGCCAGGCCACCGTCCTCGCCCTCTTCGCCTTCCTCCTCGGGCGGCAAGGCCCAGAAGAAGCGGTCGGGGATGACGTTGCCCATGCCGGGGCGGAACCCTGCGTCGAGCGACTGATCCAGGAAGGACAGCGCCTCCGAGATCGCCAGGTGCAGCTCCTGGCCCGTGCCCAGCAGCGCGGCCAGCGCGGCGGTCAGCGTGTCGCCCGCGCCGACGAAGGCGGTGTCGAAGCGCTCGAACTTCTCGCCAGTGATTGCGCCCTGCGGCGAGGCCAGCACGTTGTCGACGAAGTTGTTGGGCAGCTGGATGCCGGTGACCAGCACGTAGCCGCAGCCGCGCTCACCGGCGGCCACCGCCAGTTCGCGCGCCGAAGGCGGGCGCTCCGATTCCCACTCGGGCAGCAGGAAGTCGGTCAGCGTCTTGTGGTTGCCCACCAGCACCTCGGTCTGCGGCAGCACCAGCTCGCGCAGCGCGTCGTGGTAGGCCTGGGCGGCGTCCTCGTCCTCGATCCAGCCCAGCGGCGGCAGGTAGGTCACCAGCGGCACGTCGGGGTAGTCCGACAGGATCTCGGCCACCGCGCCGACGGTCTCGGCATTGCCGAGGAAGCCGACCTTCCAGGCCGATAGGGTCAGGTCTTCCAGCACGCTGCGCGCCTGCTCGACCACCACGTCGTCGTCGATCGGGTGCTGGTCGAAGACCTCGGCGGTGTCGCGCATCACGATCGCCGTCACCACCGGCAGCGCGTGTGCGCCCATCGCAGCGATGGTGGCGATGTCGGCCGCCACACCCCCCGCCCCGGTGGTGTCGCTGGCGTTGAAGCTCATTACGCAGGCCGGGGCCTCGAATTCCTGGGCGTCCGGGGGGCTGCTGTCGGGGGCGTTGGGGGTCATCGGCGCGGAGTGTCCTTCGGAACCCGCCGCGACGATCGGCGAACGGGGTGGGCCGACCCGTTCAAAACCAGTGGGCGCCGTCGCAGGAGTGGGTTCTGAGAAATGTTGTGTAGGTGCCCACGCTGGCCTGTTTTTCACATGGGGCCAGTCGCTACAATGAACTTCCATTGTAGACAAGCTGGACTGCGGCGTGAGCTCTCCCAAGACCTGGATATGTTTGATCTGCGGCTGGATGTACAACGAGGCAGAAGGTGATCCGGAGCACGGCATTGCTCCTGGCACGCCTTGGCCCGATGTGCCTATGAACTGGGTCTGTCCGGAGTGCGGTGCACGCAAGGAAGACTTCGACATGGTTGCCCTCTAAGTCGGGAGGCGCTGCGATGAGCGAGCATCCGATGACCGCTTCCACGGTGGCGGAGCCCCCACTGGGTCCGCCCTCGGTGCCGCTCGGCATGGACGTGGCGCACGTGGCCCGGGTGCTGGTGATCGACGACAGCAACACCATTCGGCGCAGCGCAGAGATCTTCCTGAAGCAGGGGGGCTGTGAGGTGGTGTTGGCCGAGGACGGCTTTGATGCGTTGGCCAAGGTCAGCGACCACTGCCCGGATCTGATCTTCTGCGACATCCTCATGCCGCGGCTCGACGGCTACCAGACCTGCGCGATCATCAAGCGCAACCCGCGCTTTGCGAACGTGCCGGTGATCATGCTGTCGTCCAAGGATGGGCTGTTCGACAAGGCGCGTGGCCGGATGGTCGGCTCCGAGGATTACCTCACCAAGCCCTTCACAAAGGATCAATTGCTCAAGGCGGTGCAGCAGTATTGCCGCGTCACGCCGTGAGGGTCGTCGCATGGCCTGACGGCGTTTTGCTCCGTGCGCCACCGGCCGCGGCGGAGTGTGAGCGACTGCCCATGCAGCCTTGAGGACGCACGATGCCGATCCAAAATATTCTGTTGGTGGACGACTCCAAGACGGAGTTGCATTTCCTCTCCGACGTGTTGAGTCGGCAGGGTTTTCGCGTGCGGACCGCCGAAAATGGCAATGAAGCCCTGCGGCGCATTGCCGAGGAAAAGCCAGATCTCATCCTGATGGATGTGGTGATGCCTGGCCTGAATGGGTTTCAATTGACGCGGACGATTACGCGCGATCCGCAGTACGCTGACGTGCCGGTGATCATGTGCACCAGCAAGAATCAGGAAACCGACAAGGTGTGGGGCATGCGACAAGGCGCGCGCGATTACGTGGTCAAGCCCGTCGATCCGGACGAGCTGGTGCAGAAGATTCGCGCCTTCGGCTGAGGGCGGGACTGCCAATGGCCAACAAGGAAGCCCTGCGCGAATTGCAGGGGCGGCTTGCCGAGCGGCTGCAAGAAGCCCGTGAGCTGGACCAAATGGTGGGTTGGCTGGCGGTGGAGGCGGCGGGATATCCTTTTTTGCTCCCTTTGGCTGAGGCCGGCGAAATCTTTCAGCCTGGAGCGCTGATGTCGGTGCCGCATGTGCTGCCCTGGTTTCTCGGGGTGGCCAACTTGCGCGGAGCGCTCACGGGCGTTGCCGATCTGGCGGGTTTTCTGGGCCTGAGGGAGCGGTTGCCCGCTTCGGTGCGCGACCAGGCTCGATTGGTGGTTTTCAATCCTCGGCTTGAGGTGAATGCTGCGTTGCTGGTCGACCGGTTGGCGGGCCTTCGCAACGCGGAGCAGCTCGTGCCCGAAGCCCAGCCGGAGCCGGCGGGACCGGCTTTCGTCGGGGCGCGGTATCGGGATCTGTCCGGGCGAGTGTGGCAGGAATTGCGTCTGGCGGTGCTTGCCCGCGATGAGCGATTCCTGCGCATTGCGACCCATCGATGATCGGGGGAGCGGTACGATGACCAACGTCAGGACCGGTTCCACCTGCGCAACAACGAGGCGGGGATGAGTCTGCTCGATCGATTCAAGCGCACAGACACGGCAACTCAGGCTGAGGACTTGGCCGACCGAGTTTCCTTTGGCGCGGCCTCCTATTCGGGCCGCGCAGACATCGCCGAGGGGCCTCCCACGATGCAGCAGGAATCGATCTTGCGCAGCACGGTGGCTGCTGGCGAAGAGCCTTCGATCATCAGCGAGTCCGCACCGTCAGGGGCCGCTGCCGGCTACCTGAGGGCGCGAGCGCCGGTGGGCTCCCCGCCGACTGAGGCTGCAACGTCCGGTTCGCACCTGCCGTTGATCGGGGCGTTGGCGCCAGAGCGTCAACAGCAGGTGCTGGCGTCTGTGTTGGCGGTGGGGCTGCTGCTGCTGATCGTTGCGTCGGTGTTGTCCTTGCGCACCGCAGGCGGCAGTGCGGCCCAGGTCGGTGCGACGGGGCAGGCGCTGATGGAGTCGCAGCGCCTGGCCAAGGCTGCGTTGCTGGGCATGACGGGGCAACCGGCGGCATTTTCCGAGCTGCGTGAGTCTGCGGCCGTGCTGGCACGCAACGTCCGGGGGCTCAGTGGCGCCGGGGGTGAGTTGGGGTTCGACGTCGTGCCCATCGGCGCCAGGCATGCGTTGCAGCCTGTGTTGCCATTGGTCGACCGGGCGGAAAAGAGCGCTGCGGCACTCGCTGCACAGGAAAAGCTGCTGGTCCAGGTCGGCGCGTCGCTGCAAACCATTCAGCGCCGCTCTGGCGAAATGATCGACGGCGCGGAGGCGGTTGTTGCGCTGAAGGTGCAACAGGCCGCGCCCGGCTCCGACGTGGCTGCGGCAGGTCGGCTGGTGGGATTGACCCAACGCATGGCCAAGTCGGCGCATCAGGCCATGGGCGTCGGTGGCGTGTCGCCTGAGGCGGTCTTGTCGATCGGCAAGGATCTGAACGCCTTCCGCGACGTGGCGCAGGGCCTGCTCGACGGCAGTCCTGAGTTGCGCGTCGGGGCTGCGCGCGATCCGGCGCTGCGCGATCGTCTGCAGTCGCTGCTGGCGACGCAGGAAAGCCTTCGCAACCAGTCGGCGACGGTGCTGGGTGATCTGCAGGGCTTGCTGGCTGCGCGTGAGGCCCAGGGCGCCATCCTGGCCGACAGTGCAGCGCTGCGCGAGGGGCTGGAGCGGGTCCAGTCGAGCCTGTCTGCCGCCGGCGGCATGGGCTGGTTCAACGTCGCGCTGATCGGCGCGGCGCTGCTGCTGGTTGCCTTGGGCAGCGTGGGTCTGGTGATGGTGTTCATGCACGGCCAGCGAAAGCGCGCCGCACTGGCCGACGCACAACGCCATGAGGCTGAGCGCCAGGAGCGTGAGGCCAAGCGCATCAACGACGCCAATCAGGCGGCGATTCTGCGGCTGATGAACGAGCTGCAGTCGGTGGCCGAGGGCGATCTCACCCAGCAGGCCACGGTGACCGAGGACATCACCGGCGCGATCGCCGACTCGGTGAACTACACCGTCGAAGAGTTGCGTACCCTGGTGTCTCAGGTGCAGGGCACGGTCGCCCGGGTGGCCGATACCACTCAGCAGGTCGAGGCGACCTCGACCGAGCTGCTGGCGGCCTCGGATGAGCAGCTGCGCGAGATCCGCGAAACGGGTGAGGCGGTGCTGCAGATGGCGGGCCGCATCCAGCGTGTGTCCGGGCAGGCCCAGCAATCGGTGGAAGTCGCGCGCGAGTCGATGACCGCCGCAACCTCGGGCCTGAGCGCGGTGCTCAACACCATCAGCGGCATGAACACCATCCGCGAGCAGATCCAGGAAACCTCCAAGCGCATCAAACGCCTGGGCGAGAGTTCCCAGGAAATCGGTGAGATCACCGAGCTGATCTCGGACATCACCGAGCAGACCAACGTGCTGGCGCTGAACGCGGCCATCCAGGCCGCATCCGCCGGTGAGGCCGGGCGCGGCTTCTCGGTGGTGGCCGAGGAGGTGCAGCGTCTGGCCGAGCGCTCGGCCGACGCAACCCGAGCCATCGCGGTGCTCGTCAAGACCATTCAAACCGATACCGCCGACGCGGTGGCCGCCATGGAGCGCTCGACGCAGGGCGTGGTCGAGGGCGCCAAACTCTCCGACAACGCCGGCACGGCGCTGGGCGACATCGATCGCGTGGCGCGCCAGCTCGCTGAGCTCATCGAGGAGTTGTCAGAGCAGTCGCGCCGTGAGGCGGAGTCTGCCACCGTGGTGGCGCAGAACATTCAGCACATTTTTGCGGTCACCGAGCAGACCGGTGAGGGCACGCGCTCGACCGCCCAGCTGGTGCGCCAGCTGTCGCGCACCGCCGAGGAGTTGCGCCAGTCCGTCGCACGGTTCAAGATTGCCTGAGCCGTGCGCGCCACTGCATTTCCCCTTTCAACGCGCACGCCCCGAGCCGCCGCACCCTGACGCCCGATGGACAACCCCACCCCAGTGGCCGCCACCGATGATCTCAGCGCCCTGGCCTGGGTGCATGAGGAACTGCGCAAGACGCTCGAGTCGGCGCACCGGTCGCTGCGTCGCTACCTGCGCGACGCCGAAGCCAGTCGCTATTCGGACCTCGACGACGTCGAGCCCACGGTCCTGCGCGGCGCACGCCAGCAGCTGCATCAGGGCGTTGGCGCGCTCGAGCTGGTCAACATGCCCGAGGGGGCGCTGCTGTTGCGCGCCAGCGAGGCTGCGGTGCAGCGCTTCATCGGCCGCTCGGGCCGGCTCGATGCCAGTGGCGTCGAAACCATCGAGCACGCCTCCTTCGCGCTGCTGGACTACATCGGCCGTCGCCTGGGCGGCAAGTCGGCGCCCAGTGTCGCGCTGTTCCCGCAGCTGCGTGCGCTGCTTGAACTCAATGGCGCCGAGCGCGTCCACCCCGCCGACCTCTGGTCTTACGACTGGCGCTGGCGCGAGGTGGCTGCGCCGCTGACTTCGACGGTCTCCGGTGCGTCCAAGTCGCTGCAGGCCGATTTTGAGCGCCGCCTGTTGGTGCTGGTGCGCAGCAATTCCGCCGAAGCGGCGAACGCACTGGCGCAGGACTGCGCCCGCGTGGCGCAGGACTGTGCGGCGTCGCCCCAAGCGGCCCAGTCGTCGGCCCCGGTGACCTTCTGGCGCATCGCCGCGGCCTTTTTCGAGGCCTGGGGGCTGGGCCTGTTGCCGCAGGACTTGTTCGTCAAGCGCAGCGCTTCGCGGGTGATGGCGCAGCTGCGCGCGCGTGGCAAGGGCGATTTGGAGGTGTCGGACCGCCTGGCCCAGGACCTGCTGTTTTACTGCGCTCGGGCCTTGTTGCCGGCGGGGGCCTCCGCTCCCTGGCTGAGTGCGGTGCGGCAGGCCTACCGCCTGCCCGACGAGCCGCCGCTGGACTATGCCACCCCGTTTTACGGGCGACACGATCCGGCGCAGATTGCGCAGGCGCGCAAGCGCGTCGTTGCGGCCAAGGACGCCTGGAACGGCGTTGCCGCGGGCGAGCTGCACCGGCTCGACAGCCTGTTTGAAGCCTTCAGTCTCGTCGGCGACTCGATCCGTCGCCTCTACCCCGCTGGCGGTCATCTGGCTGAAGCGCTGTCGCACGCCGCCATGCACACCGCCCGACTGGCGCGTTCGCCCGCCGCGCCGCTGGCGATGGAGGTGGCCACCAGCCTGCTGTACCTCGAAGCCGCGCTGGAGGAGGCCGAGTTCGACCAGCCGGGCCAGGCCAGTCGAGCCGAGCGCTTGGCGCAGCGCATCGGTGCGGCCGCCTCGGGTGAGCCGCCTCAGTCGCTCGAGCCCTGGATGGAGGAGCTCTACCGCCGCGTCTCCGACCGCCAGACGATGGGCAGCGTGGTGCACGAGCTGCGAGCCTCGTTGTCCGAGGTCGAGCGGCAGATCGACCAGTTCTTCCGCAATCCGCGCGAAGGCGGGCTGCTGGTCGCGGTGCCGGGCCAGCTGGTCTCCATGCGTGGCGTGCTGTCCGTGCTCGGCGTCGATGCCGCCGTGCAGGCCAGCGCGTGCATGCGCGAAGACGTCGAGCACCTGCTGCACGATGAAGTCGATCCGCACGACGAGCGCACGCTGGAGTCGTTCCAGCGCCTGGCCGGCAACCTGGGGGCGCTGGGCTTTCTGATCGACATGCTCAGCGTGCAGCCGCAGATGGCGCGTTCGCTGTTCCGCTTCGACGCCTCCACCGGCATCCTCGCGCCGGTCATGGGCCGCAGTGCGATGGCACCGGACCTGATCGACCGCGCCCATGCGATTGCCGCGGCGGTGCACCGCGACGAGGTGCCGCTGCAGGCGCTGTCCGAGCAGATCGATGCGCTGTCGCGTGAGCGCCAGGTCAAGCGCCAGCCAGCGCTGCAGGCCTCGCTGACCTTCGCGCAACAGGCCCTGGAACGCACCGACGACAGTGCCCGCTCGCACGTTGCTCGGGCGCTCAACGACTTCGTGGCCACCGCCACCAGCCCCCTGGACTTGGAGCCGGTGCCGGCGCCCAGCCTGATCTCTCGGCCGATTCCGCTGCTTCCCGAGGAGCCGGCGTCTTTTGTGCAGACGGGTCTGGAAGACGATCAGGAGATGCGCGACATCTTCCTGGAAGAGTCGCGCGACGTGCTGGCGCAGGCGCAGGGCGCGCTGGCGATGCTGGCGGAGTCGCCGTCGGACGTGGCTCAGCTCACCTCCGTGCGTCGCGCCTTCCACACCCTCAAGGGCAGCTCGCGCATGGTCGGACTTGCGCCGTTTGGTGAGGCGGCCTGGGCCTGTGAGCAGCTCTACAACCACTGGCTGGCTGAGCAAAACCCTGCCAGTGCCGAGTTGCGCAGCCTGACCGGCGATGTGCTGCAGTACTTCTCCGGCTGGGTCGAGGGCATTGCGTGCCAGGACGACCATGCCTTTGCGCCGGAGCCGGTGATTGCCGCGGCCGACACGCTGCGGTTGGCTGGCGAGTTGATGCGTGTGCCCTTGCCGCATGCCGACGTCGTGCCGATGTTCAACGCCTTCGCTGAGGAGGCAAGCGACGTCGACACCCTGGACCTGGAAGTGCCGTCGGTGTCCCCCATGACGCCGGTGCTGGAGCCGCTGCTGGCCACCCGGCCCCTGGAGCTCACGCCGAGTTGGGACGATGCCTATGACGCCCAGCGCGCCGCATCGGCACTGAGCCCCGTGCCGCTCGATGAAGCGCTCGATCTGGATCTGGATCTGGATGGTGAGATTGTCGAGCCTCCGCCGATGGTCGAGGGGGGAGTGGATCTGGCCATCGACGTCCCGCTGGAGGTCGAGGGCGGCACGTCCGCGCCGAATGCGGCGGCCGACATGCGAGTGGCGACGACGTCTGAGCCGATGGCCCCGATCGATGACTGGTCCCTCGCGGCCGACGGGGGGGTTGAGCGCATCGAGGTCGACGTCGCGGCACCTCCGGTTGACAGCTCGGACAGCTGGCGTGCGCCGCTGGAGGCGCGCACCCGCCATCTGGAGAGCCAGGACAGCAGCGACAGTGGCTTCACCTCCGGGCCGCCCGAGGAGCTGGTGGGGTTGGTGACGTTGGCAGACGCCAGTCAGCCGCCCGAGGTGGCCGCGCAACGTCCCGAGTCCGACCTGCCGGTCGGCGGCGGGGAGGCGGCGTCGCAGAGTCCGCCCCCCGTTCGCTCCGAGCTCCTCGGGGCTCAGGTGTTCCGGCTGCAGGATTTCCGTGCCGGCGCTTCGAGCGCCCCGCTGCTTGATGAGGGGGACTCGGGGCTACCTCAGCGAGACGACGCACTCGAAGAGCGCAGCGAAGGCGATGACGTCAAGGTCATTGGGCCGCTGCGTTTGCAGATTCCGCTGTTCAACATTTACCTCAACGAAGCCGACGAGCTTTCGCGGCGACTGACCACGCAACTGGCTGAGTGGTCACTGGAGCTCGACCGGCCGGTCGGTGGCGATGCGGTTGCGCTGGCGCACTCGCTGGCGGGCAGCTCCTTCACCGTGGGGTTCGAAGACCTCGCTCAGTTGGCGCGAGACCTTGAGCACGCACTGGCGCTGTCGGACCGCATCGGTTCGGGCCTCTCCGACGACGCGCTGCTGTTCAGTGAAGTGGCCGATGAGGTCCGCCGATTGCTGCACCAGTTCGCGGCGGGTTTCCTTCGCAGCCCGCCCCAGGAATTGCGCCGCCAACTGCACGAGTGGCAGGCCGCAGCGTCGCTGCGCCCGCAGCAGCCCCGAGACAGCGTTGATGAGCTGGCCTGGGACGACTCCGGTGATCCGCTGGGCTATGGCGATGGCGTTGAGGCCTCCAGCGCCGCCCTGCCTTTGCCGGAGGTGCAATCGCTGTCCGGGCCGCTCGATCTGGATCTGGCGCCTTTTGCCGATGTGTTGAATCGGCAGGCGGGCTTGTCCACGGCCCCTGAGCCGGTCGATCTGGACATTGGCCTGCCCGCCGCGGAGGGTGAAGACGTTGCCGCAGTCGAGACCGCGGCAAAAGGCACTGTGCTGCCCGACGTCGATCTGTCCGCTGGAATCGCCCCCGACCGGTCGAGCCCCCTGACCGGCGTCGACGTTCCGTTGCTGCTCGACAGTGGCGATACCCAGCTTGGCGGCGATCCGCCGATGACCTTTCCTCAGGTCGATCTGCCCAGTGAAATCGGCCGGCTGACCGAGCCTGGGCCCTTGGGGGGGCCGTCGGCATTCCCGGATCTCATGCTCGATGAGATGATCGATCTGGTGCTCGATGAGCCTTCGGTGGCCGCGCCCCCCCCGCCCGCCCCGCCGCCTGCCGCCGAGCCGGTGTCTGGCGTGCGCGAAGACTCCACCCCTGGGCCACTGACTGGGTTCGATGGGGAAATCGATCAGCAGGATCAGATCGACACCGAGCTCTTCCCGATTTTTGAGGAAGAGGCCGAGGAGCTGATGCCGGTGCTGTCCGGCCAACTCGAGTCCTGGCGCGGCCACCCGGGCGACGCGACGCTGGCGACCGCCTGCATGCGGACGCTGCACACCTTCAAGGGCAGCGCCCGGCTGGCTGGAGCGATGCGACTGGGCGAGCTGGCGCACCGCTTTGAGTCGGCGATCGAGGCCCTTCGAAGCGACGGCGGCGAGCCCAACGCCCGGGACCTGGATGCGTTGCAGGGCCGAGGGGACCACCTCATCGCGGCGTTCGAGGCCCTGCGGGCCAGTCGTGCGGCGCCGTCGCCCAGCACGTTGGCGGTGCTCTCTGCGGCACCGACCCGCTGGGCCAGCCTCACCTCGCTCACGGGCCAACCTGCTGGTGCGTCCGAACGAGTCGCCTCGTCCGATGCGGAGTCGGCGGTCGAGCCTGCTGCCGACGCCTCCGCAACCACCTGGGAGGCCACTCCCGCCTCGTCGGAAGAGGTCTTGGCCGAGCTGGACGACGGTGCCCAGGCCGCTGCCGCCGTGGATGTCGCCCTGCCCGCGCCGGACACTCTGCCTGCAGCGCTGCCCGCCACCTCGATGGCGCCGCTGGCCCCGCTGACCGACAGCTCGGGCCTGCGGGTGGTGCACGCGGACGCGCCGATCGACTGGGCGCGCTTCCTTGGCAGCCTGCCGGCCAGTCGCCAGGTCACGCTCGATCGCAGCCCCGCCAGCACCCAGCCGGTGCGGGTGCGTGCGCCGCTGCTCGACCGGCTGGTGAACCTGGCCGGTGAGGTCAGCATCACGCGCACGCGGCTGGAGGCCGAGATCGGCCAGATCCGCGGCTCGTTGGCCGACCTGACCGACAACCTGGAGCGTCTGAACCAGCAGCTGCACGACGTCGCCCTGCAGGCCGAGACGCAGCTGGAATCGCGCATGGAAGCGGCGCGTGCGGCCGCCCAGGCCTTCGATCCGCTGGAGCTGGACCGCTACACCCGGCTGCAGGAGCTCACGCGGATGATGGCCGAGTCGGTCAACGACGTGGCCACGGTGCGCAGCGCGATGCAGCGCACGCTGCAGACCACCGAAGACGAGCTGGCGGTGCAGGCGCGCCTGACGCGCGAGCTGCAGGGCGACCTGTTGCGCACCCGCATGGTGGAGTTCGAGAGCCTGTCCGAGCGGCTGTACCGCGTGGTGCGGCAGGCCTCGAAGGAGACCGGCAAGCAGGTGCGTTTCGACATCGTCGGCGGATCGATCGAAGTCGACCGCGGTGTGCTCGACCGCATGACCGCGGCCTTCGAGCACCTGCTGCGCAACTGCGTGACCCATGGCATCGAGCCGCCCGATCGGCGCTCCGCGGCGGGCAAGGACCCGACCGGCAGCATCGTGGTCACCGTCGAGCAGGAAGGCAACGAGGTCAGCATCGAGATCCGCGACGATGGCGCCGGGCTGGACCTGGCGCGCATCCGCCACCGCGCGGTCGAGATGGGCCTGCTGGCCGCCGATGCGCAGCCCTCCGACCGCGACCTGTCCAACCTGATCATGGCGCCGGGGCTGTCCACCGCGGCGGCGGTCACCGAGCTGGCCGGGCGCGGCGTGGGCATGGACGTGGTGCGCTCGGACGTGCAGGCCATGGGCGGGCGCGTCGAGACGCGCAGCCAGACCGGCCGCGGCACGCGCTTCAAGCTGGTGCTGCCGTTGACCACGGTGGTCACGCAGGTGGTCATCCTGCGTGCGGGTGACCGCTCGATCGCTGTGCCGTCGAACCTCGTCGAGCTGGTGCAGCGCGCCACGCCGATGACGATCGCCGACGCCTACGAGTCGGGCGGCTACGGCTATGGCGGTCTGCACCTGCCCTTCTACTGGCTGGGGGCGCTGCTGCAGACCAGCGCCCGCGGCAGCGAGGTTGGCCGCACGCTGCCGGTGGTGATCGTGCGCTCGGCGCAGCAGCGCGTGGCGCTGCACGTCGATGAGGTGCAGGGCAGCCACGAAGTGGTGGTCAAGAACCTCGGCCCGCAGCTGTCGAGCCTGCCGGGGTTGGCGGGCATGACGCTGCTGCCCTCGGGCGCGGTGGCGCTGATCTACAACCCGGTGGCGCTGGCCAGCGTCTACGGGCCGGATGCCCTGCGTACGATGCGCAGCGCCCCTGAGGCGCCGCTGGGCTCGGCCGCGCTGGCGAGTCACCAGGAGGTGGCCCTGCCGGCTCCGCTGGTGCTGGTGGTGGACGACTCGCTGACGGTGCGCCGCATCACCAAACGGCTGCTGGAGCGCGAGGGCTACCGCGTCGCGCTGGCCAAGGACGGGCTGGATGCGCTCGAGGTGCTCGGCGGCGAGCGGCCGGTGGCGGTGCTCTCGGACATCGAGATGCCGCGCATGGACGGCTTCGACCTGCTGCGCAACATCCGCAGCGACGCGGCACTGGCTGGCCTGCCGGTGATCATGATCACCTCGCGCATCGCGCAAAAGCACCGCGACATTGCGCTGGAGCTGGGCGCCAACCACTACCTCGGCAAGCCCTACCGCGAAGACGAGCTGCTGGCGCTGATCCGCCAGTACGTCGGTGCGGGCCTGCACGCCGGCGCCTGAGGCGCCGCCAGAACAGCGGTTGGCGCAGTGACGATGACCGAAGCGCTCGACCACGTCGCCCACATGACCCACTCGCGCGACCGCGGGCAGGTTGACGCCAGCCTGCTCACCGCGCTGATGGACCTGTTGCCGGCGCGGCGCATCGTGCTCTGGCGCGTGCTGGGCGAAGAGGGCGGCAAGCGCTTCTGGCTGGTGGCAGGCAGCCACGCGCGCGGGGCGCTGATGCCCAGCGTTGAGCAGTTCGGCGGGGACGACGCGATCGAGCCGCTGCCCTACGCGCAGATGCCGCTGCACGCCGAGTGCTTCGAAGAAGTCACCCTGCTGCAGCATCCGCTGGACGTCGGCTTCGGTGTGCTGCTGCCGATGGCCAGCGGCCGCGAGGTGGAGGGCGTGGTCGAGCTTGAACTCGATGGGGCGCTGGATGCTGAGCGTCTGCGTGTGGCGCAGGGGGTGTTGAAGATCCACCGCCACTTTCTCGGCCTGCTCGACTACAGCGAGCGGGACACCCTCACCGGGCTGCTCAACCGCAAGAGCTTTGATGAGACGCTGCTGCGCGCCACGGCGGTGGAGGCCAACCGCCTCTTCGGCGCCGGCAGCAGCACCCCCGGGGATGCTCGGCGCCGCAGCGGTGTGCGCCGGCATTGGCTGGGGGTGCTGGACATCGACCACTTCAAGCAGGTCAACGACGTGCACGGGCACCTGATCGGCGACGAGGTGCTGCTGCTGGTGGCGCGCATCATGCGCAGCACCTTCCGCTTCGACGATCGGCTGTACCGCTTCGGGGGCGAGGAGTTCGTGATCCTGCTGGCCGCCCCGGACGACGTGGCCGCCGGCATCGCCTTCGAGCGCCTGCGCGCCAACCTGGCGGGCTATGCCTTTCCCCGGGTGGGGCGCATCACCGGCAGCATCGGCTACTCGGACGTGCGCGCGGGTGACACGCCGCAGGCCGCCTTCGAGCGCGCCGACCGGGCGGTCTATCACGCCAAGCAGAACGGCCGCAACCAGGTCCAGTCGCAGCTTCGCCTGGTCGAGGCGGGCACGCTCGACGAATCGGGCAGCGTCGGCGAGATCGAGCTGTTCTGACGCGCCGCGGCCGGGCCACGCCGGCCTGCGCCGATCAGCCGGGTGCGGTTGCCGCCTTCGACTTCACCACCGCGTAGCGCTGCAGCGTGCGCTCGCGGGCGATGGCGTGGTCGACGATCGGCCGCGGGTAGTCTCGGCCCAGCTCGATGCCCGCCGCCGCCAGCGTGATCTCCGGCGCCTCCCAAGGGGCGTGGAGGCTGGCGGCGTCCAGCCCCGCGAGTTCGGGCACGTAGCGGCGGATGAAGCGGCCGTCGGCGTCGAACTTGCGGCTCTGGCTGACCGGGTTGAAGATGCGGAACCAGGGCTGCGCGTCGCAGCCGGTCGAGGCCGCCCACTGCCAGCCGCCGTTGTTGGCCGCGAGGTCGAAGTCGTTGAGCTGCTCGGCGAACCAAGCCTCGCCGCGGCGCCAGTCCAGCCCCAGGTCCTTGGTCAGGAAGCTGGCGACGATCATGCGCAGCCGGTTGTGCATGTAGCCGGTCTGGGCGAGCTGGCGCATCGCCGCGTCCACGATCGGGTAGCCGGTGCGGCCCTCGCACCAGGCGGCGAAGTGCGCGTCCGCCTTGGCCCCGTGCTCCCAGTGGATGCGCTCGTACTCGGGGCGGAAGGCGTGCTGCACCACGCGCGGGTGGTGGTGCAGCAGCTGCTGGTAGAACTCACGCCAGATCAGCTCGGACAGCCAGACCTCCGCGCCGCGCGAGCCGCCGGTCATGCGCTCGTGCGCCAGGCGCACCAGCTGACGGATCGACAGCGTGCCGAAGCGCAGGTGCACGCTCAGGTAGCTCGGGCCCTTGATGGCAGGGAAGTCGCGCGCGTCGGCGTAGCGGTCGATGCGCGCCAGGAAGTCGTCCAGCAGCCGAGCGGCGCCCGAGGCGCCGGGCTGCAGCCGCTGCGCCATCTCGCAGGGCTCGAAGCCCAGTTCCGCCAGGCTTGGCAGGCCGCGGTCCAGCGCTGCGGGCGGCGGCGCCAGTTGCCCGGGGCAGGGCGTGACCGGCCAGGGCTGCAGCCGCAGCGGGTCGAGCCGGCGCAGCCAGGCGTTCTTGTAGGGCGTGAAGACCGAAAAGGGCGTGCCGCTGGCGGTCATCACCTCCTCGGCCTCGAAGATCACCTGGTCCTTGTGGGTGTGGAAGGCCACGCCCGCGTGGGCCAGTTCGCCGCGCACCCGCGCGTCGCGCTCGACCGCGGCGGGCTCGTAGTCGCGCGCGGCGTGCACCGACTGCACCGACAGGGCCTGCGCCAGTGCCGGGATCTCGTGCAGCGGGTCGCCGTGGCGCAGGATCAGGCCGCCGCCCGCGGCGCGCAGGGCCGCATCGAGCTCGGCCAAACAGGCGTGGATGAAGGCCACGCGCCGGTCGGCGCGGGGCAGGGGATCGAGGATCGTGGTATCGAAGACGAAGGCGCACCAGACCTGTTTGGCGCTGGCCAGCGCGTGGTGCAGGGCGGCGTGGTCGGACAGGCGCAGGTCGCGGCGCAGCCAAACCAGCGCGCGGTCGACCGGGGGAGGCACGTAGGCGGCGCTGTGTGTCATGGGCCGAGTGTGCGCGATCGCTACAATCCCCGCCATGTCTGCGGCCGGTGCGATCAACCTCACGAACCAATTCCTCATCGCCATGCCCGGCATGGCGGACGACATGTTCGCGGGCTCCGTGGTCTACCTCTGCGAGCACACCGAGCGCGGCGCGCTGGGGCTGGTGATCAACAAGCCCATCGACATCAAGCTGAAGAACCTCTTCGAGCGCGTCGACCTGGCGCTGGACCGGCCGGAGCTGGCCGAGGAGCCGGTGTACTTCGGCGGTCCGGTGCAGACCGAGCGTGGCTTCGTGCTGCACGACCACCGCGCCAGCGACGCGCCACCGTACAACTCCACCCTCTCGGTGCCTGGGGGCCTGGACATGACCACCAGCCGCGACGTGCTGGAGGCGCTGTCCGACGGCACCGGCCCGCGGCGCGTGCTGATCACGCTGGGATACGCCGGCTGGGGCGCCGGGCAGCTGGAGGACGAGCTCTCGCGCAACGGCTGGCTCAACGTGCCGGCCGACCCGGGCATCATCTTCGACACCCCCGTCGAGCTGCGCTACAACCGCGCGCTGTCGCTGATCGGCATCGACCCGATGATGCTGTCGCAGGAGGCGGGCCACGCCTGACGCGGTGCGTCGCCGCGCGCCCACCCCGCCGCCCGCCATGGACCCTGCACCGACCCCGGCCGCCGCGCCGCAGTCCCTCCTCGCCTTCGACTACGGCCTCAAGCGCACCGGCGTGGCCACGGGCCAGCGCCTGCTCGGCCAGGCCCGGCCGCTGCGCACCATCGCCGCCGAGGGCGATGCCCGCTTCGCGCCGATCGCCGCGCTGATCGCCGAGTGGCGGCCCGACGCGCTGGTGGTGGGCGTGCCC
>Ga0228698_1000442_pt1 | contig 33079 bp, 45 predicted proteins | sample McNCre117_Aug_MG_FD_178015 | JGI IMG/M metagenome (GOLD analysis project Ga0228698, IMG submission 178015) | Freshwater microbial communities from McNutts Creek, Athens, Georgia, United States - 1-17_Aug_MG | ecosystem: Environmental > Aquatic > Freshwater > Creek | place: USA: Georgia...
CAATAGGCTCCTGCCCGTCAATATCTACCCGTGCCCATTTGAATCCCGTATCCTGCGACGCGAGCATATATTCCATGAGCGTTACCCTTGCTTCCTCTTTGCTCATGTCATCAGGTAGCGCCAGTGCCCCGAAATGCTCAGAGTTGATGGCGTAATGAAGAGTACGCCTGCCATTAGTAAGAGGAAGCCGCGCCGCATTTTGTCGCAACTTATCCTGAGTGTCGCTCATTCGCCTCTCTCCTCCCTCACGTAGTCCGCACCACCCAGAGAGCGTCGTACCCGCTCCGATTCGTCGCCCTCTTCCCCGTCGTGGGCGTAGTTGGGCACGGCGAGCATTGATAGTGCATACCGATTCGCGTCAGTGGATTCCTCCGCCATCTTTACCCGTGCCTGATAGTCCGCCACCGCCGTACACACCTCCGCCGCCGTCACCTTTGCCCCCTGTGGGTCTCTATCCGCAGTGGCAGATATACTCCACATCGCACGTTTCACGCTGTTCAGCAGTTCGTTCAGTTCTCTATTCATCGCTCTTTACCTTTCTAGGTCTACCTGTAGGTTTCCCGCCGCCTTGTTGGGTTCGCGCCTTGTATGCCTCTGCCGATTGCCTCTTTAGCACCTTCTTCCCTGCTATAGAGACGTACTCAATTCTACCCTCACGAATCGCACTCCACACCGTTTGCGTCGCTACCCCAATGATTTTAGCCGCATCTCTCACACTGATATAATCCTCCAAAAGCCTTCTCCTTTATCGCTTTCACCTAGTATGCACCAAATCAATAAAAATTACTACTTATTTTTATAAAAGCCTTCCTTTCTATTGCTTTATGTGGTAGTATATAGGTATCAAACCAACAAGGAGTTACCCGAAATGAATACTAACATCCAACCCCGCAACGCAAGCGAAGCCCACCGAGTCCACTCCCTCCTATGTCATTAACCTCTCGAATAGCACCGACTTCTACCCAGAAGGATGCTCCTGCCCCGACTTCCAAAATCGCGGTAGTTACTGCAAACACGTCTTAGCATGGGAGATATGGAAAACGACGGTAGCAGGATGGAAGCGTACCTTTGAGGCAACCACACGAACCTATACCCTACAGAAGTTCACAGAAGACGAACTAGAGGCAGAGGCGTGTGAGATGGATTTAGCCTCTTACCTCCGATGGAAAGAACTCTCTGAAGACCCGTTTGCAAAAATCTTCGCCTAAACAACAAAAAGGGACTAGGGGAGTCATTACCTCCTCTAGCCCCTCACCTCCCGAAGGAGTTACCAGCGTGACAACATTAGCCAAACATGAACCGATTTCCTGCTTCTACGTAGAGTGTCATATCACCTACCCAGACGGGGAGACCCTTATTTGCAACTACGCACCGTTCGCAACCCGTGAGGAAGCCGTCAAGTACATCGCCTTCCGTGAGACGCTTGGCACGAACGTCTGCAACCGTTACAAAGTCCTTGAAACCGAGAACGTCAATAGGATACCTAACGTCCTAACCGTGAATCCAAATTACACCCTATCGAGTGCCGCCTTTTCGCGCAAGATGAGATGGGAGAGAGAAGCCTAACATGGAAACCACCTTAGAACAAGAGACCCGTGAAGAGTTCCACATCGACAACGAAGCCGCCGCCCTCTGGTATCTTCGCAAACTCGCCAATATCGAAGCCGAGCAGAAGCGCGTCAAACGTCAAGCGCAAGCCCTCCTCGACTCCCTCAACGCCGATGCCGAGTCCCTCAAACGCCTCTACCAGTCCGAACTGGAGCACTGGGCGCGGGGCGAGATGGAAGCACGACGCAAGAAGACCCTCCACACATTGCAGGGTACACTCCGTTTCCGAACCGTCCCTGCCCGTCTCGCCATCGAAGACCCGTCGGAAGCGTTTCTAGCCTGTCTCGAAGAGCAGTGGGAGGGCTGCATCGAAACGAAGGAGGCACTCATTCCCTCCGAGTTCTTGAAACTGGCACAAGAGCGACTCGAAGCACATGGGGAACTGGTGCGCGGCGTGGTCATGGTTCCCGAACGCGAATCGTTTAGCGTTTCGTTCGCCAAAGAGGAAGAGAACTAGCGATAGAGGGGAGGGGCGAAACTCCTCCCCTAGAAAGGAAAGAGAGATGGGATATTTAGTTTTAACGCAGTCTCAATTCTGGGCACTCCCACCCACTGCCCGAAGGCTCTTGCAGTGTTATGGAACAGAACGCCCTCAGGGGTGGGGAAAGCCCACCGTCATCGAGATAGACGAGGCGCGAATTAGGCAGATAGAGCAAGCGATTCGGGAAGAGCAGTCGAAAAACAGGTGCAAGGATTGCGGGCGCGAGTTATCCTATGGGGGTTGTGACTATTGTGAGGACGTGTTTGAAGATGATTGATACTTCCTAACATTGGGGGCGCAGTATGTTAAAAACGCCCCCAAATTAACACAAGAAAGGCTAAAGTGATGCACTATTTCGGAAGTTCGAGAGAACACAAGCCAGACGGCTTCACAGCGCAAGATGTTGCACTTCTTCTTGATAAAGAATCGTGGTATAAGCCCGAAGACGAAATGCCCCTAGTCGCCGCTGTCGTATGGATGGAGAGCAAAGGGATTCAGGATAAAAACAACCTATACCCAAAACTCAAAGTATTGGTTGCAATAGCGGAGACAAGAGAAGGAAGGGAATATAGAGAGTGCCTAAGTTTTTCCTTATAGACGGCATGGTTCACGAGGTGGGCAATGGCGCGAACTGTTGCCTCGGATTTGAGGAACCCTGCACTAAGGAGCGTTGTGATGGTATAGTCCATCATGAACCCGTATACAATGGCATCGCCTATGTTTGCGACAAATGCGGGCTTTCCGAGAGCCGATTGCTAGAGTACGAATCGTTTGAAGTCGCTTGCCTTGCCAACCCCTAAGCAAAAGCCCCCTGCCAGTTCGGAGGGGGCTGTATTCCTGAATCCCGATATTCCATATTTCAGGATTTCACGAAATGTAACGTGTGGCAAACGTGTTTACTATGGAAACGGAGAAGGTTCACGAATCCCATTCTGGAATCTCTACTGTCTGACCTGCCAGTTCGTGAGTGCAGTCGGAAAGAAACTCTATGCGCCCCTCGCGGATGTACGAATGACACGTTACAGTCCCGCGAACCAGTAGCGAAGGCTCTACAGTCGGCTTTTCGGGGTCGTTGTTCCACTTCCACACGGGAAGCGAAAAGCCGAGATGGTTTTTCCTACCGTCATCCTCAAATCGCACGAAGTGGCAACAGTGACAGCCGGGACACCTAAAAAGCCAGTATTTTCCTAAATCTTCACTGAACGTCTCTCGAAATTTCGGCATCTCTCCTCCTCCATATGTTCATTCCACCCCGCCAAAATAGACACGTTTCGGGGATATGTTTACCGCGTGACTATATATTTTACCACTGCCTCTACTGCGTTGATACTCCAGTCCATCGACTGAGACACACTAAAACCCGCCTGTTCCTTGTCAGCAGGTATCTCTCCCAACGCCTTCTCAATCCGTTCTACCGCCTCCGTGCAGTTCGTTACCACGCCCTCTATCTGTTCTACGTGGGGGTTGTCGGGCAGGGAGACAGGAGGAACCGTCAGCCCCATCTCGTTTAGGATTCGCAGTGCGTCGGGGTCTATGGGCTGTGGCTTCAGTCTCTCTGCCGCCGTCGCCAGCACCTCCTGCTGAGACTGTAGTTCCGCTTTCCGTGCCTCCAATATCGCCCTTAGTTCGTTGTTTGTCATTCTCCTAATTTCCTTTCAGGTACGAAGTCCAAGAAGACCCGCCGTAAGTTGCCGTGTTGATAGCGTCTGCAATGATATTCGCTACTACCGCATTACCCACCGCCCCTAAGTGGTTGTCGGAGGTATTGGGGTAGTACGAAAAGTCGGCTTTCGGTTGTCCTGCCGTTACCATCTTATCCATAGCCGCCCATGTGTCTACATAGATAACTTGACCCGTGTACACACCTCCCGATACCGCCAGTAAGTCCGTAACGGCTTGCTGTTGCCCTGCCCGTAGTGTCTGTAACGAGGAGGAGGGGCTACCCCCGCTCTCGGACTGGTAGAAGTGTAGCCCCTCTACTACCCACAGGCGTACTGTTGGGGTGAACGTGCCTCCTGCTCCTACAATATCTTCCTCGTTGTAGGTTCTGTACCAACCGTTCGCACCTGCCGAGCCGTTTACAGAAATCCATATCTGATCGGTAGAACTCGCTCCGCTCATCGTTTTGCGGTTTCCTGCCCCTACGGTGCCACTGGTAGGCGCGTTCCCGCTTGGGTACGTAGCATTGATACCGTCGCTCCCCCCTGTGTCGTTCTGCACCAAGAACTTAGCACCGATTGGCATTCCCGCAGGGAGGTTCGTATAGTTGTCTACTATCCCATTCGTCCACACTTGAGAGGTGTTCATGCGCCCCCCATAGACCCCGTTACGTCCTGCCCTAATCATGCTCTTGATGTTCTTAGTCGTACCCGCCGCGTTTATCGTAGGGCTTGCCGCCACGTCGTTCGCACCTATCTCCACAATACAGAGAGTAGGTACGCTGTACTGCGCCCATGCCTTCGTAACCCGCTCCATGAGGTTGCCACCTGCGGGGTTCGCTAGTCCCGATGTATCTCCACTCCTCCCGAAGTGTCTACACAGAGCGTTACACCCATAGGTGCTGTTAAGGGCTTGTTCTAGTTGCGCCATCAGCCCATCGTAGCCGCTAACCCCTTTGCACTCCATGTGCGAGTCGCCTACCCCATGCACCCAAACCTGCCCAGAAAGGGGCATATCCTTGTACTGTCTGCTCACTACGTTGCCCCCTTCCCGTACACCGCCAAGTCCGCCTTATTCGCGGACTGCGCCTGAAACTGTAACGCACCGAGTGAAACCGGGTAAGCAGACTCCCACACGACTCTGCTATCCGTGTTGGTTCCTGCCGCTGGGAGGTTGTACTCTCCTGTCATCGTGCTACTATTGTTAATAGCCCATTTCAAGAGACACGCTACCGTATCTCTGTTTACCGCCGTTATTTTGGTAATTGCGGTAGGGGTCTGCCCTCCGTTGTTCCATGAACTAAACGAGGTCATACTCGTTGGCACGTTGGAGAGTACTGCCGTTATCACTGAGTTGCCCACATTCGCCAGATACGAACTCTGAGGAATCATAAACCCGAATATCGTGAATCGGTTCTGGGTTCCACTCCCGGTATACGCCCTGTCTCCCGCGCAGGTTATCAGTACGTGGTGCGTCCCGTCTCCAAAACCCCGCCATACCCACTGGTATTGAGAGATGCTGTTAGAGGCTTGGAACGGGGTTATTGTGTTAGAACGCTCGTTGGAGACGTTTAAGGGTAGGTTCCCTCTCCCGTCTACCTGTATCCCCACCGGGAGGAACCCCGCCGTAGACACCACCGACTTGTCCCCCATGTCGATAGTCCCAACAATCCCGAAAGCGTCGCCCTCAAACCACATCTCTAAGGTAGAGGGGCTACTAGGGTCGGTGGCTTGCATCTGCAATCGGTACGGCAGTCCAAGCGGGTTGGGTACGGCAAAGTTATTCGTCTGTGCTGATACGTTTGAGGTTTTCGTGCTGTTCTTAGGGGGCATATACGCCACCATTAGCCCCGTATCGCGGGTGATGATACGCCCTGTATAGAAGGCATGGTTCTCCCCACCAAAGGGGTTTGTGTCATAAGGGTATACGATTCCCATTAGGTTAGTTCGCTCCCGGATAAATTGAAAGAGACGTTGGCAGTGTCAGCCTGTACTTTTACAACGTCCGTCGTTGCGAGTGGAACCCCGTGCATAACCTCAATCGGGGGCATATTGGGGGGTATTCTCGTATCATAGCAGATATACTGCTTGGTATTTAGAGACGCGCCCCCTACCGCTATCCAAACACGCACCTTGACTGAGGTAGAGTTTTGGTTGCAGATGGCAAGGGCAGAAGTCACCGCAGAGGTAGCACCGGGAACAGTATAGAGAGTGACAGGCGAGTTTGCCGTAGGACACTGTTGCCCTAAAATTTTTAGTGTTTCCGTCACTGCTTACCTCCTAAAATACCGTGTATAGATACAACCACTTACCGTTATCGCCTGACCTGCTTCCGAGAGCGTGATACCTGTTCCACTCACCAGTTGCACATCGCCCGTGATTTTCGCCCCACTGTCGGCTTTTAGACTGTTTACTCCACTGGTGGTAATCGTACCTGTGGAGTTCTGCCCCCCGATTGCAGAGCCGCCTACGGTTGGCTGGTACGGGGTTAAGTCGCTGTAGTTAAGCGCAATCACATCCCCTATCTGTGGGGGGCTGGTAGGCAGATAGGCAATTCCTATAAGATAGCCCGCGTTTCCGTTCGTGTCGATATGCCCCACGTCTAGGGTCATGGTGTGATTCGTACTGTTCACGCTTCGCACAATGCCACTGCGCGGGCGTATCTGCGCCTGTCGCAACGCACTCCCCTGTATTACATCTCTCGTTACCTGTGGTTGCATTAGCCGAATGTCCAGTACGTTTTATTAGACCCAAAGAAGTAGTCCCACCTCGTAGTCTCGTCAGTAGTCCACATCTTAAAGTAAATCCTCTGCTTGTAGTTCGCGGTTATCGTGCCCGTAGCAGGGGTAGCAGGGCTTCCGCTTACGTTGTAGGTGAAGGTATTCGCGTCAGGTACTCCTGTGATGGTCTTCGCCCCGTTGTACTGCGACTGCGCCGCCCCCGCTATCGTTACGGTGTCGCCTATCTGGAACCCGTGATTTGTAAGCGTTCCCGTCGCCGTTGTACCGCTCCGTGTAAGGCTTGTCACGTTAGAGGTCAGGTTGCCACTGTTGAAGTTTGTCGATGACGAATAGGCTAGCCCCCAAGTGAGTTGTCCCGGTGTCACCCTGTCCCAAGCCAGACCGGGAGGAACCCTGTCACCATGCCACTCTGCCCCGTCGTTCGTTATGAGCCAGTTATCCGAAATGGTATCTACCGTAGGAGGCGCGAATGGGTTTGCCCATATCCGAAACCGCATCGTGCCGCAGTTGTAATCCGCTCCTATCGTTCCCGGTGAAGTCCATGCGAACTGGAACCGATAGGTATAGAGACCGCTCACACTATCGTAAGAGTCCGTCTCGGCAGTACAAGAGAAGTCGGTCACTGTCCAACCGCTATTATCTGTCGCCGTCCCGCCTACGACGCAAGAGAGGGAGTTAGAGGGTACGCTCTCCACGCCCCGATAGTCTTTCGTTTTGAGGTACACAAAGTACCGTACCCCATTGGTAAGCCCTGTTGCGTCTATCGTTGTGGGGCTTCCACTGTTACTAATCGTGTTGTTTAGCACAAAGGGGAAAGCGGGGTCGTTCTGCGCCGTAGATACCCACACCTCAATAGAACTGACCTTCGAGTTAGAAATCGCGGTGAAGGTTGCTCGCAGTGAGGTGCTTGTCGGGCTAGATACCGAAGCCAGAAACGGCGCGTCCTGCCCTCCTGCGTAGTATGGTATCAGTTGCGCGTCTGCCTTCCAGTTCCCATAAGAGATTTCATGCTCAAGCCGCGTTATCTGCCACAGTTCGCCTAACCTTCTGCTCCCCATCGTGGTATTTGCTTTAGGGTACACAGACGGGCGCAACGAGGCGCGAAACCCATACACACGCTGTACAAAGGTGTCGAAGTCGGGGCGCACCTCTGCGGTTGCCGTTTGGTCACGCCATGCGTAGTCCCTCAGTATCCGACCTGCCATCTTGCTCAGGAGGGGAGGAGTACCCGCCAATATCGGGTCTGAGGCAACAAACGTTACCACCCCGAAGCGGCTCTGGCTTGCGGTATCATCCAACGTAATACCACCCCCACCTGCCGCTACCTGACCCGTAGTCACCTTGATACGGTTCCGCAGACTCCTGCCGATTCCGTTTCTCTCAAACTGCCTAAAATCGTAGTTCCCGTCATTATCTGCAATAAACACCCTATCGGGCAGGAGTTGGTCTTGCAAGAGGGGAGAGGCTTGGTACTTCCCGTTCCCGTCGCCGTACAGGTTGTATCCCACACCCTGCCATAGCCCTTGCACATACGCCAGCATACTCCCTGCACTTCCTTGCCAGAATGGGAACGTAAGCCCTACCGTCGTGCCGTACCAGCCAATATCCGAACTACTTACCACGCCATCGTATCCACTCGCCGCCTGTCTGCCCCATAGCCCCGTAGAGGTCAAGAGGGTTTGTGTGATGTAGGCAAGGTCTTTACCGCCGCTACTATCCTGCACGAAAGCGGGGGTTACATAGGCGTTAAAGTTGTCTGCTAACTTCTTCAGAACGTCCGTCAATCGGAGGTCTACCGTTCCATCGGGGGAAATCCTTGTATCATCTCCCACGTACCCACAAAACAGGTTCCTGCCCGTCCATGTGAAGGCTTCCGAACCGTAGACGACTATCTGGTCAAGTACAAAGGTCTGCGCCGCGCTACAGGCTACCGTGAACCGCACGTACCGCGCCGAAGGGCTTGCGCCGTGTTCGTTTAGGTCGCACACAATCGCCTCTACCGATTGCCCGTCGTAACTATCGTCATAATCCCCACTCAGGGGGCGCAGGGGCTTCTTTGCCGTCCAAGTGGAGTTATCGGGCGAAGTCTCTACTAGCACCGAAGTCGGCAAGGTGTAGGTTCCTATCTTTGTACCAAACCGCGCAACGGCATGACGTATAGTGTAGGAGGCTCCCAAATCTACTTTTATCCATACCGAACCCGCACTGCCGAGCGTCCACTTCGCGATATCTGTAGGGCTTCCTGTAAAGTCGGCAAAACTCCCGTCAGTAAGGTTCGCCAGTGCGCCCGATGTGACTGCCGTGCTTGCGGTGGGTGTTATCCCTGCCGAGAGGTTGGTAAAGCACTTCACACCTACCCGCAAAAGCATCTTGCGGTTTACGTCTAGGAAGGGGTCGTAAGCACCGCTCCCGTTGTAGTTGTAACTGCTCTCTTGGTTCTGTATCGTCAAGTACCCGTTGTTGTCTTGCAGTTGTATCTCGCACGATGCCGCAACGTTCACCTCTTGAGCAATCCGTATCGGTGGGTTCATGGTGGGCTGAAAATCGCTCAAACTCCACGCCGAATCGCGGTAGTACCACAGTTCAGGCAGTATCTCCTGCTGTACTGCCCGACGATGCACACGCGCCGCAAGTGCCAGTATGTCGGTACTTGTCTCCGTTATCTGTGTGCCCGTGAGGGTAAAGGCGTTCGTGCTAGTGCTGTAAGGGTTGTTTGCCATGTTAGGGTACGTTTAACAAGTTCTGGGTCGTGTAGGTCGTGCTTGCGCCGCGAATGGATTTCGTTATCTGGGAGTCCATCGCTTTCCTACCGTCTATATTGATAATCACCGTTGGGGGCTGGTAGTTCGTGGTGGTTAGCCCTAGTTGTGCCGCCGTAGGCATCTGTCCTGTCACACGGAAACGGTACGCCTCGTAAAAGAACCTATCGGGCGCGTTCTGGGTTCCAAAATGCCAGTTTCGGGTATTCTCCATCGGGTCTTGCTTCTTCTTGTGAAACAGGCTCCCTAATAAATCTAGCCCTATCCCTGCAATCGCTCCCCAAGCCCCTAGCCCTTTGAAGAGTTGGCTTCCTGCCATTCCTGCCCCCAATAGCCCCCCTGCTGTAACACCGTTCTCCTGCCCTTGTGCAAACAGGGAGTACGCTCCTGCCGCCTGTCCTAGCCCGTTCTGATAAGAGGCTCCGTGTTTGGCAGAGAGTTTCGGGGGTGTCCCTCCTTTTCCGTCTGCACCCCCAAAAGCACCCGTAACCCCTGCCGCTACTCCTGCCGCTACAAGGGAGGGTATTCCGTTTCCTGCCGATATTCCACCTCCTGCCGAGCCGCTTCCTGTCATTACGCTCTGCATCTGGAGAGGGAGTGCCGTCAATGCCGCCGTGTTTGCATCGAGCGCGGTTATCTGGTTGGTTACAGAGGTAACGAGGGGATTCGTCCACTTCTCTACCATGCCCTCTAGTGCTTTGTTGACTACCATATCCCCTACACCGCGCACCGCACCCCCAAGACTCCCGTTCCCTCGTAGCCAGTTCACAATACCGCCGTTAAGGGTCTGTGCCACGCTATCACGTGTCTGTATGTACCGTTGCAAAGGCAGGTCTGCCAGTTCCTTAGAGGCGCGTCGGAAGTCTTTCACCGACTCTTTGAAAAGGTTCGCGTTCGATTCGCGTTCACTCTCAGGGGAGAAGACAAACGCCATTGCGCGTTCTGCCATCTCCTTCCGATAGATACCCACTCTAGCATGTGCCGCCGAAAGGGACTGCCCAAACGCACCGCTAGAGCCTACTACGCCCTGCGACATCTCCAACTCGAAAAGCGCGTCGTTCCTTCTCTCACCGATAGCCGCTATCCCTCTCTGGTACGCCTGTTTCTCAAGGTTGTCCTTGAAATCGACTATCGCCTTGTTTGCGTTCTCAAGAGCCTCCGTAAATCGCTTAAAGTTCTCTGTACCCCTTGTTTCCTGTGCCAGTGCCTCTTGTGCCAGTGCCTCTTGTGCCACTGTGCGTTTCTGTTCCAGTAAGGCGAGTTCGCCCCCCTGTGTCGCCGTGAGTGCGTTCCCTCTGTACCCCAAGTCAAGCCCTCGTATTCGGCTGTCGTAGGCACTCATACGGTAGTTTGCGGTAATGTCACTCCAGTTATCTGCGGTGTTAAAAGGATTTTCGCCCATCTGCTCGTAAATTTTGGCAACACCTATCGCAGTTTTCTTGTTCTGCCAAATCTTAACGAGGTTCACTCTGTCCGCAAAACTCAGCCCTTTTTCTTGTAGCCCAGTACGCATTTCGTCAAAAGCGTCTGTTACCTCCCCGCCATCCGACATCTTGCGGCGTATCTCATAAGACCTATTGGCGCGAGATTGTCTCTCTTGCGCATTCTCCTCTACCTCGATCTGTTGCTTTTCGGTACGCCGTTCACGTAGGGCTTTCATATCTGCCTCAAACGTCTCTCTTGCCAATCGGGGGCTTCGCGTTTTCGCCTCGTTGTAGTTAGCACGAATACGGGCTTCCTCTAAAGCGTCCTCGCCTTTGGTAGCCCGTAGCCATTCAAAATAGTCCGACTGCTTCTGCCGAGCCATGTCTTCCGCTAATCGCTCTGCCTTATTTCCTGCGTTCTTGTCGGGTTTGGTGCCTAGACCGCCCATTGCAGGGGGGCGAGGTGTAGCCAGCGCGCTCGTAGGCGGTAAAGAAGGTTTTATTCGTTCTTCTCTCTGAAACTCTTTGAGAATATCCGCCATGCCTTGCGCCGTAACAGAAGAACCCTTCCAAAAAGGACCAAACCCTGACGGGGCAGTATAGGCACCTTTCACTTTTGCTTTTGCCATAACTTTATCAATAATGGCAGGAGGAACTCCCGCGTCTTCCATGTCTTGATAAGTGTGAACGCCTTCCGTGATCGCTCCTACTCTATTGGCGAGGTAAGAACCTAAATAGACGCTTCCTGCCGCCGCCGACTGCCTCCCTGAAAGGTTGTTGACAAACGAATTTGCCTCTTGTTTTTGTTTCTCGAAACTCAGAAATTCTTGATTTACAAGTGCAATATCCCCTAAAAGTTGACTTAGCCCCAAAGTTTTAGAGAATTGGCTCCACTTGATAGACATAACGCTTAGAGTACTCTCCCACGCGGTAGCAATTTTATTCGAGAACGTGTCTTTCATCTCTTTTGCAAGTTCTTCGGCGTAGCGGGTTCCCCCTGTATGAAGCGATTCACCAACCTTTTTCTCTAGTCCAAGTATATCGTTCATGGCTTCTTTTAGTGCCGCAATAGCACCTGTAAACCTGAAACTGCGCTCCGAACCCGAAACCGTTTGCAGAAATTTCTCTGCCTTAGAGGTATCTGTTCTGCCCAAGCGTTCCGCTACAGAGATGATGTTTTGCAGGGTCTTGATAATGTCAAGCCCACCTTGTGCGTTGCGCTCACGGGTAAACGTGGCAAGGTTCTTGCCCTTCGCCACTCCTCCTAAAGAGTCGTCGTACTTGCTAATGAGGTTAGAGATAAACTGCGCGGAACCTGTTCCTGCCATACTCCCGCGTATCCCTGCCTTATCCAACGCCCCCACCATAGCAAAAACTTGCTCCGGCGCAACGTGCGCGGCGGCGGCAATGGGGGCGAGGTATTTAAGCGACTGCGTGAGTTCATTTACCTCCGTGTTTGTCAGTTTGTAGGTAATCGCGATTGCGTCCCCGATACGCCTAAAGTTTTCGACTTTGCCCGACGCTTGGTCAAGGCTCCCCGAAAACTCGTAGTAGATTTGACTGAGTGCGCGAGTGGTTCCCGTCATGTCCGACTCTGTGCCAACGACAAGATTCATTGCCGTCTGCATCGCCCCCGACGCTTCCCTAACGTTACCCATTTGAGTCGCGAGTTGGTAGTAACCCTCCCCTACCGTTTTGTAGTCAAGCCCGGACGTAGCGGAGTCGGCGGCAATGCTTGCGGCGGCGTACTGCCTGTCTCCATGACCTGTAACACGCGCCACACGTGCCGACTGCTTGTCAAGTTCAATGGTCGCTTGTATCGTCTCCCCAATCGCCCGTGTCACCTCCCCAAACACGCGAGAGAGCAACTGATACCGCAAAAAGGAGGTGAAGAAGTTGTCACCATGCGCTTTGCCTTGAACTAAAGCAGAACTTAGCGAGTTTACAGAGGTAACTGCCGCTCTTGTATTGCCGCCCAATGCAGAGAGGGAGGTGCTCGCACTGGTAGCACTTTGGGAGTACGCTTTAAGGGATGTCGATGCTTGCGCGGTTGTATTGGCGTAGTTGCGCGTGGATTGGTTTGCGGTTTGCGTTAGGGAGGAGAGAGCAGAGAGTTGCACCCCCGCAGTACGCGCCGCAATGGTAAAATCACCTAAACTCTTAACCGCTTTGTCGGCACTTACGGAGAGGGTATCAAACGCTTTAGAGGCACTACCGAGAGAGGGTACAAGTGCGTCTACTGCCCCCTTGTTCTTCTTCATTTCGGCAGTGAGGGCTTTTATATCCTCTAAGCCTACCACCTGTATCTCTATTTGTCGGTTTGCCATTAGCCAATAGCCTCCAAAGCACACGCAAGCAAAATATCTGCCAAGCGTTCCTCTCCCACCGTCGCAAAGCCTTTTTCAAGAAACTGGGAGAGTTCTTCTTGGTGCGAAGCGTAGTCAAACCCCTTCTCGCTCACTCCATGCCCTTCTGCCACTCCCACAAACACCGAAGAGCCTTCCTGCCTTACCTCAATATGGTCGTACATATCGCCGCTTAGAATCTCAGGTTGGTCAAAGGCTTTCCCTGCGTACCTCTTAAATCTCTTTAGTGAGGGCTTTCGTTTAGAGTACTCAGGAGAGAGCGTGTACGCCTCCTCCGTACCCAACACAGAGCGGACACCCTCTTGCACGGCTTCGCCTCCCCGTCTCGCAAACTCGGAGAGTATCTCTTGCGGCGAGTTTTCAGAGGGTATATCTGGTGCTTGCAGGGTCATCTTCATATCTTCAAACTCTTCCCCCACTCCTCATAAATCGCGTGTATCTTTTGAGGGGTACGCTTCTTGAGTGCGTTCTGCACGGATTGGTGGTACGCCTGATGTGCCTTAGAAGTGCCGTCGCCCATAATGGCGCTGTATTTCGTAATCCATCCTAGAATCGCCATACCCCAATGGGGTATCTCTGCCTCTTTCGCTATCCAGCCAGCCACTACGAGCGGGTTGCCTAGCGCGTACTCTTTGGCTAGGTGCGCCGTCGTTATCAGCCGACTGGCTAGGTAGGGATTTCGTTCACCTGTACGCTATCTAGTGACCGATACGCCTTCAAAATCTCTGTCTTTGCCTCTTCTGTGAAGTCAAGGTACTCCTCAACGGTGAAGGCACTTCTTGAGTGGTCGTAGCCCAATCGAAACGCTCTCGCCAATATCTCCGCATTCTGGTACTTGTACTCGATGTTCTGCTCAAGCAGGGCGCGGTAAGACCTCATGCAGAGTTTAAGCCGATCTGTCTCCGAGAAGGCGAGAATACGCGCCGTCGCCTCTTTCTCTCTGCCCTCTATGAACTCTCTCTGCTTCTGCTTCGCCTCCTCTGCCTCTTTTTCGTGCTGCGCTTGTAGTTCGTCATGGTCGCCGGGCTTGTCGGCAGGTTCAGGAGGGTAGGGGTCAGGGTATCGGTTTCGGGCATCTCCCCACCACTCGAAGTAGGCACTCGCAATGACCGACTGCGTTTGTTCCTCTGGGGTCATGCTTGCAAACGCTTGGTACTGTGCGTCGTAGAGCGAACCCTTCGGCATCTCCGAATAGTTAGCAGTGGCTTCATGGGTACGCACCTTTGCGGCGTTCAATGCCGCGTCCATCTCATGCGCGTTCAGGGTCTTCACCCAATAGGACTCCCCAAAGAAGGTTATCTCTTTAGCGGGGATGGTAGGTATCGGCATTTCGTCTGCTCCTCGTTGCAGGGAAATAGTCTCCCGTCGCCCCTACATCGAGGGTTGTAAGGGCGAACGGAAGGCGGGAAGGGGATTAAGAGACGGTGATTCCGCCCATAGAACCCGAATAGGTTCCTGCTACGTCCCCAAGAGCGGCGGCGGTAAGAGAGTTCCAAATCGAAACCTTAAAGTCTTGCCCTGCCGAAGCGTCGTATATCGCGTCAAATTCGAGCGAAACCATGAGCATGGTGTCACTTACACGCACGGGCGCACTGTTTACGCGGGCGTTGGGAATGTAGAACTCTATCGCGTAGTAGATTCCACTGGTTCCTATCTGAGAGCCGATGTACTTCACGTTTACCGCGAGTTTCTTGTGTCCGAGCGCGGCAAGTACAAGGTCGCTCGCCTCAAAGGTGAAGTTAAGCGTACCTGTCACCATGCCTTGAGTGCAGACAAGTGCCTCTGGGTCACGCCCCGAACCCCCTACAGGGTTGCTTACCAGTGTGCGTACCGAATCGATTTTGCTTCCCTCAAGGAACTTGTGATTCGTGAACGAACTGCCGTTAATGGTGAGGATAGTAGCACCGAACCCGCTCTCTGCACCGTATGCCTGACCTGCAAAGGCAAGCGCACCGTTCCCCTGATTCCCCTGTGCAATATCCACAAACGAGGGGCTTGTCGTAGTCTTGGTAGACGCGCCTCCCATGCGAGAGGGCAGGTTTGCCGCGCTACTGGTAAAGTCGTAGTCAGTCTTCACTCCTGCACTGTCGTAGGTGTTGGGTACTTGCGCGTGTCCCGTAACCCCAAACTCATAGCCCAATACGTCCCCTAAAGTAAAACTCATGCGGTCAAATACACACCCTGCGGTAACACGCCCGTAGTCGCCGTCTTCAAACTTCTCCTCTATCACGCAGGTTGCCGTTTTGCGTACAGGGGTAAAAACGTGCTTATAGGCGGCACTTAGCAGGGTCGTAGCGGCTTGCGCGGTAGTCTGTACCGCTCTGCCAAAATGCGCCCGCATAGGATAGTACATCACCTCTGGGTCTATAAACCCGCTGAACCCGCCCTTGTACTCGTTCGCTAGGTGGAAATGTTGGGTAGGGACGTAGTTCGCGTCAATCACGCTCGGCTTTTGTGTCTTGGGGGTAGGAATGATACCGCCGCCCGGCAGAACGTTGCCAAATCGGGCAGGGTTGGTAGTCGCAACCCCAATTTGAGTACTCGTTACAGGCACGGTTAAATAGGTAGATTCGGGGGTAATCCCAATCGCGGAAACGCTCCCCGCTAGCGGTCTAGTCATCTCTCTTTACTCCTTTGGTAAATCTGCGCCGCCGTTCGCATGGAGTACAAGCGGGCGCGTTCCGGTGAGGGTGTTTATATAGATACCGTTTTCTCGCTTCACCCACTCCCCTGCCCTAAAAAGGCACTGGAAAAGCCTACACTCAGTATCTAACGTGAAGGCGTTCGGGTTTGCTAGGTAGTACTCGGTGAAGATGGCTTGGTCGTTCACCTCTGCGGGGATACGGTCAACCCGCATAGCGTCAAACAGTTTGCGAATCTCTCCTGCGGTTCCGATGTAGCAACCACTATTCACAAATCGGAACGGTGTGTCCCCTTCGGGGTAGTCTGCCTCTCTGTCTGGGTATGGGAAGCAGTTCGCCTCCGCGTTCATCAGTACCCCCGATACCCCCAAACTTCTGTACCGTGTCTCTATCACGGGTACACTTACCTCTAGTTGCACGTCGTAGCCGTCCACAAAGCAGACAAGGCTCTCTGGGGCTACCTCGTAAACAAACCTCTGAACCGCGTGTATCTTCTGCATTAGCCCGATGTAAGGCTCACCACCCCACAGGTTCAGAACAGGTTCCCGAAACGAAATCCGAGAGGGGTCAGAGGCGTAGGTAACGAGGAACATTAGAGTCGCTTCTCCCGTAAAACCGTTACCTCTCTTGCCCAACCGTGCCAGAAGTCGTAGTTCAGGGTATCCGCATTTTCTTGCGCTATCGGGACAGGCACACCCTTCACAAAATGCCCGTAGCGGTTCGTAACGTGCCCCCCGCTCCCGATGTAGGACGCGCTATAGACCTGACCACCCACTTGAGGGAAGTTTGCCCAACCGTCCGAATCCACGTGCCAGCAGGGTAGTGTCAAGTCTATCAAGGGCTTTTGGAACCCCGATTCCACTGCGTCAAGGCAAAACTGGTAGTCTTCGGCGGGTCTATCGTGCGTGTAGGTGGCAGGTTCACGGAAGCCCACTTTCTCAAGCACCTCTCGCCGAATGAGCATACAGCCCATGCCCACACCTAAGACCTCTTGTGTATCACCTTCCGTAAAGATTCCCGCCTGTCCGAGATGTATCCCCTTCCTGCCCTGCTGTACCTCTAGCATGACAGGCGCAAGAGGCTCCGAATGGGTGCGTATGAGGTAGAATCCGCTCGCAATATCCCGATTGTGTGCCAGTAGCCGCGTAACGATGTCGGCAGGAGGAACCATATCGGAATCGTGAAAGTAGAGGTGGGTGCATCCTGTTTTCAGAAACGCGAGTCGCATCTCTTCCCGTGCTTGTGCGATTCTTGGCACGACCTCACACTCTTCAGGGGCGGTATCGTGAAAGAGTGCCACCTCAAAGGGGAGTGCTTCCAGAAGAGGGCGGCAGTACTCTTTGCTTGCCCCTATCGGGGAGGCGATAAACACACTAGGCATTACTGCTTGGGGTGTCGCTGTAGATGATTTTGACTTCAATGACAATCCTCGATTCCGATATGTCAGGAGAGCCGCTTCCGGTTCCGCTCTCCGTCTCTCTCATGTTCTCCACACACAGACTAATGTAGGGTAGACTGCCCCCCGCACGGTTCTGCATGAGGGTACTCTTCACGTTTCGGGCAAGTTGTTCTGCTTGGTTCTCGGCACTGGTAAGCGTTGTCGCCCGTGCCACTACGATAAGGTACGCCGTCAACTCTCGAAACTGGGTTCCAACGGGGTTTATGCTCCCCCTGTAGACCCTATCCGTCCACTTTAACCCCTTTGTGCCACAGTAGACCGCAGGACGTGCGCTATCGCTCTTTTCTGCCGTTTTGTGCAGGTTTACGCGCCCATCTACCGCCGAAGAGCCACTGTACACACTCACCACGCTAGTCCAACCCGCCGAGTAAGCGTTACCTCCTGACCACACATAGGGAGAGGTCGAAGCCGCGAGTAGGTCAAGCAGTTTTTTCGTGATGGTGTAGCGCACTATTCACCCTCCACAGGAACCGCAAGGCACAACCAATAGGCAAGCGTACCTGCCGCGTACTGAGGTGCAACCGCCTTCAATGTCATGCTTTGCCCACTTCGCGCAATCGTCTGCCCATTCACGGGGCTATAGGAGGGCAATACCCACACGTCATAGCAGACTTGACCCCAACTCGATTCACTCACGAACTGTTGTACTCGGTTCAGGTTCGCTTGCTTCCACAACGCTTTACCCACAGAACTCCCATTGATGATGGTGGTGTCGCCGTACTTGTTGATAAGATTCGTAGGTGTGCTTGAGAGGCTCATTCAATCACCTCTAACCTGCTGTAGAGGGGTTCCCATATCGGCGGCGTTGCGCCCTCTGGTAGTTCGTCAAACGAATCGCTACGAACTAATATCTCAAACACCCTCCTAAATGGCAGATTTCGAACCTCTACAATCTCCATATCGCTAGGCATATTTGTCGACGCAATATGACAGCACGGAGCCATTCCGCCGAGTTTCAGAAACTCTTCAAAAAACGGATACCCCATCTCAAACCTGCGTAGTCGGTTCATGAAAATATCGTCCTTCCAAACCTGCTAAGTGCCTGTTTGAATATCCCGTTAAAAGCCTCGCCGTAACGGGATAGTGTCTGTAGGTCGTACTTCTCCGTTACCGCGCCCTCTAACCGCATTTCACTGACTCCCCCGCCTGTTGCAAAGCCGAGTAGTTGCCCTAATGCAACCTGTGCCCCCTTTGCGAGAATGGCGTTTCTCTCACTAGCAAGGAGTGTTGACCTGTAGCCTCGCTTCCCCACCACCTTGATACTGTTCACATCCTGCCCCGTTATGCCGTAAGTCGGGAACCCGTAAAAAACGTTAGTGAACTGAATACCCGTGTAGGTGCTTGCGTCTACCGCAACGAGGGTATAGTCTTTGTTTAGTGTTAAGACCGTTCCGCCTGTCCCGTTCTGTAGCCCGACCGTTACAGAGGTTACGCTTACCATGCCCGCCGCCGCACCCTGATTCCCAAACTCCAAAATAGGGTACTCGTTAGGTATCATCATGATTTTTCGGGGGCTGTAGTAGAGGGTTTGGTCACTCGTATCTGCCAAAAACGGGATATACCCGCTCTGACTCTCCCACGCTTGCACCCCTGCGTCTGCCGCTCCGTCAAAATCTACGAGCGTACCGGGCGAGGTGGTAAAGTCCAAATAAGGGAACGCCCCCTGAACGTAACTCTTTAAGTCGCTACCAGTCGGGTAAGCCACTGTTTTACTCCTTGTCGCCGTCCTTCAAAACAGGCTTACCCCTACGCGGGGATTGGGGTACAGAGAGGTGCTTGTCACGCACCCAAATTTCCGTACCATTTACGGTCTGTATCTGGATTCTGTAATCGTCACCCTCTATGTGGTCAACAAGGGTTACTTCCCCTTCAATCTGCACTTTGTCGCCTACTTTGTACATGACACACTCTCCTTTACGCTTTGGGCTGTCTGCGCGTAATCTTGAAACGATTCGAAGAGTGTGTCTAGCATCCACTCTTTCGCCTCTTCGATAGTGTCAAATTCTCTACTTCCGAGCGCGTCAGTACTCACGATGTAGCCAATCCATCGGTTTTCTGCTAATACAGAAGGCTGTGCCGTGCATAGATAACCGCCAATACAGAGTATCTCGGTGCGGCAGTCCCGTAACTGTTGCCAGCCTATCGGTTCGTCTCGCCATGCGATATTATCATCTAGCCTATCCGAGACGTAGGGCTGAATATCTGCGTTTAGGTCTACTTCCACATACACACGCAAACCCTGCAACCGTGTTGAATGTAGCCCAAACACGCGGCTTGACGGGACAAGTCGTATTAAACTCTGAGCGGGGCAACCGTCGCCCCCTTTGACCGTTGAATAAGAGTAACGCCCGTCTTTAGATTTTAGTAAGCACTGCATTTTTCAACTCCCTCGATGTTGTTTCTGCCCTCAAGCAAGGGGAGGTGTTACGCTCCCCTTTGTTCAGAGCAGGTCGTTACTACTGCTTGCGATATCGTAGATTCACGATACCGCCCACGTTCCCACCTGTTGCAGGGGAACCCGTCACCGTGTAGACCATGCGAATATAGCGCAGTTTCCCGATGTACGAGATGTCCTGCAATGTGTTCGCGGTCATTGCGCTGAGGGCTCCAATCTGGTCAGCCGCCGCCACATCCGTATAGGTCGAGTTGTCGCTCGACTCTTGGAGTTTGGGCGTAAACGTTCCGTCCGTAATGGCTCCTGCGTAGAAAATGACCTGATTGCCGTTGGTGTTGGCAAGGTCTATTCCCGTTCCGTTCACCGTTGCGGTTCGCAGGAGTGGCACAACGGAAGATTTCGGTGTAAAGTCGGGTGAAAATGCTCTTTGACTCATGGTGTGTTAATCCCCTTCCTATGCCAGAACTAGGCGAGAGAACGCCTCTTCGAGTACGGGCTGTCCGTCCGTCTCTTTGCGGAGAATGTAGCCGTTTTGGTTGGTATCGGCGTATTTTTCGAGAAGAACTTGCAAGTCCATCTCTAGCGAGTCCACTATCCAGTAGTAGGACATATTGCCAAACGCCATCACGTACAATCCTGTAGTGAGAGTGTTAGGCGCGTACTCAGACTCGCATACAGGGCGATTCATGAGAAGTTCGGAAAGCCCCTGCAAACCACCGCCGGGACCCGTAACCATTCCAGACTGACCTGCCGCACCGATTGTCCACAGGTAGTTCCCGTTGGAGTCTTTGATTTGGCGCACGTTGCTGACAACGTCACGATGTAACACCCAAACACCTTGAGACCGATACGGAGCCTTGCACTTCATAAAGGTCTTGATGATGTCGTTTCCTGCTATGGTGGTGCTAGATGCCGCCGTCACGTCGCGAGAGGTCGAAATCCCGTTCGAGTCTGCGGTATAGATGCCAAGCGGTTGGTTTGCACCGTTCCCTGTAAGAAACGCCTTCTCTTCGGCAATCGCCGCCTTGTACGCAAGACGGTCTAGCATTACGTCCACGATGTTGGGAGATTTGCGTACAAGGGTTTTAGAGACCTTGAGCAGTTTAGCCAAAGGAGAGGGACGCATTTCGCGTTTGCCCGTCGCCATCGTGGTCTCTTCATTCCCTGTAGAAATCTCGTTCGTCCAGTCCGAGTCGGAGGGGTCGGTATCCACTGCCACCACGCCAAGCGAATCCGCGTGAAGCATGGGCGGTTGTACGCCCCCCAATTGACGCATCCAAACCTTATCTTTAACGAGGGTCAGGATGGTATTGGATAACTCCTCTGAAAGCACCGCAAATCCACCACCAGTCGGGTTGTCGGCTTGGTATGCCTTTACCTCGCGCAGTTTCTTCGCCGCGTCTTGCAGGTTGTACTTGGTAGTCTCCCCTTGCAAAAACTTGTTGAAGGTCTGCATATACTCACGGTTTGCGGCTTTCAGTGCCGCGTCGGAGTTGCCACCTGCATCTCTTTGTTGAGCAGGGCGCGAGTCGGAGGGAATGCCGTCTGCCCACGCTTTGAGGTTGTCGGCGGCTTTTGCCACGCGGTCTTCATGCTGGAGGTCTTCAATCTCTTTTTTGAGCGAGTCGGCGACATCGAACGCTTTCTCAATCTCAGCGAGTGTCAGTCCCGTAGGGTTTTCTGCCCGTCCGTCAAACTGTTTGCGTAGGGTCATCGCATGACCTAGCGCATCATTAAACGCTTTCTGTCGTTCAGCCAGTAGGCTCATAGTTTTGTCTCCTTAACGGGAGGCAAACTCCCGTAAACGTAGAAGTTTAGAATCAAGTTGCGCCAGTCGCGGGTCTACCGCTTCCGTCACTGTTGGCTCTGCCTCCGCGTCCCGCAGGAGTCCTTTGAACCCTTCACGCGCAATACGCTCCGCCTGTTTTCGAGTAAAGCCCGCTTCCCGCAAGGCTCCTTCAAATTCACGCAGAGTCGGAACGGGCGCGTCTCCGTCCCCATCCATCCCCTTCGCCTCCGTCGCAAGTGCGAGCGGGTTGGCGGGTATGCTAACAATCGAAAATTCAACCAGTTCCGCCACTTTGGTAATGGCGCGGCAACGGTCTTTACAAGCGTTTATGCCTCTTGTGTCAAAGAGGCTCATGTCGTAGCCGTTATCTTTGGCGTACTGCAAGAGGAGTTTGCCGTTGTCAAAATAGTGCGTCCCCTCCTCGTAATCGAGAAAGAAGCCGATAGAAAGCCCGACATTCAGCCCCTTCGCGAGCCTCTCCATGCAGACGGTGCGAGCATCTTGCGCCGCTTGGTGAGAGTGGAACTCCGCTTCGCAAAGCAGTTGGTTCCCCTTCTCCGTCGCACTGGTGGGCATCGCCACAGGAAGCGAACTCCAATCGTGCCCCACAGGTACAAAGCCGTTCTGACGAAAATCTTTGAGGCAGGATTTGAACGCGCCGGGAAAGATAACGTCATTCCACCAACTCCTATCCATCACGCCCGTCACGGAAGCCGCGCCTTTCAGGAGGTTCTCTTCAAACGCCGCGTCTTTCAGTGCAAACTGCTTCGCTACTGGGTTACTCTTCATTTTCTTCCTCCGCGTCCGTTTCGGTATTCTCTTCCGCTACGTCTGCCGTCGTTTCGCGTATTTCGTCGTACTCTGCACCAAGCGGGGCGAGATTTAGTTTCCGCCGTGCCTCGTTCACGCTCATAACCGCGCCGCCTGTTGCAAGCACAAGACGCTTGACAAGCGCGTTCATGTCTTCTTGTAGTGCCAGCACCCGCGAAACGTCGTAAGCCGCGAACTCGGAGGGGTCTTGCGAAAACTCGGGCAGGAGGGCAAACGTTAGCGCGTCTGAAATCACGCCCATTAGCGGGAGTACCGCGTTCTGCCATGCCGCCCGTCGCGCCTCCTCGTAGTTGCTGTAGGTCTTGTTGGGGGTAGATAGCCCCGCGACCATCATGTCCAGCCCCATCGCCGCAAAAATGCGCTCCGCTTCGAGCATTGACATCCTATCAAGCATGAGTTCTTGAGGTGAGTACCCGATAGGCGTAATATCTACAGGAGAGCCGAAAACACTTGGCTTACCGCGTTCGTCTCCACTCATGCGGGCGTGTAGTTTGGTCTTAATCCGCTCCGCTTCCGTCTCGCTCGAAATCGTCGTCCCATCTTTCGGCGTGATAATCAGCCCCGGTACGCCAAAGTTTTCCAGTACCGCCCCGTGATAGGTGGAAATCTCGTTATCAGAGAATATCTGCCTATCCTGTTGTGCAAGAGTAGATAATCCCCGCCGTACAAATCGAGGGTCTATGCCGTGTCGGATATGAACAATATCCTCTACATCGTAGTAGGTGGTCTGTCCGTTCACCGTGTAGGCGTACCTCGTTATGTAGTCCGTGTCGGTGTCCCACTGTGCGGTTATGTTAAAATGGGGCAGATACCATAACTCACCCACTCGCCCCGAATTGTTCCGTATTTTTACGAGGTAGGCGTTACCGTCTACAACCAGAGACAAGACCACGCCCGCAATAAGCGTTTTGTACCCGTAGTAGGGCGTAGGACGGCGCATAAATAAGGCGAGCGGGTGATTCGGGATAATTACATCTTCGTCACCCTGTTCGCGCTTCACGCACAGTCGCGCCTCTGGAAACGAATCGACAATCCACTTTATCCCAATCGAGACGGCACTAGACCGCCATCTGTCACCAACTTTGAGCGCGTAGTCGAGCCGAGTACCGGGCAGGATAGTGGAGTACCAACCGATATTGCGCCCGCCCGCTAACAAAAAGCGAACGCGCTCTTTTATCCATGCCCCAGTGTCTCTGAGTAGGTTCGGCACTAATACATCCTCATCTCTGTACCACGTGTCAGTTTCGTATAAGCATCACTCGCGCCGTCCACTTGGTCATCGTGTTTCCCAAGAGGGAACCCTCTCAACTCCTCGATAAAGGCGCGGTTCCAAGCCCCTCTCACAACCCGCACATTCCCCGCGTTCACCTGCGAGGAGAACGGTTCGGCGCGAGTCACCTTGTCACCACTCACCCTCACCGCCTCAAACCGAAATCCGTTAAAGACTTTCTGCCCCAGATAGCGGCTCTGGTCTTTTCCTGCACTGCCGGGATCTTCTGCGTAGCGTACAAACACACCCGCCCCATCTAGTTCGGCGGTCTGTCTCATGGTTGCGTTTCGGTAGTCGGTGCTCCACTGTCCACGCACCACGTCCACAACGTAGGTGTAGCCATCCTCACCGATACCCACCTTCACCCCTGCCGTGTAGTCGCCATCGCCTTCCGTTGCCGCCGTATCCCATGCACGTACCAGCCGTAACCCCGCAGGAGCCGCATCTACGATTTCGATTTTACCGACCTTGAAGAACGCGCCCTCTCTTGGGGTAGGATGACCTTGATATAGAGCGTCAAACGAGTAGCCGCCCTGCGTCGCCTTAATGTCTTCCAGTGCCGCAACGTCGTACCGCTCAGGGCATAACGCCTCGCCCTCTTTACGACCTAGTGGGTCGTTCTCTTCTGCCAGCGCAGGGAGGTTGATTACCTCCCACTCAGAGCCTTTTTCGCTTGCGAGTATACGACCTGCCAAATCGTCTTCATGCCAGCGTGTCATAATCAAGATGACTGCGCCGCCGGGCTCCAGTCGCGTGTAGAGGTCGTCTGTGTACCAGTCCCAACATTTGTTCCGATACGCTTCCGACTCTGCCTCTTCGCGACTCTTCACAGGGTCATCAATGATAATCAAATCACCGCCCTGCCCCGTGATACCACCACCGACACCGACTGCCCTCATGCCGCCGCCTTGTGCCGTCTCCCAATCGTCTACCGCCGTTCGGTCATGGGCTAAATCTAGCCGCTTCTCGGCAATCCGCCGCGCTTTGCGTCCTAATTTGGAAACAAACGTCGCGTTATACGCCCCCAGTATCACCCTCAGAGTCGGGTCGCGCTCTAGTCTCCACACCGCATACCGTACCGTGACCATCTCCGATTTACCATGACGCGGCGGCATATTCAGCATGAGACGCTTACATTCACCACGCGAAACGCGGTCTAAGACCTCCTGCACATAGCGGAGGTGCGCCCAATTCCAATTCCATCTCGGCGTAACGTCGTGTAGCCATTCGGAAAAGTCAAGGCTACTCCTCCTCTCCCTCGATTGCCCCCGCCGCTTCGAGAAGTCGAACCGAGTGGGCTTGACAGACCTCAAGTAACGCCGCGACATCTCGAGCATTTTGGGTTCGTAGGTAGCCCGCATCTGCACACACCTCGTACACGCTAGTTTGCATTTTCAAGCATTTAGAGAGCGAGTCTAGCAACAGCGCATCTATGCTTTCGCGTTGCCGCTCCATCGCCTCGCTAACAGGAGGTGTTGCATTCAGCTTAGACCCTGCCAAATTCTCAACTATAGAGCGGACGGTATTGCGACTTAGCCTGTATTCGCGGGCGGCTTGTGCTTGGCTCATGCCCCCCAATACTGCCGCCACCACCTGCGCCTGAATGTCTGGTGATATCATTTGACCACCTGCTCAAAATCTGCTCAAAACTGCTCAATTTTTTGGTGGCAGTGTCACCTGCAACGCTCGTAGTACCGCCACCACCATTGCGAGACCTGCGCCCCACCGAGCAGGAACCAGTGCGCGAATCGCCTCCTCATGGGAGAGCAGGAAGAAACCCACTACCGAGAGGGCGTACTGCGCTTGAATAATCTGCCGTTGTCGTTTTAGTTGCTGTCTCATTTGCCACCGTCCAGTTTGCGCTCTATGCGCTGGAGTCTGTCTTTGATGTCGGAGAGGGCGGTCTGCACCACACTAGAGGTAGATTCCACCCCGCGAATCCGCGTTTCGTGGTCAGCCTCTCGCGATATCAATTCTGCAAGTTTGCTTTTGGTCTCTTGGCTACTTGAGACCACCCCCGCCCCCATAACGAGGATAGTTATTAGCAGTGATACCGTTGCCACGTAAAAATTGCCACGTGTGATAGGTGTGTCTGTGTTACGAGTTGGCACGTACCGACCTCCGAGATAGGGTAAAAACGACAAAAGCCCACCAAATCCCCCTGCAAAAGCAGGTAGAAAATGGTGGGCTTAATGTGCCTCTATGGGCGTAGGTAGCCCTGAATAATTCAGCTGTGATTACTATACGACAATTCGAGATATTTTGTCAAGTTTTTTGAAAATAGGGGGGTGAAAAGTGAAAAAATCGCTTGACATACGAACTAATCGGGAGTATCAAGTCTCCTGCAAAAACCGCCGCCGCCCGTGCCGACGCTCAGTCCAACGTCGGCAAATACAAAACAGAGATTGAATGCACCTGCGGGCGGACGGACGGGACGCATTCCTCAAAATGCAGGGTCTATTTCACACAGAAACAGAGGGAGCGTCGAGAGAGATTGCGTAACCTCTCCTAGATTCGATTCCTGAAAACTATTTTTGAGCCTCCTGCCCTGAGTTGGCGGGAGGCTTTTGTACCTCTGTTACCTGCATTTTGCCCTCCGAAACCGAGACCTCGTACCTCGTACCGCAAGCACGGCACTCTATCAGCACCCCCGAAGCGTGGGTAAAAACAGAGAGTATCTGAGCGTCGTACCAGCATCGCAAAATGATTCGTTTCGGCAGGGCTGTCACTTAGATTCCTTTCCCAGTAGGGCATACTTTCCAGAGGGTGCGTCCGAGAACTGGATGGGTTTCTTCCCTTCAAACACCTCGCCCCTCTGTACCTTTGTCACCCCGACTATCTCAATCGCAACCCCTAAAGCCTCTTGGAAGGCAGGAGATTCACGCCCCTCTTTGCAGAACAGTCCCCACACAGTCATTTGTGAGGCGAGGGGCAGTAAATCCCAATGGGGCTGACACATCACAGTAGTCGCGGCGATTCTCGCTTTACATCCTGTGCAGGGGCACGTGTTAGCCATTTCTAACCTCCGTGCCTATTGCAGAATTTCTCGCCAGGTGGTACGAGGCGCGCACATTTTGGGCATTGTGTCTGCTGTAGCGTGGGGAAACGAAGGTAACTCCGCGCATCTTCTAATCGACGGAACCTGTCGGCACACTCATCCGAACAGAACGACCGCCCCTTAATTTGGGGCTTACTCTGACACACAATACACATGACTACGACGTATGCCTCTGCTTTTGGGGGGACATTTTTACGCTCTGATTTTAACCTATCGCCGCACTCTCTTGAGCAGGTTTCCCGCACATCCCAGTTCAATTTGCTTTCGTCGTCGCGGGGTGTCATCTGCTGGTTGCAGTACGCGCACTGTTTCCGCTCAGTGCGCCACTCGCCAGCCCCCTCTTTGCTATAACGCACCCTCTGCGCCTCCTGCATGGTACGCAAGGGTATCCCCGACTCTCTCATCCATTTACGAATGAGGGGAGGTGAAAAGTTTGCTTTCCGCGCTATATCCTCTGCCGACATCTCCTGATTGCAGTACATATCCCGTAGTTGCTCCACCGAATAGGGGCATGGAATTTTAGCCATTGTTCACCGTCCCATCTGGTTTTGCCCACTGGATTGCCGATTCTCTGTGTGTCATGGGTTCTCTTCCTTAAAGTACTCAAGGCACTCTTCCCATGTGCCGAAATGATTGGCTAACCAGCAGAAAATGTTGGCTTTTCTGCCTACAAGGAACACAGGTATCCCGTGTCCCATTGCAAAGCCATACTCCACAAAACACCCGCCAGTAACAGCCCGGAGCGGGTCTTCCAGTGTGAATAGGATTAGGGCATCTGCAATAGATACATCCGCAAGGTCTTTTTTAGCAGTGTCGAATAAGACCTGCACAGGGGACTCAAATGTTAGCCCATCATCCCCTGCCAGCCATGATGATGTAATATCATGCCCTAACTCTTCTAATTGACAGGCATACCCCGCTATTTCGGTCAACCTCTGGTATCCTGCCGCAAGATATATTTTCAAGCCTGTTTCCTTTCTGTTTTCAAATCTGCCCGACAACCCACAATGCCCCGATTTCGCGTTTCACGCCTGTTTACGGGCGGTATGGTGCGTTTTGTGTATATTTCGTTTGGCACAAAACACGTGCTAGAAATGCCAAGTTTAGGCATACGCCATAAAACTACCGAGCGGGTCTTCCGCAGGTGTTTCTACGCTCCCGATTACCGCCGCCCTTCTGTCCATTTTTGCGGTTGCGGTTCGGATTTCGGCTCTAATCTCTGCCAGTATCGCCTGTCCCTCTGCGTCGTTCAGGTGGTAAATCCCATTCCAGTAGCGCACTGCCAGCCGCCGCCATCGGCACTCTGCGAAGTGTCGGAAATAGTCTCCCATTTTCGCCCGATCATGCTTGCACCATGCCCCGTTACGGTCTGCAATTTCGGCAGGGGAGCGGTACTCAATCGCGCAGTTTGCGAATGGCACTGGGTTCGTCATGGCGGGTATGTCCGTCCAGTAGCCCACCAAAATCACCCATTCACGGGGGCTAACGGCTCCGTTCCGGGAGAGCGAGTCAAGAGCGTCGTCAATATCCCGCCTCACTTGGGAGTATTTTTCACAAAGTTGCTTCGTTGTTGTCACAGTTTGCCTCCTATCCGTTCTCGCTCTACCCCGCCGATTGCAGGGAGTTCGGTCATGGGTCGCACCGCCTCTTTTGCCAGTACGCTCTCTGCCGCCTTGTTGACATGCCCTATCAAAACGCCTTGAGGTGTCTCCGATTGGCACAGGTCAATCCACCCGCCGAGTGCCTTTACCACCTCTAAGGCAGGGAGAGAAAGCGGAGGTGCGCCCTGTGCGTAGTAGCCGCCTTTTGTGCCGTCATCACGCTCGTACTCCACCCACACGCCGCAGGAACCGTAACTCGAAATCTTGTCGAAAATCTCCTGCGCTATGTCTGCCACAGTGGTCTGCCCCTGAACCGTGAACCGTTTCGCGATTGCCAGCACGTCCGACGGCTCCGGGACGTAGTGAACGAAATCGCCGCTCTGTGCGGGCTTGAATAGCATCTCGCGAATCACGGCAGGAATGAACTCGACGGGTATCATCCTGAGTGCATCGAGGAAATGTCTGCTCGTTCGTGCCGAAAACTCGCGTCGGTTCCTCTCGAAAATCGCCTTGATGTCTGCCAAAGCGTCTAAAATTATCTCTTCGCCCTCTTGTTGTGTCATCAGTACGCCTCCTGTAACAACGCCCTTATTGCGTCGCGGTCATCCTGCAACGTTTTGCCCCGCTTTTCAGGGGGTAGCCAGTCTTTGCCAACACTCTTGTCCATCACCGATTTGAGGTAGTTCCCCATCGAGCGGGCAGAAAATCGGGCTATTTCGTCCGGGCTTCTCGCTTTGCGTAGCACCTCTACCGCCGCGTTAATCCGCTCTGGGGCATAGCCGAGCGAAACCAGTTCTGTGTACCACGCTTCGCCCTGCATAGAACCGCCCTGTATCACTGCCCTACCTGCCGCATTACGCCGCTCTTGGGCAGGAGTGACAATCTCAGAGGGGAGGAGTGTGTGTGTGGCGTTGTCGGCAGTTGCGTCGCCGCTTGCGCCCGCGTCTCCCACACACTCTGTATCTCTCTCTGTATCTACATCTTTATCTCTATCTACATCTACATCTATGCTTGTTACATTTGTTTCACTTGTTACATGGCTTGTTTCACTTGTTACAAGGGGGTTGCTTCCCTGTTCTGTAACAAGTTTTTTGTCTGCCCTGTGCCTTCTTACGCGCTCACGGTTGGATTCGGGAGACCATGAAGGATAGTCAGGAGTACTCTGCCATGATGTCCAGTTGTGGGGCGACAAACCCTCTTCGTGGCTATCTATCAAGTGTCGCTTTGCCAGTTCGGATATTGCCGATTCTGCATCCTCTTCACTAATTCGCAAGCGGAAGGCAATGGTCTCCATGTCTGGCAATAACCCCCGATGCTCACTTTTATTAGCCAGACAAAGCAGATTAACCCATATTTTGAAAAGTGGTGCAGGTAGTTTCTGCACCTTCGGGTCATCTATCACATCGTCTGACAGTCGTAGCCACTTCATACTATCTCACCCCTTCCTTAAACAAGTTCCCCACGATAAAACCCCTCACATCCTCCCCAGAGTAGTGAGGCTCCTTGAGGCTGTAGGTCTTGAATCGAATGCGTCCTGCACGTTGCGAGAGCCAGTGTTTTGCGTCCGGTACAGAACACCCTAGTAGTTGCGCCACCTGTGCTATCGTGAGCCATTCCACTCTATGCCTCTGCTCCGAAAAGTGTCTCTAGTGATTGCTGTCCTGCGCTAATGGTTGCGCTCTCTAGGTTCCGTTTCGCTATCTCAAAATAGGAGGGCTTCAACTCTATCCCTGTGAACTTCCTGCCCATTTTAAGAGCCACGTACCCCTCGCTACCTATCCCCGCAAATGGTGAGAGTACGTTGTCGCCCTTGTTTGACCATAGCGCAATACACCGCTCTATCACATCCAGTTGCAGGGGGCAGAGATGCTTTTCGTCTTTCTCGCCTTTCGCAATTTGATAGTTCAAAACTTTAGTCTGGTCTATATCCATCCATACAGGAGAAGCCCACTTCTGCCATTGGTCAAGAGGGAATTCAGATTCCGTGTGATACACTGGGTTCTCTGTAATAGAGTTAGCCATCCCGTCCCATTTGCGGAAAACTACCACGTAGTCCGCTTTGCCCTGCCTCGAAACGCAGGAGTTTTGCTTGAGGTTTTTGTAGAGAAGCCCGTGATTCTTAGTGCGAACCATCTCGGTTACGGGGCTTTTCCATATCGTAACTTTGGAATGGTATACCCATCCTTCTTCAACGAAAAGACGGGTTATCATGCCGGGAAAGTCTACCAACCCCGTTACCCCGCTATTGGCGCGATTGAGCGACAAGTCTTGACAATGCACCGCCGCCAATCTACCTTTCATGGTTACTCTTCTGAGTTCTCTCACAAGAAAACGAAAATGCTCTATAAACTCATCCGTGTTGGCGCAATTCCCCATGTCTGCCAGAGCGTCGCTATACACGAACAGGTTGGCAAACGGTGGCGAGAATACAGACAATCCGACGCTTTCAGTTTCGATGCCATTGATAACGTCGCAAGAATCGCCATTCCAGAGTTCCCAATTGCATCCTCTGTAAACAGATTGAGGGTATTCCATTAAGGACTTGCGCCCCTTTCTTGTGAGTTCGTGTTCTCCCATTGCTTGCCTCATGTGCGTTGTCAACTCCTTATGTCGAATTTGTTTCTGGTTTATGGCTTTCCACATATCCTGCTCGCCGTCGGCAATTACCACATGGCAACGAACTTCATTCTGTTGACCGTATCGCCAACACCGTCGCAGTGATTGATAGAACGATTCGTAAGAGTAGGAAAGTCCCATAAATACCACGTTGCGGCAGTGTTGCCAGTTCATTCCGAACCCCGCTATTTTGGGCTTTGTTATGAGTTGATGAATAGAACCATCCGAAAACCCTACGAGCCGCGACTCTTTATGAGTAGTGGTATCGCTCCCCTTTACCTCAACGGCACGTGGTAAAACTCTTCTGAGTTCATTCGCTTCATATTCCGTGTTACACCAAATCAAAACTGGCTCATCCCCGAAACTCTCCACAAGTTCCGCCACCTTCTCGGCGCGAAATGGAGCGGATGCTCGCGCTACGTCATGGAGTTTAGTCGCGCTCAAACTTCCCATATTAAAAAGCACGTCCGTTCGAGTTTGGGGAACATCCACAACATGACAATTCATTTCAAGGGGTATAGAATCATATCCCTGTTTGGGGTATCCTAAATCAGCGGGAGAGGTTAGAGAGACTGCCCACGAGCAAACCCACGCCCAGAAATCACCTTGCCCGTGATTTTTGAGTCTAAACTCCCCCGCATTGAATGTGTCGTTTATGAACCATCTCGCAAGCATTTCGGCGGCGGGCATAATCCCTAGAAAATCGGAGTGGTTGCCTATTTCAGTATGGTCATTGGGAGAAGGGGTCGCCGTCCATGCGCTTTTATACGGGGTGGCGCGAAACATTTCCGTCAATGCCATCTTAGTGGAGCCGTTTTCCGATTTCAGGATAGAGGACTCGTCGAGCGCAACCGCAATAAACTGCGACGGGTCGAATTTATCAAGCATCTCGTAGTTCGTGATATTGATACCGGGCTTTACATCCTCTTGGGTTCGGCAAACTGTGACATTACGCCCGAACTTCTGCCCCTCTCGGTAGGTCTGATGTGCAACGGCGAGAGGGGCTACTATGAGCGCATTCCCTCCTGTAGCGTTGCATACCTGCCAACACCACTCTAGTTGCATCGCGGTCTTGCCTAGCCCGCAGTCAGCGAAACAGGCAAACTTGCCGAGTTCTAACCCCCATAGAACGATGTCTTTTTGGAAGTCAAACAGTAGTGGGCTGATGTTAGAGGGAGATACATCTACTCCCTGAAACGTTGGGGAAGGTTGCTTCCCTCTCAAAAACTCTTTGTACTCTAATGCTGTAGTCAATCTAGTTCTCCTTATCTCTCTAGTGCTTCCAGTGCCTCTTCCACACTGTAGACCGCCACGCTCGCCCCAATGTCAATAATCTCCTGTTGTTCCGTCGTGGGCGTGTTGGGGTGTACTTTCGCCTCTAGCAGTCGTATAATCGCAGTGTGCGGGGGTGCGGCAGGATAGATACAGAGCAGGTCAGGTACTCCCGCGTCGGAGCCGCTCCCCTTCACGATGTGCTGTCCGATTCTGTACACCCGCCACCCCCTTGCCTGTACTGCCTCCCGAATCGCTTGTACCAGTTCCGCCTCATTCTTCCACTGCGCGGGTTGCAAGGGCTTCTCTCGCCTTGCAGGTGGGGCAGAGGGTTGGGAGGGTGTCTCTACTAAGACGTAACACGTTCGGCAGAACAGTCCCATGCTAGAGGTCATGAGTTCAGTTTTGCAAGATCGGCAGTGTGTCTCCATACGTCTCCTTTTCACAGGGGGCGAGTCCCCACCCACCCCCTGTACTCTCTATGTTAACTCAGTTACTCTATACCGACTCCGTTTCGGGAGTAGAGGGCAGTACGGCGTTTTGGTTTATGCTCTCTATTGAGCGCACGCTGTAGGCTTCGCTCGGAGCAACGACTGTAAGGTGGGTTGTTTCATCCACATATTACAATCAGCCTTGCTACTGGTTTACCAATCCATGCGCTCAATGGAAGGCACTATTCAAAAGCAGTTTTCCTTAATCCACTCCACGCAGTCAGCATCGGTATACTCTCCGTTGTTCATTGCCGTTAGAGTTAGACCGTTCATAGCCGCGTAAATCTCTGTAGGGGATAACCCGCCGCGTTGTGCGAGTTTTTCAAGCGACTGTGAATGGTTTCTAATCACTTGCCGCTCGAAGGGTGCTATCTTTGCCCAATCTATCCACTTGGGGCAATTCTCACCTTTTCGGGTATGGCTAAATGGGCGCAATACAGGAAACTTGTCCATCACTCCCCACCTTTCTGTTGGCACAGGATTACTCTTCGTCACAGTAATAAGCATCCGCAATCGCGTTTTTTATCCTGTCTATGAGGTCGTCAGTATAAACGCCTATGCGTTCCATTATCTCGGTTGCTACTTGTTCAATCTCCGATTCTTCGCAATCTTCCGCCG
>Ga0228698_1000444_pt1 | contig 32953 bp, 32 predicted proteins | sample McNCre117_Aug_MG_FD_178015 | JGI IMG/M metagenome (GOLD analysis project Ga0228698, IMG submission 178015) | Freshwater microbial communities from McNutts Creek, Athens, Georgia, United States - 1-17_Aug_MG | ecosystem: Environmental > Aquatic > Freshwater > Creek | place: USA: Georgia...
AGCCGTGTGCGTGTGGCCTACACCGCGGGCGAAGCCATTGGCCCGGACCTGTTCAGTTTCTACCGCTCCATTGGCATCAACATCAAGCAGCTTTACGGCTCCACCGAGACCGCCGTGTTTGTGTGCCTGCAGCCCGACAATGAAGCCCGTGCTGACACCGTGGGCGTGCCCTGCGCAGGCGTGGAAATCAAGGTGGCCGACAACGGCGAAATCCTGGTCAAGTCGCCCGGCTTGCTCAAGGAGTACTACAAGAACCCCGCCGCCACGGCCGAGGTGCTCACACCCGATGGCTGGTACCACACCAGCGATGCCGGCTTTCTGGACAGCCATGGCCACCTCAAGATCATCGACCGCGTAAAAGACGTGGGCCGCATCAAGGGCGGTGCGTTTGACGGCGCCATGTTTGCGCCCAAGTACGTGGAGAACAAGCTCAAGTTCTTCCAGCACATCAAAGAGGTGGTGGCCTATGGCGACGGTCGCGAAAAGGTGTGCGTGTTCATCAACATCGATTTCGATGCTGTGGGCAACTGGGCCGAGCGCCGCAACCTGCCGTATGCGGGCTACACCGATCTGGCGCAAAAGCCCGAGGTGTACGAACTCATCAAGGACTGCGTGGAAAAGGTCAACGCCGACCTGAGCGCCGATGCACTTTTGGCAGGCAGCCAGGTGAGCCGCTTCCTGGTGCTGCACAAAGAGCTGGATGCCGATGACGGCGAGCTGACGCGCACCAACAAGGTCCGCCGTGGCTTTATCGCCGACAAATACAACGTGCTGGTGGACGCCTTGTACGCGGGCAAATCCAGCCAGTTCATTGAAACCGTGGTCAAGTTTGAAGACGGACGCACTGGCAGCGTGAGCGCCACCCTGCGCCTGGACGATGCCAAAACGTTTGCCCCCGTGAAGGCTGCAGCATGAGCAAGAAAAAAATCGGTGACGTCATCCTCGACGTCAAAAATATCTCCCTGAGCTTTGGCGGTGTGAAGGCGCTGACCGACATCTCGTTCAATGTGCGTGAGCACGAGATCCGCTCCATCATCGGCCCCAATGGCGCAGGCAAGAGCTCCATGCTCAACTGCATCAACGGCGTGTACCGCCCGCAAGTCGGCTCCATCACTTTCCGGGGCCAAACCTTCAGCCACATGGACAGCCACCAGGTGGCCAGCATGGGCATCGGGCGCACTTTCCAGAACCTGGCCTTGTTCAAGGGCATGAGCGTGCTGGACAACATCATGTCCGGGCGCAACCTCAAGATCAAAAGCAACATCCTCATGCAGGCGCTGCGCCTGGGCCCGGCCGAGCGCGAGGAAATCCAGCACCGCGAGGCGGTGGAACGCATCATCGACTTCCTGGAGATCCAGGCCTACCGCAAGACGCCCGTGGGCCAGTTGCCTTACGGCCTGCAAAAGCGCGTGGACCTGGGCCGCGCCCTGGCCATGGAGCCGCAAGTGCTGCTGCTGGATGAACCCATGGCCGGTATGAACGTGGAAGAAAAGCAGGACATGTGCCGCTTTGTGCTGGACGTGAACGACGAATTCGGAACCACCGTGGTGCTTATTGAGCACGACATGGGCGTGGTGATGGACATCTCCGACCGCGTGGTGGTGCTGGACTACGGCAAGAAGATTGGCGACGGCACACCCGACGAAGTACGCAACAACGAAGACGTGATCAGTGCCTACCTTGGCACTAGTCATTAAGGAATTACGACATGGCTTTTTTCCTTGAAACCTTGCTCGGCGGCCTGATGGCCGGCATGCTGTATTCACTGGTGGCGCTGGGCTTTGTGCTGATTTACAAGGCTTCGGGCGTGTTCAACTTTGCGCAGGGCGCGATGGTGCTGTTTGCGGCACTGGCCATGGCGCGCTTCTCGGAGTGGATTCCGGCGCTGGGCATTACCGACTTTGTTGCCGTGAATCTGCTGGCCTTTGTGTTGGCCGGTGCGGTGATGTTTGTGGTGGCATGGATCATTGAGCGCTTGGTGCTGCGCCACCTGGTCAACCAGGAAGGCACCACGCTGCTGATGGCCACGTTGGGCATCACCTACTTCCTCGAAGGCCTGGGCCAGTCCATCTTTGGCAGCAGCATCTACAAGATCGATATCGGTATGCCCAAGGACCCGGTGATGATTTTGGAGAGTGCCTTCCAGGGCGGCATTCTGATCAACAAGGAAGACTTTTACGCAGCCATCATCGCGGCCACCCTCGTGGCTTTGCTCAGCCTGTTCTTCCAAAAAACTGGCACCGGCCGTGCGCTGCGTGCGGTGGCCGATGACCACCAAGCCGCGCAATCGATTGGTATTCCGCTCAACCGCATCTGGGTGATCGTGTGGTGCGTGGCCGGTGTGGTGGCCTTGGTGGCCGGGATGATCTGGGGCAGCAAGCTCGGCGTGCAGTTCTCGCTGACCACCGTGGCGCTGCGTGCCTTGCCGGTGGTGATTCTGGGCGGCCTGACCTCAGTGCCAGGCGCCATTGTGGGCGGCTTGATCATCGGTGTGGGTGAGAAGCTGTCGGAGGTGTACATCGGCCCGATGGTGGGGGGTGGCATCGAGATTTGGTTTGCCTATGTGTTGGCGTTGGGCTTCCTGCTGATTCGTCCGCAGGGCTTGTTCGGCGAGAAGATCATTGACCGCGTTTAAGAGATAAATCATGTTTTACAGAGAAAACGGCCAATTCAAAACCAGCTACCGCGCAGACCAGCAAATCCTGCCCATCCTGCAAGACCGCATCGCCATGCTGGTGCTCTTGGTGGTGGGGTTTGCAGTGGTGCCCATGCTGGCCAGCGACTACATCTTTCGCGCCATCCTGATCCCCTTTTTGATCTTCTCGCTGGCGGCGGTGGGCGTGAATATTCTGGTGGGCTTTTGCGGCCAGATTTCGCTGGGCTCCGGCGCCTTCATGGCGGTGGGCGCGTACGCGGCTTACAACTTTTTTGTACGCATTGACGGCATGCCGCTGATCCTGGCGCTGCTGCTCGGTGGCGTATGCGCCATGTTGTTTGGCATGGTGTTTGGCCTGCCCAGCTTGCGGGTCAAGGGCTTGTACCTGGCCGTGGCCACGCTGGCGGCGCAGTTTTTTGCCGACTGGTTGTTTCTGCGCGTGCAGTGGTTCACCAACAACTCGTCCAGCGGCTCGGTGTCGGTCAACAACTTGCAGGTGTTTGGCCTGTCCTTGGAGAGCCCGGTGGCCAAGTACTGGTTCTGCCTGGTGCTCTTGTCGGTCATCGCCTTGCTGGCCAAGAACCTGGTGCGCGGTGCCGTAGGCCGTGAGTGGATGGCCATTCGCGACATGGACGTGGCCGCCGCGGTGATTGGCATCCGCCCGATGTTTGCCAAGCTCAGCGCGTTTGCGGTCAGCTCGTTTGTGGTGGGCGTGGCCGGTGGCCTGTGGGCCTTTATTTACCTGGGTGCCTGGGAGCCCGCAGCGTTCTCGGTGGACCAGTCGTTCAAGCTGCTGTTCATGGTGATCATTGGCGGCATGGGCTCCATCATGGGCAGCTTCTTTGGTGCGGCCTTCATCGTGGTGTTGCCGATTGCGCTGAACCTTTTCTTGCCTGCCATCACGAGTCTGTTTGGTTTCGAGATTTCTACCGCCAGCGTGTCGCACGCCGAGTTGATGGTGTTTGGCGGCCTGATTGTGTGGTTCCTGATTGTGGAGCCGCATGGCCTGGCCAAGCTCTGGGCCATTGGCAAACAGAAGTTGCGCCTCTGGCCTTTCCCACACTAAGCCGTACGCTTTTCGTTGGTTCTTTTTCCGTGCTTCAACATTAACTTTAGGAGAGACATATGAAGCTTTTCACCCTAGCCCGCTCCGCTGCCCTCGTGGTGGCCGTTGCCTCCAGCCTGGCCGCGCCCAGCGCTTTTGCCCAGGCCAAGGAGCAGTTCTTTCCGCTGCTGTCTTACCGCACCGGCCCCTATGCACCCAACGGCGTGCCATGGGCCAACGGCAAGCAGGACTACCTGAAGATGATCAACGCCCGCGACGGCGGCGTGAACGGTGTGAAGATCACCTTTGAAGAATGCGAAACCGGCTACGCCACCGACCGCGGCGTGGAGTGCTACGAGCGTCTCAAGAGCAAGCCCGGCGTGGCCCTGTTCGACCCGCAAGCTACTGGCATCACTTTTGCGCTGACCGAAAAAGTGGTCAACGACAAAGTGCCGCTCATCACCCTGGGCTATGGCCTCTCGGTGGCGCAAGACGGCCAGGCCTTCAAGTGGAACTTCCCGCTCATGGGCAGCTACTGGACCGGCGCTGACATCCTGATCCAGCACCTGGGCAAAAAAGAAGGTGGAATGGACAAGCTGAAGGGCAAGAAGATTGCGCTCGTGTACCACGACAGCCCGTTTGGCAAAGAGCCCATTCCCTTGCTGGAAGAGCGTGCACGCCAGTTGGGTTTTGATTTGAGCAAGATCCCTGTGACCGCACCCGGCGTGGACCAAAAAGCCGCCTGGCTGCAGGTGCGTCAGAACCGCCCCGACTACGTGCTGCTGTGGGGCTGGGGCGTGATGAATTCCACCGCACTCAAGGAAGCGCAAGCAACCGGTTATCCGCGCGAAAAAATGTATGGCGTCTGGTGGGCCGGTGCGGAACCGGACGTGAAGGACGTGGGTGAAGGCGCCAAGGGCTACAACGCGCTGGCACTCAATACCTCTGGCACCCAGCCTAAGGTGATTCAAGACATCCTGAAACACGTGCACGACAAGGGCCAAGGCACCGGACCCAAGGAAGAAGTGGGCTCTGTGCTTTACACCCGCGGCGTGATCATTCAAGCCCTGGGCGTGGAAGCCGTGCGCCGTGCGCAAGAGCGCTTTGGCAAAGGCAAGGTCATGACCGGCGAGCAAGTGCGCTGGGGTCTGGAAAACCTGTCGCTGGATGACAAGAAGCTGGCTGCGTTGGGCCTTACCGGCGTGATCCGCCCCATCAGCACCAGCTGTGCCGACCACATGGGATCCACCTGGGCCCGCGTGCAAACCTGGGATGGTTCCAAGTGGAACCTGGGTGCTGACTGGTACCAGGCCGATGAGCAAATCATCAAGCCGCTGGTCAAGACGGGTTCCGACAAGTACCTCGCAGACAAGAAGCTGACACGACGCGATCCGTCCGATTGCCAGAGCTAGGCACACCCCCCGGCTTGCCCACTTCGTGTGGCGGCGCTTTCCCCTTGCAGAGGGCGGCACTATCGGCCTGGCAAAGCCAGTTCCGCAGTGCCCTGGATGTTGTGGCTTGCTTCGCTCGCCACCTTTGACGGCCTTTCATGGCCGCCAAATGAAAGCTTCGGCTAACGGAGTTTTCATTTGGTTTGAATGGAACTTGCGCTATGAGTGAACCCAAAAACATTGTTCTGAACGTGAATGGCATTGAGGTCATTTACAACCACGTCATCCTGGTGCTCAAGGGGGTGTCGCTGCAGGTGCCCGAAGGGGGCATCGTGGCCATCCTGGGCGGCAATGGCGCGGGTAAGACGACGACCTTGCGCGCCATTTCCAACCTGCTGGCCGGTGAGCGCGGTGAGGTGACCAAGGGCTCCATCGAGTTCCGCGGCGAGCGCATCGAGAACCTGTCGCCCGCCGACTTGGTCAAGCGCGGCGTGGTGCAGGTGATGGAAGGGCGCCACTGTTTTGCCCACCTGACCATCGAAGAAAACTTGCTCACCGGCGGCTACACCCGCAAGAGCAAGGCCGAGATCGATGCCAACCTGGAGAAGGTCTACAACTACTTTCCCCGCCTCAAAACCCGCCGCACCAGCCAGGCGGCTTACACCTCGGGCGGCGAGCAGCAGATGTGCGCCATCGGTCGCGCCATCATGGCCAACCCCAACATGGTGTTGCTGGACGAACCCTCCATGGGCCTGGCGCCGCAGATTGTGGAAGAGGTGTTCGAGATCGTGAAAGACCTCAACGCCAAGGAAAAAGTCACCTTCCTGTTGGCTGAGCAGAACACCAATATGGCGCTCAAGTACGCCGACTACGGCTACATCATGGAATCCGGTCGCGTGGTGATGGATGGCGCCGCCGAAGACCTGCGCAGCAACGAAGACGTGAAAGAGTTTTACCTGGGCGTGGGTGGCGGTGAGCGCAAGAGCTTCAAGGATGTGAAGAGCTACAAACGGCGCAAGCGCTGGCTTGCCTAGGTACACCCCCCGGCTTGCCCACTGCGTGTGGCAGCGCTTTCCCCCTTGCAGGGGGCGGCACTAGCGGCCTGGCAAAGCCAGTTCCGCAGTGCCCTGGAAGGGGTGGCTTGCTGCGCTTGCCACTTGGGAACTATTTGGATTGAGGAGATATCTGCTGTGGCTAATTACTTTGACGCACTGGAAACACGGGCACCGGGCGAGCGCGAGGCGGCTTTGATGGCGGCGTTGCCTGCGCAGATTACGCATGCGCAGCAGCACAGCGCGGCGTTTGCGGAGATCCTGCGTGGGGTGGATGCCTCTGGCATTACCACCCGTGCTGCGCTGGCGCAGTTGCCGGTGACGCGCAAGTACGAGTTGTTGGAGCGCCAGCAGGCGCAGCGGTCACAGGATCCGTTTGGGGGCTTCTCCACCATTGGCTGGAAGGGCTTGCTGCGCAGCGGTGGCGCACGCCGCGTCTACCAGTCACCCGGCCCGATTTATGAGCCCGAGGGCGCTGCGCCGGACTACTGGCGCGCCGCGCGGGCCATGGCTGCGGCTGGGTTTGCTGAGGGGGACTTGGTGCACAACTGCTTTAGCTACCACCTCACCCCCGGCGCCTGGATCATGGAAAGCGGCGCACATGCCTTGGGTTGCACGGTCATTCCTGGCGGCGTAGGCAATACCGAGCAGCAGCTCGCAGCCATTGCCGACCTGCGTCCGGTGGCTTATTCCGGCACACCCAGCTTCCTCAAGATCTTGATCGAGAAGGCCACGGAGGCGGACCAGAAGCTCTCCATCACCAAGGCCATGGTCTCCGGTGAAGCCTGTCCGCCCTCGCTGCGCGACTGGTTCACCCAACAAGGTGTGGCTGCCTACCAGTGTTACGCCACCGCCGATGTGGGCCTGATTGCCTACGAGACCAGCGCCCGCGAAGGCCTGGTGGTGGACGAGGGCGTGATTCTGGAAATCGTGCGTCCGGGTACAGGTGATCCGGTGGCAGAGGGCGAGGTCGGCGAGGTGGTGGTGACGGTGCTCAACCGCGACTATCCGCTGGTGCGCTTTGGTACTGGTGACCTGTCGGCTGTGCTGGCGGGCAATTGCCCTACCGGCCGCACTAATACTCGCATCAAGGGCTGGATGGGCCGTGCCGACCAGACCACCAAAGTGCGCGGCATGTTTGTGCATCCGGGTCAAATCAACGAGGTGGTCAAACGCTTCCCTGAGTTGCTCAAGGCGCGGTTGGTTGTGACCGGTGAAATGGCCAATGACGCCATGGCGCTGCAGGTGGAAACAGCCAGTGCCAGCGAGGGCCTGGCGCAAAAGATTGCAGACGTGCTACGCGATGTGACCAAGCTGCGTGGCGACGTGCAACTAGTGGAGCCCGGTACCCTGCCCAATGATGGCAAGGTTATTGAGGACGCGCGTAGCTACAAGTAGTCAGAGTTTTTCCGCCGGACCGCCCCAGGGCTTCTGGACCGCTTGGCGGCCAGCGCCGACAGGCAAAATGCACCCCCTCGGGGGGGCAGCGACCCGCGCAGCGGCGGAGCGTGGGGGCTACACGCCCCAGACGATTTCTTTTTCCGCCTTGTGGCAGCGCTTAATCATTTCGATGAACGGAAGGGCGCGGTGGCGCAGGGAAATGCCTTCAAAGCGCGGCGCAGCTTCGCCTTTGGCCAGCGCCTCTTTCACCAACTGTGCTTTGCGGTCTTCGTCTGCCTGGATGGCCGACTCCAGGGTTGCAATGGCCACTGGCATATCCTCGGGTAGCAAAATGCCCTTGGCTTGTGACTCGGCATCGGTGCGGCCCAAAATGCCCAGAATTTGGCGTCCGTTGGGCTCCAGCATGATCAGGTCACCGGCTGCTGGGGATTTGAATTTGTACATGGCAATCGAAGCCTGCTGTTGAAGGGAGTGGGGAAGTGGCAGATATTCACATTGTGCGCGCGCATACGCTGGGTCTGGCAGAGGCGCGCAAAGTCGCGGCTGTGTGGGCGGAGCAAGCCCAGGGCGAGTTCGGCATGGCATGCACGCGCGACGAGGGACAAGCGGAGGACTGCATCGGCTTTACCCGCTCCGGTGTCAGCGGCACACTGCAGGTGCGCCACGATTGTTTTGTGCTGGATGCCAAGCTGGGCTTTTTGCTGGGCTCGTTCAAGGACCGGATTGAAGCCGAAATTGCGAAGAACTTGGACGCGTTGCTGGAGACCCACGCAACGGCCAAATAACTCAGTCCAAGGACTGGATGAGGTCCACGTATTGCTGCATGGCGGCCTCGCTGCTCAGGCCTTTGAATCCATCCCAGGCTTCCCACTTGGCGCGGCCCACCATATCGGAAAACCCGGGCTTTTTGTCGGCGTTGTCGCCTGCAGTGGCTTGCTTGTAGAGACCGTAGATTTTCAGCAGGGTGCTGTTGTCGGGGCGTTCTGTCAGGGCTTTGGACTGGGCAACAGCAGCTTCGAATTGGGTTTGCAAGTCAGACATGGAATCTCCGAACGGAATAAGAACAGGCCTGCTCTGAGCAGGCTGCACCCGCGTATGGGTGTTAACCCTGTATCTTACGTTGCGCAGTGGGCGCAGCACCAAGTGAGCAGGTTAGCTACCCCGGTTGTTTTTTGCCGAGGCAATTTCCAAGTAGTGCTGCGCGTCCAAGGGCTTGAGTGCAGCGGCTTCTTTCAGCAAGGCGGCGCACTGTGCGGCGTGGCTTTCCCCTTCCAGTACCTGCAGTGCTGTCGCGTATTCCGTCAGCCCAAACGCAGAACGTGGATACAACGCAAAGCCGCGTTCAAACATTTCCAGGCTGGCATCCCTTCTGGCGCCCAGGGTCATATTGGCAATTAGCATGCCCACTTTGTCGATGATGTCGGCATGGAAGGCACCCAGTGCGAAGTGGGCGTCGGCGTGCTGCGGCTGCAACGCGATGGTGGTCTCCAACGCCGCCTTGATGCGTCCACCAATGCCTTGGGCCAGCGCCTGCGTCACGCTGATGCCTTGGCTGTAGCCACTTAAAGACGCTGCCAGAAGGTAGTGGGTATTGGGGTTGTTGGGCTGTCTTTGCAGGTGATTGGCGGCGCGCTCCGACACGGACTGGTACAGCGTAAGGCGCTGCACGGCCCGAGGTTCCAGTTGCGAGGCATATATGCAGGCGGCCTTGTTGGCCACGGTAACGCCTTCGTCTCCCAGCGCCAAACCCAGCAAGCAGGCTTCTTCAAAATGGCCGTTGTGGAAATGGGCCCAGGCCTCCAGCAGGTCAGTGTCGTCGGGCAGGGGTTCGCAGTCTGCCGCGTGGAGCTTGGCCCACTGCCGTTTCACCGACTTGGCGTCAAAGTTGAAATGCCCTTGGGGCTTGAATGCGGTCCAGCGGCCCATGGTGGTGCTTCAGGCCTCCGTGGGGGCGGTTTGCGGCCCGGGCAACTGGCTCAAGCGGGCGCGCTGTCCTGCTTCCAGATAGGGCGCCAGTTGGCTCAGCACATGTTGCACGCCGTGCAGCAGGGCGGTTGGGGCGCTCTCGGGTTCCAGCGCATTGCGTGGATCGCGCACATATTCAAAGCTGAGCCAGTAGGTCAGCACCAGCACCATGGTGGTGGCCGTCGTTTCGATTTCGCGCGCGTCCATACGCAAGGTACCCGCGCGGTTCAGGCTTTCCAGCAAGGTTTTGACGGAGCGCGTTTTGCCGGTAAGCACCGACTGGAAATGCGTTTCCAGCCGCCGGTTTTTGCTGAGCAGGTCGTTGAGGTCGCGGTACAAAAAACGGTATTGCCACACCAGCGCAAACAGCGTCTGCATGAACGCCCAGGCATCGTCTATGTCGCGCACCTTGTCGCTGGCGTTCAGCTGTTCGTGCAGCATAGCCTCAAAGCTGCCAAACAGTGCGTTGATGAGTTCTTCTTTGGCCGGGTAGTGGTAGTACAGGTTGCCCGGGCTGATGCCCATTTCGGCCGAAATCAGGGTGGTGGACACATTGGGCTCGCCAAAGCGATTGAACAGGTCCAGCGCCACTTCCAGAATGCGCTCTGCGGTGCGACGGGGAGCTTTCTTGGCCATGCTGTTGCGTGTGTCAGGGCGTTGGGGCTTCAATCGGGTGAGGTTGCGCGCTGCATGGATAATACCTAGTCAGATTCCTCAGCACGCATGTCCTCCATTCCTAAAATTTTTGTAGCCGGCCACCGCGGCATGGTGGGCTCGGCCATTGTGCGCCGCTTGCTCTCAGGTGGCCAGCCTGCCGAGGCCATCCTCACCCGCACCCATGCCGAACTAGACCTGTGCAACCAAGCGGCCGTGCAAGCCTTCTTTGCCGAACACAAGCCAGACCAGGTCTACCTGGCCGCCGCCAAAGTAGGCGGCATTCACGCCAATAACACCTTCCCTGCAGACTTCATCTACTACAACCTGATGATGCAGGCCAACGTGGTGGACGCTGCTTTTCGCAACGGTGTCAAAAAACTCCTGATTCTGGGCAGCAGCTGCATCTACCCCCGCTTGGCCCCGCAACCCATGGCGGAAAGCGCCCTGCTCACCGGCACCCTGGAGCCCACCAACGAGCCCTACGCGATTGCCAAGATTGCCGGCATCAAGCTCTGCGAGAGCTACAACCGCCAATACGGACAGAGCCACAGCATTGACTACCGCAGCGTCATGCCCACCAACCTGTACGGCCCCGGTGACAACTACCACCCGGAAAACAGCCATGTCATCCCCGCTCTGATCCGCCGCTTCCATGAAGCCAAGGCCAGCAGCGCACCCCAAGTCACCATCTGGGGCACCGGCACCCCCAAGCGCGAATTCCTTTATGTGGACGACATGGCCGAAGCCAGCGTGCACGTCATGAACCTGCCCAAAACCGTGTACGACCAACACACAATTCCCATGCAAAGCCACATCAACGTAGGCTGCGGCCAGGATGTGAGCATTGCCGAACTGGCCCAAGCCGTTGGCCAGACCGTGGGATACACCGGCACCATAGACTTTGACTCCAGCAAACCCGACGGCGCCCCACGCAAACTCATGGACAGCAGCCGCCTCAACGCACTGGGCTGGCAAGCCCGTGTGGGCCTGCAACAAGGCCTGACGCAGGCCTACCAAGACTTTTTGAAGAACCACGCATGAACGCAAGCGCAAACACCCCATCCAAAGTCGCCCTGATCACCGGCATCACCGGCCAGGACGGCTCTTATCTGGCTGAATTCCTGCTGGAAAAAGGCTACACCGTGCACGGCATCAAGCGCCGCGCCAGCAGCTTCAACACCGAACGCGTAGACCACATCTACCAAGACCCGCACATTGATAACGCCAAGTTCAAGCTGCATTACGGCGACCTGAGCGACACCAGCAACCTGGTGCGCATCGTGCAGGAAACCCAGCCCGACGAAATCTACAACCTGGGTGCCCAAAGCCACGTTGCGGTGTCATTCGAATCCCCCGAATACACCGCCGACGTAGACGCCCTGGGCACCTTGCGCCTGTTGGAAGCCATCCGCATCCTGGGCCTGGAAAAGAAAACCCGCTTCTACCAAGCCAGTACCAGCGAGCTGTACGGTCTGGTGCAAGAAATTCCGCAAAAGGAAACCACCCCCTTCTACCCACGCAGCCCCTACGCAGCGGCCAAGATGTATGCCTACTGGATCACGGTGAACTACCGCGAGGCCTACGGCATCTACGCCTGCAACGGCATCCTGTTCAACCACGAGAGCCCACGCCGCGGCGAAACTTTCGTCACCCGCAAGATCACCCGGGGCCTGGCCAATATCAGCCAAGGCTTGGAAGACTGCCTGTACATGGGCAACATAGACGCCCTGCGCGACTGGGGCCACGCCAAGGACTATGTGCGCATGCAGTGGATGATGCTGCAGCAAGACAAGCCTGAAGACTTTGTGATTGCCACTGGCGTGCAATACAGCGTGCGCCAGTTCATTGAATGGACGGCGGCAGAACTGGGAATGCCACTGCGCTGGGAAGGAACTGGCGTGAACGAAGTGGGTTACAGCGGCGACAAGGCCGTGGTGAAGATCGATCCTCGCTACTTCCGGCCTGCGGAGGTGGAGACGCTATTGGGTGACCCGAGCAAGGCCAAGCAGAAGCTGGGTTGGGTGCCGGAGATTACTGCGCAGGAGATGTGCCGGGAGATGGTGGTGAGTGATTTGGCCAAGGCTAAGCAGCATGCGTTGCTCAAACAGAATGGCTATGACGTGAGCGTCAGCGTGGAATAAAGCACTTAATGAAAAGCGCCATAGCAGGCACGGGCTACGTGGGCCTCTTCAATGCCGTTCTCAAGCGCGTCATTATGGCCAACCGTATTTCAGATTGCATCAACGATGTAGCCATCATGATCTATAGCCGCGATTTCTTCGGAAACGATTGATATGAAAGTTCTAGTTACCGGCTCCGCCGGTTTTATCGGGTCGGCGCTGGCTTGCTGTTTATTGGAGCGTGGCGACACCGTTATAGGTATTGACAATCACAACAGCTATTACGACCCCGCGCTTAAAGAAGCCCGCTTGACCCGCCATGTCAGTCACCCCAATTACACTCACCTTCGCATAGACCTCGCCGACCGGAAGGCTGTGGCAGACTGCTTTGCCAACTACAAGCCTCAGCGCGTAGTCAACCTCGCCGCGCAAGCTGGAGTGCGCTACTCCATCGACAATCCGCTCGCCTACATAGACAGCAATATTATTGGCTTTGCACACATTCTCGAAGGTTGCCGTCACCATGACGTGGAGCACCTCGTCTACGCCAGCAGCTCCAGCGTATATGGTGCAAACACCACCATGCCGTTCTCGGTGCACCACAACGTGGACCACCCGCTCAGCCTCTATGCCGCCACCAAAAAGAGCAACGAACTTATGGCGCACACCTACAGTCATCTGTACAACGTTCCCACCACCGGCCTGCGCTTCTTCACCGTATATGGCCCTTGGGGCAGACCGGACATGGCATTGTTCAAATTCACCAAAGCTATCTTGGCGGGTGAACGCATACAAGTGTTCAACCACGGCAAACACCGCCGAGATTTCACCTATATCGACGACATTGTCGAGGGCGTGGTTCGTGTTCTGGATCGTCCCGCTGCCGGCAACTCAGATTGGAACAGCGACCAGCCGGACCCAGGCACTAGCACAGCTCCCTGGTGCGTCTACAACATAGGCAACAACTCTCCAGTCGAACTGTTGGACTACATAGCAGCCTTGGGAGAAGCGCTGGGCAAAAAAGTCGAAATGGACATGCTTCCCTTGCAGTCCGGCGATGTCCCCGACACCTACGCAGATGTAACCGATTTCATCGAGCATTTCCAATACAAGCCAGCCACTCCCGTCGAGGATGGTATTGCGGACTTTGTGGCTTGGTACCGGGATTACTTCAAGGTTTAAGAGGTGGATCTTAACTTTCTACTTGAACCACAGCGCATGCTCCAACCGCTCTCTCGCTATTACCAAGAACACAAAACGCGAATCCATCGACTTTCAAAGGAAGGCGGCTGGATAGTCGCGGGGCAAATAGCGAGCATACTTGGCATGTTGGTGTTGGTGCGAGTTCTCACCGAATGCCTCAACCCAACTCAATACAGTCAGCTTGCCCTAGGGCTCACCGTAGCAGGTTTGGTGAATCAAGTGGTGATGGGGGGGATCACGGCCGGCATCGGGCGTTACTACTCCATTGCCGCCGAAAAGCAGGACTTGCGGGGGTATCTATATGCCACGCGTTACTTGTTGGCCTATGCAACAGTAGTAGTAGTAGTCCTCGGCTCAATTCTCACGGCAAGCCTGTATTGGCTAGATTATTCGCAATGGATCGGGCAAGCGGTCGCGGCGTTAGTGTTCTCAGTGTTGAGTGGCTACAACAGCGCACTCAATGGTATTCAGAATGCTGCCCGACAGCGGGCTATCGTGGCTTTTCATGGCGGACTGGATGCTTGGTTAAAAATTGGCCTGGTGGTCGGGGTCATGCTCTGGTTGGGCAACTCCAGCACAGCCGTGGTCCTTGGTTACGCTTGTTCATCCTTGTTGATCACGGCCTCCCAACTTATATTTCTGCGTCGCACCATTTCACCGCAGTGCGAGCCTATGAACATTTGTCAAAAGTGGGCGTCACAGATATGGGCCTACTCATTGCCCTTCACCACCTTTGGGGTTTTCACATGGATACAGCAGGTTTCCGACCGATGGGCTTTGCAGGCCTATGCAACTTCCAGCGATGTTGGTCAGTATGCTGTGCTGTTTCAATTGGGCTATACCCCCATAGCCTTGATTACCGGCATGGCTATGAGTTTTTTAGGCCCCATCCTCTATCGTCGTTCGGGTGATGCGACTGACCATGCCCGCAATATCAATGTTCACCGGATCGGTTGGCGAATGGCCTATCTATCCCTCTTTGTCACACTGCTTGCCTTTGCGATCACATTTGCCCTGCACGAATGGTTATTTGACATGCTGGTCGCTTCTGAATATCGCGAAAATTCCCATCTGCTACCGTGGGTTGTGTTAGCCGGCGGTATTTTTGCCGCCGGTCAGATGCTTGCCTTGAAACTGATGAGCGAAATGAAATCATCGGTAATGACAAGCGCAAAAATTGGTTCTGCTTTGATCGGTGCACTGCTGAATGTGATTGGTGCTATGCATGCCGGCATGCAGGGTGTTGTGTGGGCGATGCTTGCTTTTTCTTGTATTTATTTTATTTGGATGGCGGTGCTGGCAAGTCACTTATCCAGCTTAACCATAAAGGCATGATTGCAATGAAGGCAGCATTCATCAAACTCCAATGGCTTCTTTCCAGTCAATTCGGCCTAGACTCACGGATTTTCTTGCGCTCGCTGCGTGGCTTGCCTATATTCCTGCGTGACCTGTTGGTCTTCCGCAAGGTATACAAGGGAAAAATCGCGCTCATGCCTTGCCTGCACGACCGCTACGAAGAAGGGGGGGCTACCAGGAGTGAATACTTCTGGCAAGACCTGTTGGTGGCTCGTGCTATTCATGAAGCCAATCCAATTAAGCATGTCGATATTGGCTCAAGGGTGGATGGCTTTGTTGCCCATGTTGCAAGTTTCCGTGAGTGCGAGGTATTTGACGTACGGCCCATCACCGCACAGGTCCCCGGTGTGGTTTTCCGACAGGCTGATCTGATGAACCCGGCCTCCTTGCCAACTACGACAGTGGGAGGGTACTGTGATTCGCTTTCATGCCTGCACGCTATCGAGCACTTCGGGCTTGGTCGTTACGGCGATCCGATCAACCCGCTGGGTTATCAACGCGGTATTGCTAACATGGCCCAGTTGTTGCAGCCGGGTGGCACCTTTTATCTTTCTACGCCCATTGGCCAAGAGCGTGTTGAATTCAACGCCAATTGGGTGTTCGATCCGCACAGCATCGTGCGCTGTGCTGAATCTACAGGCATGATGCTGCAAAAGCTGATCGTCATCAATCCTGCTAATGGCCCGCAAGATTCGCTCATTGATACCGTCGCACTGGCTGACTTGGCCTTGCATCGCTACCAACTTGGCTTGTTCATATTTATAAAAGCAAACCACGTATAAGGAAGCACTATGTTCTTCAAAGACATCAACGAAAGCAACCGCCAAGCTTGGCTCAAACAAACCTTGAACACCGTACCAAAGGGCGCGCGTTTGCTGGATGCCGGTGCAGGTGAGCTCAAAAATCGCAAGTATTGTGATCACCTCGACTATGTGTCGCAAGATTTCTGTCAATACCAAGGTGTGGAGGGGGGCGGGCTAGATGAAGGCCTGCAATCGAAAAACTGGGATACGACACGCGTTGACTTGGTTAGTGACATCACCACCATTCCCGCGCCGGACGCCAGCTTCGATGCCATTCTCTGCAGCGAAGTACTGGAGCATGTGCCCGAGCCCACCCATGCGCTCGATGAATTTGTCCGCTTGCTCAAGCCCGGTGGCGTCATGATTCTGACGGCCCCGTTCGCTTCCAACGTCCACATGGCTCCGTATCACTATTGCGGCGGTTTTTCCAAATACTGGTACGAATACCATTTGGTAAAGCGTGGCCTTCGCATAGAAACACTGGTGGCCAACGGCGACTGGTACGCCTTGCTGCGGCAAGAAATTACCCGCCTCGGCGGTATGGAGCGTCAGCGTGGCAATTGGAGTTGGCCGTTTGCTTACGCCTACACACTGCTGGGACTGGCTTATTTCAAGCTGCGCGGCAAGAAACGGGCAGAAGATTTGGCTTGTTTTGGCTGGCAGTGTGTCGCGGTGAAGGTCCCGTGAATGAATAAGTTGATCTGTAACTAATTAAGAATTTAATTAATGACTTGCTTCCATTTTTGTTATGTTGTGAGCATGATTTTATTAAATATCGCATTGGCTACTGTTAGTAGGCTGGGTAATGCTCTGTTCAGAGCATTGGCAGCGTAGCGCCTAGCCCATCCACCGTATTTGATGACCGCTTCTAAGATCATTACTCGTGTGTTCGGTGGCCTAGGCAACCAGCTGTTCATCTATGCCGCTGCTCGTCGTCTAGCTCTTGCTAATAACGCCGAACTGGTGCTCGACTGCGTGAGTGGCTTTGCCTTTGATGCTGTATATCAGCGCCACTACCAGCTTGACCATTTCAACATTCCCTGCCGCAAGGCGACGGTAGTTGAACGATTGGAGCCATTCGCCCGGCTGCGCCGCGCACTCAAGCGCAAATGGAACCAGCGCTTGCCATTTACGCAGCGGAGCTATCTGGTGCAAGAAGGCATCGACTACGACCCCCGCCTAATGCAATTCAAGCCACAGGGCACGGTGTATATCGAAGGCTATTGGCAAAGCGCAAATTACTTCAATGACGTTGCCGCCACTCTGCGCCAAGACTTGCAGATCAAGCCGCCTGCAGATATAGCCAACTTGGCTTTGGCCGAGCGTATTCGCAATTGCACTGCTGTGGCGGTGCATGTGCGTTTTTTTGATGAGCCGCACGCCATCGGCTCCAACAATGCACCCGCCGATTACTACACCCGTGCAATAGCTGAGATGGCGCGCAGGGTCCCCGCTGCACATTACTTCATCTTCTCTGATCAACCCGATGCCGTCCGTGTTCGTATCCCTTTGCCCGATGCCCAGGTTACGCTGGTGGCACACAACCTTGGCGATGAGCACGCCTGCTCCGATCTGTGGCTGATGACCCAATGTCAGCACTTCATCATCGCAAACAGCACTTTTAGCTGGTGGGGAGCTTGGTTGGCGGCACATCCTGACAAGATCGTCATTGCACCGGGGTTTGAAAAACGGGATGGGAAGATGTGGTGGGGTTTCGACGGCTTGTTGCCAGATGAATGGGTAAAGCTATGAAGATACGGGTGCTATGAAAATTTTGGTTGTCGGCGATGGGCATTCGACAATCCATGAAGTCGCTGTGGTCGATGCACTCAAAAAATTAGGGCATCAGGTTGAGCCATTTTATTGGAAAACTTACTTTGGTTCAATAAATCCACTGATGAGACTATGGCTGCGGCTGCAAAACAAATTCTTGATTGGCCCTACGATTGCCAGATTGAATCGGGATTTGGTTAAAAGGGCAGTTGAATTGGCGCCTGAGCTAATCTTTATTTATCGCGGTACGCATATTACACCGCGTACTCTCGTTAGGTTAAAGAAGGTCCTGCCAGATAGCAATATTTTTGGCTATAACAATGATGATCCCTTTGCTGCTGGCCATCCGCTATGGTTGTGGCTGCATTTCATGAGCTGCGTGCCAGCTTATGATTTGATGTTCGCATATCGAAAGCATAACCTTGCTGAGTATATGAATATTGGCGCAAAAAAAGTTGATTTGTTGATGCCTTGGTTTCTGCCAGAAAAAGATATTCCACAAAAATCAGGCGAGTTTTTCGAAAAAAAATATGATGTTGCTTTTGTTGGACACTATGAAAATGATGAAAGAATTGGTTATTTAAAAAAAATTGCAGAGGCTAATTTTACATTTGGATTGTTTGGTCCGGATTGGGATCGGGCGCCTGAATATAATTGGTTGAAAAAATATCAACCCGTATTGCCAGTAAGGGGTGATCGTTATCGGGAAACATTAATCTCAGCAAAAATTGCACTTTGTTTTTTGTCATCGTTGAATCGCGATACCTACACTCGGCGTTGTTTTGAAATTCCCGCGATGGGTGTTTTTATGCTTTGTCAGTATTCAGATGATCTTGCACAATTGTTTGAAGATGGTGTTGATGCGGTGTTTTTTCATAGCCAGGACGATATGATGCAAAAAATAGCGTATTACACGTTTCAAGATGAATTGCGCGAAAAAATAGCCGCGAGTGGAAGGGCCCGAGTTGTGCGTGACAGACATGATATCGTTTCACGTATGGAAAATGTTTTAAGTCAAATTTCAACAAAGGAACTCTAGGAAATGGGCGTTCTAGCAAATAGAATTAAGTGGTCGTTACGCCGTGTTGCCTTGAATATTCCCAAGGATGCACTTGTCTTAGAAGTGGGGTCTGGTGGAAACCCTTATCCGCGGTCGAATGTACTGTTGGATGCCTATGAAGAAACTCGCGAGCGGCATTGGGATGTCTTGGTACATGATCGTCCTACTCTTCTATCGTTTGGTGAAAACCTGCCCTTCAAGGATAAAGCCTTCGATTATGTAATTGCTGCGCATGTTTTGGAGCATACGCCGCATCCGGAGAAGTTTTTGGCGGAACTTCAGCGTGTGGCGCGTGAAGGTTTTATCGAAACACCTGATGCATTTATGGAGCGGATAAATCCATACAAGGATCACCGTCTGGAAGTAACGGTGCACGGCGAAGGCCTGGTTATCCGCAAAAAGTCGACATGGATTTACGATGCTGACTTGGTTGAACTCTATGAAAAGCGCGCTAAGGCGATCATCACCCGCGAAACGATACCACGCCATGCGGCGGAGTTTCATATGCGTTATTTCTGGAAGGATAAGATTAAATTCACGGTGGTGAATCCCGAGGTGGATGCAAACTGGGAACCGCCGGTTGCTGATATGAATGCGGCTCCGCAACTAGGTATTAAGGCCAAACTGAGGCAATTTATACTAGGCGTGATTCGACATTGGTTTTCTCAAGGTGCTAGAAATGCAAATTTGGACATATTGCCACTACTGCGCTGCCCAAAATGTCATTCAGAGCGAATTGAAAGAAAATCTCCGGACGAAATTATCTGTATGGGATGTGATGCTCACTTTAAAACAGGCCATAATATTTTTTCTCTCCATTAAATTGGGTTGGTAATGAGATCTCCTTTCCTCTCCATTTGCATCCCCAGCTTCAATCGCCCCACCGAATTGCGAAATTTGCTCACCTCGATTGATTGCAATCCGGAGGAGGTAGAGGTCGTAATTTGTGAAGACTTGGCTCCAAAAAGGGAAGATGTTCGGGCCACTGTGACGACTTTTGCCGCTTCGTCTGACTATTCGATCCATTATCATGAAAATCCCTCCAACCTGGGCTTTGATGGCAACTTGCGCCATCTGGTTGAAAGATCGGCAGGTGAATACATCATGTTCATGGGTGATGATGATCTGTTTGTGCCCGACGCACTTGGCCCGTTCATCGCCTTTCTAAAGCAGCATCGCGACAAGCCGTATGTATTGCGTTCGTACTTAACCGAACACCCCGATGGCCGTACGGAATATTTCCGCTATCTGCCTCAACGTCAGGTTTTGCCAGCTGGTGAAGTTACGGTGGCCTGGCTGTTCAAGCGTAGTGTTTCATTGTGTGGTTTCACCATCTCTCGTGACAAGGCGTTGCAATTTTCGACATCTGATTTGGATGGTACGCTGCTGTATCAAATCTATTTGATGGCTCAGGTTTGCCTTAAACAAGATTCTATTTATTGCGATATACCAATCACGCATGCGGTACAGACCTTTCGGGGTGACAAACCGATGTTCGGAAATTCAGAGGCGGAGAAAAGTCGTTTTACGCCAGGTACGGTATCGCATGACAACTCGATCAATTTCACGAAAGCCTATTTCGAGGTGACCGAATATCTTGATAAACAACATGGAACGAATCTGACGCAACGGGTGCGTATCGATCTGTCTAAGTATTCCTATCCGTTTCTTTCTATTCAGCGGAAGCGCGGGATCATGTCTTTTTTGCGATATGCCAAGCGACTGGAGTCCGAAGTGGGCTTTGGTTGCACCGCTTATTTCTATCTTTATAAATGGGCTTTGGTGCTGTTTGGCGAGCGGATTTGCGACCGGCTGATCGGTGCAATCAAGCGCACGCTTGGGCACACGCCGAATTTTTGAGAGTTCAATGATAATTTTTGTATGTGTGGAATAGTCGGCGTCGGCAGTACGGTGCCTGAGTTAGACCGACGTTGGTTAGTAGCGGGGCGAGATGCGATGACGCATCGCGGCCCGGACGATGCCGGAGAGTGGTGGTCGGATGATGGTCGGGTGGGGTTGGCGCATAGACGTTTGTCTATCGTCGATCTCTCGCCATTGGGGCATCAGCCCATGCATTTGCCCGGGCGCGGACTCTCGATTGTTTTTAACGGCGAAATCTACAACCACCGCGCGTTGCGTGACGAACTGGTGAAACTAGGTTTCGCTTTCCATTCGCACAGCGATACCGAAGTGCTGCTTGCAGCCTATGCTGTTTGGGGTGAAGACTGTTTGGCGCGCTTCAATGGTATGTTTGCCTTTGCGCTTTACGATGCGCCGCGGCAGAAGTTATTTTTGGCGCGTGATCGTGCCGGAGAAAAACCGCTGTTTTATCGTTTGACAAACGGCGGCTTGCAGTTTGCCTCAGAGTTAAAGGCATTGCTGGCGAATCCTGCAAACCCTCGACGCATCGATGCCGAAGCATTGGATTGCTATCTGGCCATGGGTTATGTGCCGGGCGAGCGCTGTATGTTGCAGGGGTATAGCAAACTGCCGCCGGCGCATGCGCTGCGTTTCGATTTGCAAAACGGGCAGGTGAATGTTTGGCGTTACTGGAAATTGCCCGAGTTGGTAGAGGCCCAAGCACCGCCGGATGACGCAGACCTGCTGGATGAGCTGGAAGGCTTGCTGGAAGATGCCGTGCGTTGCCAGATGGTGGCCGATGTTCCGGTGGGGGTGTTGCTGAGCGGCGGGGTGGATTCGAGCTTGATCACGGCGATGGCGGTGAGGGCTTCCAGTCAGGTGCAGACTTTTACAGTCGGTTTTCCTGGCCATGGCAAACTGGATGAGACCGAGCACGCTCGCTTGATAGCTCGCCACTTTGGCACACGCCATACTGAGCTGATGGCGGCGGACGCATCGGCGGATTTGTTGCCACGTCTGGCGCGGCAGTTCGACGAGCCGATGGTGGATTCGTCAATGATTCCAACTCTTCTTGTAAGCCAGCTGGTCCGTCAGCACTGCACAGTTGCGTTAGGGGGAGATGGTGGCGATGAGTTGTTTGGTGGTTACGGGCATTACAGCCGCTTGCAAAGGATGCAGAAAAATCTTGGCTGGATGCCTTACTCGCTGCGTCGAGGCATCGCGTTGTCGGCGGAAAAATGCTTGCCGGTGGGTTTCAAGGGGCGCAACTGGGCGCAAGGTTTCGGGGTGGATCTGGATGGCGGTCTGCCACTGATTGCATCATGCTTTGACGCGACCACGCGGCGGCGCTTGATGAAGGCTCGTGCCGATTGGCACTTGGTTGCGGAAACTGTCCGAACTGGCCAGGTTCCAGTAGGCTCGGACATTCTGCAACGCACGACCCGCATGGATTTTTCCAATTATTTGGCCGAGGATATTCTTGTTAAGGTGGATCGTTCCAGCATGTTGAGCTCACTGGAAATGCGTGCACCGCTGCTGGATTACCGCTTGATCGAATTTGCCTTTGGCAAAGTGCCTTCACGGTTGAAGGCGATACCGACGGAAAAAAAGATCTTGCTCAAGCGCCTTACCGCACGCCTCTTACCGCCTGGGTTTGACCAGCAGCGCAAGCAGGGGTTTTCCATCCCGCTGGGGGAGTGGCTGAGAGGCGGTGCTTTCGGAAAGGTGTTTAACGAAGTGCTACGCGATCCGCAGTGCATCTTTGATGCGGGTACGGTGGATAGCCTGCTGCGCGGCCAAGATAAGGGGCGCAGTAATGGAGAGCGCTTGTTTGCCTTGGTGATGTTTGAGTTTTGGCGACGGGAATATAAGACTGGTTTTTGATTTCTGTGGCGATTGGCTTGAGTGCAGCGAAATGACTGGATTTAAAGTGAAACATGGGTTGCCTGTAATGGGGTGTAGCAATAATTTGGCTGAAGGGATGGGCGAGTTCACTAAAAAATTAACGGTCGGAATAGATGCGACAAATTTGCGCCGTGGCGGGGGGGTGACTCATTTAGTAGAACTGTTGCGCGCCGCGGAGCCTGAGCAACTCGGTATTGAACGGGTGGTTGTCTGGGGGGGAGATCCAACACTGAAAGCTATTGACGATCGCCCGTGGCTCGACAAGCACAACCCACCAGCGCTTAACAAAGGATTGCTGCAGCGCAGCCTGTGGCAACGCTTTCGCTTGTCTCCGGCAGCAACGGATGCCGGCTGCGATGTACTGCTTGTGCCGGGTGGAAGTTATGCCGGAGATTTTCAGCCGGTGGTAACAATGAGCCAAAATTTGTTACCTTTTGAGACGAACGAACTAAAGCGTTATGGCTTTACCGTTTTCACACTCAAGTTGCTGTTGTTGCGGTTTATGCAGTCCCGGTCATTTCGCAAGGCTGATGGATTGATTTTTTTGACGGACTATGCGCGTCAAGTGGTTTCGAATGTTGCTGGCGTATTGCACGCCAAAACCGCGACCATTCCGCATGGTTTGAATCCGCGTTTCAACCAATCCCCCAAACGACAGCGCGCCATCACTGATTACGATGAGGCAAATCCGTACCGGGTACTGTATGTTTCTATCGTCGATCAATACAAGCATCAGTGGGTTGTCGTCGAGGCGATGGCCGCCTTGAGACGAGAAGGCTTCCCCATAGTCTTGGATTTGATCGGGCCAGCCTATCCGCCCGCACTTAAGCATTTGAATCAGACAATCGCCCGTCTGGGGGGGGATCAATCGTGGGTGCGCTATCACGGCGCGATTCCATTCAACGAATTGCATCATAGCTATGCACAGGCAGACTTGGGTTTGTTTGCTTCGAGCTGTGAAAATATGCCCAATATTCTTCTGGAAACGATGGCGTCGGGTTTGCCGATTGCCTGCTCGAATCGGGGGCCGATGCCGGAGGTATTGAGAGACAGTGGCACTTTTTTCAACCCCGAAAAGGCCGAGGACATCGCCCGAGCTGTGCGCGAACTGATTGAGGCACCTCGATTGCGTTCCAAATTTGCGGAAATGAGCTATCAACAGGCCCGGCAGTATTCTTGGCAGCGCTGTGCAGATGAGACTTTAAGATTTCTGGTCACTGTTTCAAAGGTTTAAAGGACTGTAGTATGTTTGACCAAAAAGTGCTTTTAATTACCGGCGGCACCGGTTCTTTCGGCAATGCCGTTTTGCGCCGTTTTCTGAATTCTGATCTGCGGGAGATTCGAATTTTGAGTCGAGATGAGAAGAAGCAAGACGACATACGCAAGAGATATAACCATGCCAAATTAAAGTTTTACATTGGTGACGTGCGTGATGTGGACAGTGTGCGTACGGCCATGCGTGGGGTTGATTACGTGTTTCATGCGGCAGCTCTTAAACAAGTGCCGTCATGTGAGTTTTATCCCTTGCAGGCTGTTAAAACCAATGTACTGGGTACCGAAAACGTGCTAGAGGCGGCAATTACCCATGGTGTGAAGCGTGTAATTTGTTTGAGTACCGACAAGGCGGTCTACCCCATCAACGCCATGGGCATCAGCAAAGCCATGATGGAAAAAGTGGCAGTTGCCAAGTCGCGTGAAGGTGGGGAGACAATTATTTGCGTAACGCGTTATGGCAACGTCATGGCTTCACGCGGCTCGGTCATTCCCCTATTTGTGGATCAAATTCGCGCCGGGCTGGCGCTCACCATTACCGATCCCGCCATGACGCGCTTCATGATGACTTTGGACGATGCTGTGGACTTGGTGCTGTACGCCTTTGAGCACGGGAATCCTGGTGACATTTTTGTGCAAAAAGCCCCTGCTGCCACCATTGGCACGCTGACTGAGGCGGTCAAGTCTCTGATGAATGTGCCAGGGTATCAGGTCAATACCATTGGTACACGTCATGGTGAAAAGCTTTACGAGGCTCTGCTGAGCCGTGAAGAAATGGCGGCAGCCCAAGATCTGGGTCATTATTACCGCGTGCCTCCAGATTTACGCGACTTGAACTATGGCAAATTCGTGGAACAAGGTGAGCAAAAAATATCTCAGGCCGAAGACTACAACTCGCATAACACGGCACGGTTGGATGTGGAAGCCATGAAGGCGCTGCTAATGAAGCTGCGGTTTATGCAGGCCATTGCACGGGGTGAACAGGCGATGGCGGAGGAATAGCCAATATGAAAGTGTTGATTACCGGTGCCAACGGTTTTGTTGGCAAAAACCTGCAGTTGCATCTGGCCGAGCGCAAGGATGTGCAGGTAGAGTGTTTTACCCGTGACGATGCACTGTCCCAACTGCCGGTCCTGTTGTTAGGGGTGGACTTTGTGTTTCATCTGGCGGGGGTCAACCGACCGCAAGACCCAAAAGAGTTCACCGTTGGGAATGTGGATTTGACGCAGGCCCTGTGCCAGGCCGTGTGCGCCGTGGCCGATGCCACGGGTAAGAAGGTGCCCATTGTCTACACCTCGTCTATTCAGGCTGAGCTAGACAATCCCTATGGCCTCAGCAAGCGCAGGGCCGAAGATGCTTTGCGGGAAGCGGCACGTAGCCACCGAGTGCCAGTGCATATTTTTCGGCTGCCTAATGTGTTCGGCAAGTGGTGCAAGCCTAACTACAACTCTGCCGTGGCCACGTTTTGCCACAACATCACTCGCGGCTTGCCCATTCAGATCAACGACCCGGCGGCGCCCGTCACGCTGGTATACGTGGACGACGTGGTTGACCGCTTTGTACAACTGCTGGATGGCGCGGATGCCGCGGTGGATGCGACCGGCTTTGCCACGGTGGTGCCACAGTACAGCTCCACGGTGGGCAAGCTGGCCCGCCAGATTCAAGCCTTCAAGGACAGCCGCAATACGCTCATAACCGAACGAGTGGGTGCAGGACTTGCGCGCGCTCTATATGCCACTTATGTCAGTTATCTACCGCCCGAGCTTTTTGCTTACACAGTGCCGACACATGCCGACTCGCGTGGCGTGTTTGTGGAGATGCTCAAGACGCCTGATGCCGGGCAGTTTTCCTATTTCACCGCGCACCCGGGGGTGACTCGCGGTGGCCATTACCACCACAGCAAGACCGAGAAGTTTCTGGTCATCAAGGGCCAGGCGCGCTTTCGTTTCCGGCATGTGCACACGGGACAAGCGCATGAGACTGTAACCACAGGCGACAAGCCTGAAGTTATTGAGACCGTGCCAGGTTGGACGCATGACATCACCAATATTGGCACGGAAGAAATGATAGTCATGCTATGGGCCAACGAGGTGTTTGATAGAGCCAGACCCGATACTTTTTCCTGCCCACTGTGAGTTGTCAGTTACTGTTCCCAATTATGAAAAAACTCAAAGTATTAACCGTTGTGGGCACACGTCCAGAGATCATTCGTTTGTCGCGCGTGTTGGCACGGTTGGATGAATACTGCGAACATGTGTTGGTGCATACAGGGCAAAACTACGACTATGAACTGAATCAGGTTTTCTTTGATGACCTCGGTGTGCGCAAGCCGGATCATTTCTTGAACAGTGCCGAGGGCAGCAGCGGCGCGGCCCACACCATCGGCAACCTGATCATTGCTGTGGACCAGTTGCTGGCCGAGGTTCGGCCTGAGGCGATGCTGGTGCTGGGGGATACCAACAGTTGTCTGGCCGTCATTCCGGCCAAGCGGCGCAAGATCCCGATCTTTCATATGGAAGCTGGCAACCGATGTTTTGACCAGCGCGTGCCGGAGGAGACTAACCGCCGTATCGTGGACCACACGGCGGATGTTAATTTGACCTACAGCACTATTGCGCGTGATTACCTGCTGCGCGAAGGCTTGCCACCGGACTTGGTCATCAAAACAGGTAGCCCCATGTTTGAGGTGCTGACCCACTATCGTCCGTGCATTGACGCGTCTGACGTGCTGGCGCGCTTGGGGTTGGAGAGCGGGCGCTACTTCGTTGTTAGCGCCCACCGGGAGGAAAATATTGAGTCTGAGCGCTCGTTTACCAAGCTGGTTGCGGTGCTCAATGCCGTGGCAGAAGATCACAATCTGCCGGTGATCGTGTCCACCCATCCGCGCACGCAAAAACGCATAGATGCCACCGGAGCGCGCTTTCATCCACAGGTGCGTCTGCTGAAGCCGCTGGGCTTTCATGACTATGTGAAGTTGCAGCTCTCGGCTCGGGCAGTGTTGTCTGACAGCGGCACTATTAATGAAGAGTCTTCCATCCTGAACTTTCCTGCGCTTAATCTGCGCGAGGCGCATGAGCGGCCTGAAGGCATGGAGGAGGCGGCCGTGATGATGGTGGGGCTGGAGGTGGAGAGGATGCGCCAAGGTCTGGAGATTCTGGCCGGGCAACCACGTGGGAGTGTACGCACCGACCCACATGGCATCCGCCAAGTGGAGGATTACAGCGTACCCAATGTGTCGGACAAAGTGCTGCGCATCATCCATAGCTACACCGACTACGTGAACCGTGTGGTGTGGAGAAAATATTGAACGAACGGCCCATGCGCTTGTTGGTTGTTTCGCAGTATTTCTGGCCTGAGAATTTCCGGATTAACGACCTAGTTGCCGAACTGGTGCGACGTGGGCACCAGGTGACAGTGCTGACGGGCTTGCCCAACTACCCGGAAGGCAAGGTGTTTCCACAGTATCGCGAGGACTCTGACAGCTATTCACATTACGAAGGCGCTGAAGTTGTTCGCGTGCCATTGACACCCAGGGGGCAAGGTGGGCTGCGATTGATCTTGAACTACCTGAGCTTTGCGTTCAGCGCCTCGGCTCTCGGACTATGGAAACTGCGCGGGCGGAAGTTCGATGCGATCTTTGCTTATGAGCCTTCGCCCATAACGGTTGGCTTGCCAGCCGTTGTAATGCGTGCTGTCAAGCAAGCGCCGCTGACGTTCTGGGTGCTCGATCTGTGGCCTGAAACCCTGCAGGCCATTGGTGTGGTGCGTTCCCCGCTTCTCTTGCGGATTGTTGGAAAACTGGTGACCTTCATCTACAAGCGCTGCGATCTGATCTTGGCGCAATCCAACAGCTTTATTCCGCAAATAAAGAAATATGCTGGCGAGGAGCGACGCGTGGCGTATTTCCCGAGCTGGGCAGAGGCAATATTTGACCAACAGGAACTTGCGCCTGCGAGGGAAGTCCCCGTTCAGCCTGGCAGTTTCAATGTCATGTTTGCCGGGAATATTGGCGATGCGCAGGACTTCCCCGCCATTCTGACGGCAGCAGAGAGTTTGAAGTCACACGGTCATATTCGCTGGTTGATTGTGGGTGATGGGCGTATGGCACGTTGGGTGGCTGATGAAATAAAACGTCGTCAGTTGCAGGATTGCGTGCTGATGCTGGGGCGCCACCCGGTTGAGCGAATGCCTTCATTTTTTAAACATGCCAATACCTTACTGGTCAGTCTGCAGGACACCCCCATTTTTTCAATGACGATTCCAGGCAAGTTGCAGTCATACTTGGCCGCTGGCATTCCGGTGGTGGCCATGTTGAATGGTGAGGGGGCTGAGGTTCTGGTTCGTTCGCAGGCAGGAGTGGCCTGCGCCGCCGGTGACTCTGTAGGGCTGGCGTCTGCTGTGCTGACACTTTCTCAAATGACCGAATCCGAGCTTGCGAAGATGGGGGCGAATGGCAGGCACATCAGCGCGCATGAGTTCGGTCGCGACAAGTTAATTGATGCATTGGAAGTCTGGCTCTGTCAATTACAACTTCAAACTGGATCGAGTCTGACATGATCCTAGTTACCGGTGCGACGGGGTTTGTAGGGCGAAGGCTTACTGAGTGGCTCGGGGCTGAAGCTAGCGCCCTGTCGTTGCGCTCGGAGCGCAGCGTGTGGGCTGCTACCCTGCAAAACAAGGACTGCGTGATCCACCTCGCCGCCCGTGTCCACGTCATGCACGACGCCGCAGCCGATCCATTGGCCGAATTCCGCAAAGCCAACTTCGAGAATACTTTGGCATTGGCCAATCAAGCTGCCCTATCCGGCGTCAAACGTTTCATCTTCATCAGTTCCGTCAAAGTCAATGGCGAGTCCACTTTGCCTGGCCGACCTTTTCGGGCTGACGACACACCTGCCCCGCAAGACCCCTACGGCATCTCCAAAATGGATGCGGAAATCGGTTTGCGCGAAATCGCCCAGAAAACCGGCATGGAAGTGGTCATCATTCGCCCGCCCCTGGTGTACGGCCCCGGCGTCAAAGCCAACTTTGCGTCCATGGTGCGCTGGTTGCAGCGTGGTGTGCCGTTGCCATTCGGCGCCATAGACAATCGCCGCAGCTTGGTGGCGTTGGATAATTTGGTAGACCTGATCATTCGGTGCATAGACCATCCGGCAGCCGCCAACCAGACTTTCATGGTGAGCGATGGCGAGGACGTTTCAACCACAGAGCTGTTGCGCAAAATGGGCGCAGCGCTGGGGTGGCCCGCCCGTCTGGTGCCGGTGCCGCAGCGTTGGATGGAATGGGGGGCTGGCCTCTTGGGCAAGCAAGACGTGGCGCAGCGCTTGTTTTCTTCGCTGCAGGTGGACATCGGGCCCACGCGTGAACTGTTGGGGTGGACGCCACTACTAACGATGGACGAAGGCCTGGCCCAGGTGGCCCGGCATCTGCAAGGTAACTAGATGCTTCTCAAGCGTGTTTTGGATTTGTTAGCGGCCCTGGTGCTGACCGTATGCCTGCTGGTGCCGCTGGCGCTGGTGGCATTGATGGTGCGCCTGACCTCCCCAGGGCCCGTGCTGTACTGGTCCGACCGGGTGGGCCGCAACAATCGTATTTTCAAAATGCCCAAGTTCCGCTCCATGCGGGTGGGTACGCCTGCGGTGGCCACGCATTTGCTCGCAAGTCCGGACAGTTACCTCACGCCCATTGGCAGCTTTTTGCGCAAAAGCAGCCTGGATGAGTTGCCCCAGCTGTGGAGCATTCTGGCGGGTGACATGAGTTTTGTAGGGCCACGCCCGGCGCTATTTAATCAGCAGGATTTGATCGAGTTGCGCACCCAGCAAGGTGTGCATCTGTTGACCCCGGGGTTGACGGGATGGGCGCAAATCAATGGACGTGACGAGATTCCCATTCCGCAAAAGGTCGCCCTGGACCGCGAATACCTGGAGCGTCAGTCGCTCGGATTCGATATGCAAATCCTTTTGCGCACCGCCATCAAGGTGATACAGCGTGACAACGTCACCCACTGAATGGGCGCCGCATGACTAAGCGCGTACTGACCTGGCCGCGTGGCCTCAAGCAGTTGACAGTGGGCGTACTGGATGTGCTCCTGGCCTGGGCCGCTACGTGGCTCGCGTTTGGTTTGCGCCTGGATGTCTGGGTCATGCCGGTGGACGCTCAGTGGTTTGTGTACCTGCTGGCCCCCTTGCTGGCCTTGCCCATCTTCGTTCGTTTCGGCCTGTACCGCGCCATCTTCCGCTATACCGGCCAGGCCGCGCTAAACGCCACGGCCAAAGCTGTGGTCTTGTATTCCCTGGTGCTCACTGTCATTCTGCTCACCCAGCGTTGGCAAGGTGTGCCGCGCACACTGGGCGTATTGCAGCCGCTCATCTTCCTGATTTTGGTGGGCTTGAGCCGCGCGATGGCGCGCTTCTGGCTGGCGGGAATTCCCTTGCTGGGGAACGCAGGTGGTGCCAGCAATTTGCTGATTTATGGCGCCGGAACCGCAGGCGTGCAAACAGCTTCTGCCTTGCAGGTCTCCGGCCAGTTCAGCCTGGTGGGCTTTGTGGACGATGACGCCAGCAAGGTGGGCCGCAGCATCAACGGCATACCGATTTTTGCTGCCGATGAAACTTTGGCGCTGGCGCGTCGCCACAAGGTGACGGACATCTTGCTTGCCATGCCCAGCGCAACGCGCGAGCGGCGCAACAAAATCATCCAGTCGCTGGAGAGTCTGCCGGTGCATGTGCGCTCCTTGCCCAGCATGTCGGACCTGACCTCCGGCAAGGTCACGGTGCAGGATTTCAAAGAGCTGGACATCGAAGACTTGCTCGGGCGTGAACCTGTGCCCCCGCGGGCCGACCTGCTGGCGCGTGATCTGGCAGGGCAGGTGGTATTGGTGAGTGGCGCAGGTGGCAGCATTGGCAGCGAGCTCACGCGCCAGATCGTGGCGCAGCAGCCGCGCAAGTTGTTGCTCTTGGAGCACAACGAATATGGCCTGTACGCCATCCACCAGGAGTTGCAGGCCCTCTGCGCCGCAGTTGCACCGCAAGTGCAGCTGGTTCCTGTGTTGGCCAGTGTGTCCAATCTGGAGCGTTTGCAGGCCGTGTTCACGCAATACCGGCCTGCCACCGTGTACCACGCCGCCGCCTACAAGCATGTGCCCATGGTGGAAGACAACCCCGGCGAGGGCGTGCGCAACAACGTGTTTGGCACTTTGCACATGGCGCAGGCAGCGGTGGCTGCAGGTGTGCACCGCTTTGTGCTCATCAGCACCGACAAGGCCGTGCGCCCTACCAACATCATGGGCGCCACCAAGCGCATGGCCGAGCTGGTTTTGCAGGCTTATGCACAGGCGCATCCGCAGACCCTGTTTTCCATGGTGCGCTTTGGCAATGTGCTGGGGTCCAGTGGCAGCGTGGTGCCGCTGTTTCGCAAGCAGTTGGCGGACGGCGGCCCGCTCACCGTCACGCACGAAGAAGTCACCCGCTATTTCATGACCATCCCCGAGGCTGCTCAACTGGTGCTGCAGGCTGGCGCGATGGGACAGGGCGGCGATGTGTTTGTGCTGGACATGGGTCAGCCCATCAAGATCATGGACCTGGCGAGGCGCATGCTGCATCTGTCGGGCCTGAGCGAGCGCAACGCCGCTAACCCGCACGGCGACATTGAGATTGCCATTACCGGCTTGCGCCCCGGCGAAAAACTCTATGAAGAGCTGCTCATTGGCGACAACCCCGAGCCCACCGAGCACCCGCGCATCATGAAGGCGCGCGAGCCCTTTTTGCCCTTGGATCAATTGCGCGCGGAGCTGGATGTGCTCAAGGCCGCAGCGGACCACAACAACGCGCAAGACATCAAGGCCGTGTTCCTGCAGCACGTGCAGGGTTACCAACCCGGCTGAGGTCTGGTGGCCTGGCGCACCTCGCTGGTGTGTCACGGTGATCAGGCACAATTTGCGCTCTGATCGACCCCCTTTTTTCACGGATGCCTGACCATGTCTGAAGCCAACGCCATCGCCCCCCACGACAAAGCCCAAATCCTCGCCCAGGCGCTGCCCTATATCCGCAAGTTCCATGGCAAAACCATGGTCATCAAATACGGCGGCAATGCCATGACCGAGCCCGCGCTGCAAAAAGCCTTTGCCGAAGACGTGGTGCTCCTGAAGCTGGTGGGCATCAACCCGGTCGTGGTGCACGGCGGAGGACCGCAGATTGAGGCCGCGCTCAAGCGCCTGGGTATGAAGGGCGAATTCATCCAAGGCATGCGCGTCACCGACCCGCAAACCATGGAAGTGGTGGAGTGGGTGCTGGGCGGCGAAGTGCAGCAAGACATCGTGGGCCTGATCAACCAGGCCGGTGGCAAGGCCGTGGGCCTGACCGGGCGCGACGGCGGCATGATCCGCGCGCAGAAACTCAAGATGCTGGACAACGCGGACCCTTCCATCGAGCATGACATTGGCCAGGTGGGCGACATCGTCTCCGTGGACCCCAGCGTGGTCAAGGCGCTGCAAGACGATGCCTTCATCCCCGTCATCAGCCCCATTGGTTTTGGTGAGCACAACGAGAGCTACAACATCAACGCCGACGTGGTGGCCGCCAAACTGGCCACCGTGCTGCAGGCAGAGAAGCTGATGATGCTCACCAACATCTCTGGCGTGCTCGACAAGCAAGGCCAGTTGCTCACCGACCTGACCGCGCGCCGCATTGACGAGCTGTTTGCCGACGGCACCATCTCCGGCGGCATGCTGCCCAAGATTGCCGGTGCGCTCGATGCTGCCAAGAGCGGCGTGAACTCGGTGCATATCATTGACGGCCGCGTGCCGCACGTGCTGCTGCTGGAAATCCTGACCGAACAAGCCTTCGGCACCATGATCCGTTCACACTAAAAAAAAATGGCCCCCCCGTTCGCCCACTGCGTGTGGCTCACTGCCCCCCAAGGGGGCGCGCTGTGAGGCTGCTCCTCGTTGAAGACGACGTGTTGCTGGCCAGTGGCATCAAGCTGGGCCTGTCCAACGCGGGCTATGCGGTGGACTGGGTGGGCAGCGCGGAGCGCGCGTTGGAAGTCACCCGCACCGAAGCCTTTGACATTGCAGTGATCGACATCGGCTTGCCCGCCATGGACGGGCTGGAGCTCACGCAGTTGCTGCGCAACCAGGGCCATACCATGCCGGTGCTGATCCTGACCGCGCGCGATGCCTTGCAAGACCGTGTGCAGGGGCTGGACAAAGGGGCGGACGACTACATGGTCAAGCCCTACGAATTGCCGGAGTTGCTGGCCCGCTTGCGTGCGCTGTTGCGCCGCTCGCAAGCCGCTACGTCTGCGGTTTTGCGCTTTGGCCCCTTGGAGATGGACACGGCGTTGCGCCAGGCCTGCCTCTATGTCGCAGACAGCTCGGCCGAAGGCGCCTTGACCAAGCAGCCATTGGAGTTGGGCCCGCGCGAGTGGACGGTCAT
>Ga0228698_1000445_pt1 | contig 32927 bp, 45 predicted proteins | sample McNCre117_Aug_MG_FD_178015 | JGI IMG/M metagenome (GOLD analysis project Ga0228698, IMG submission 178015) | Freshwater microbial communities from McNutts Creek, Athens, Georgia, United States - 1-17_Aug_MG | ecosystem: Environmental > Aquatic > Freshwater > Creek | place: USA: Georgia...
CGCGACCCTGCGAGGGTTTTCGCAAACTCTTGAAAAACCTCCGAAACTTACGCGCAATTGGTCTGACCAAACCGCGACGCGTCGCGTCGGGACGCGGATGTCATAGCAACTTCCGGTCTGACCACTTCACCCGGCGCTGAACAACCGCGACGCGGTCTCGAGCGTATCGAGCACCGCGTTCGCGAGCTCGACGGTTCGACTCAGCGCACTCGCAGCTGCCTGGTTCGGCGCCTTTTGGATCATCTTCTGCTGCGCCTTCACGCGCGCGCTCACGATATCCGAACTCGCCATGAGTTTCCCCATGTCGGCAAACTCCGGGACGAGCTCGAGCAGCTTGCCCCAGATGCGCTCGACCATCCGCGCGTCACCGCTGAGTCGGTTCGCCGCGACGTTGATCCGAAACGCGTCCTTCGTCGCGCCGACTGCGATGCTCTCGCCGAATCGTCCCGAGTCGTTGAACAACTTGTCGCTCTGCCCCGGCAACCTCGCGCCCATCTTGCCGCCCGCGTAGCGTTTCATCGCCCACGGCTTCCCCGCGGCGAACGCCCGCCGCGCAACCTCACGCGCCTTGATCGTCGCCTCGCTCGCGGTCGCGGAGATGCCCTTGACGCGCTCCTTGAGGTGAAACGCAATGGCCTGCGCGACTGGAGCTCCGAGCGCCTTGGGGTCAAGGTTCACGACGAGCGGCTCGGCTTTGATCGCGATGGTAAAGCGGCTCTTGCCTTTGGCGTTCGTCCGCTGCTCGAGTCCGCCGCCGAGGATGATGACGTTCTCGCTGGCCATGGCTGAGCGTCAGACGCACAACCGTCGAGTAGAGACCGTTACGCCCTAATCATCTCGCCTCGCTCGCGACGTTCAGATCGTGTCCTCAGTGGCAACCCGACATTGCGACACGCACGACGTCGACTATCCGCGCGTGGGCCAGTGCCCGCGGTGTCGTGTGGATGCTGCCGCCGTGCGAGGCAACGAGAGCCCCAAGGCCGACACATCCGTCGCTCGCGTCCGTGCCGCTGAGTACCGCGCGAATCAGTTCGAGTGCTGGGGGCAGTCAATGGCCAGCAAGATTGACGATCCACAGGTCGCCGTGAAGTGGTCCGCCGAGGCCGGCAAGTGGGCGGGTCGCGCCGACCTGATCGAACTGAAGCTGCTCGAGATCGAGCACGAGCAGTGGGTCTTCGAGCAGGACCAAAAGCGCCGGGGCGGCAGTTGATTGCTCGGCTTCTCGTCGTCGCGGCGGTCGTCCTCGTGATCTCGAACACGGCATACCGGCGCAAGCAGATCCTCCGCGCCGTCGAGGCCGACAACGAGCAGACGACTCGTTACGTCGACACGGGCGTTACGCTGCACGTAGTTCGCGCCGACCCCAAGGGGCGCGTTCTCATCGAGGGCCTGCGCCCGATGGTCATCGTCCGCACGCACGAGCTCGGCGGCATCATCGACACGAAGGCGACCCCACCGCGATTCACAGGCGCACCGTCGACTTCTCCGCAGGTCTGGTACTGCTCGGAGGACCAAGAGCCGCTCATCCTCCATGGCGACGAGATGCCCATCGGCCAGCTCGCGCTCGGCGGTATGGGCGCCGGCAAGACCACCGCAGGCGTGATGTGGCTCTACGTCCGCTGGCTTGAGGAGATGATCGACCGTGCTGACGCAGCCGATTCGGCTCGCGCCGTTGCGGCTCAGCGCGGAGACCGCGCAGTCATCCCGCCCGCGCAGGAGGGCGGGATTACGGCGCCAACCGAGACGCGCCTGTCCGTCGTTACCAACGAGATCTTGGCGAAGTGGCCCACGGAGTGGCGCCGCTACAACACGGAGACAAAGGTCATCACGATGTGCGACGGATTCCGCATTCGCGGGGTTTCGACGCATCGACAGTCCGCATCGCAGGGCTCACGACTCCAAGGTTTTTCGTGGACGTTCTGGCTCGGCGACGAGCTACAAGATCAATGCCCCGAGTTCACCGACATTCAGGCCCGGCTCCGCGCCAAGCGAAACGGCAAGGCCAAACGCCTCGCGACCGCGACCGCCAAGGACGCGACGGAGTGGCGCGACCTCAAGGGCGCGATCGAGAAGTCGAGCAAGTGGACCACGAAAACGCTCATGGGTCCGCGCTCGCCGTTCGTCGACCCCGAGCACTGGAACACGATGAAGCAAACGATGTCGCTGCGGGACTACCAGCGATACGTCGAGGCCGTCGATATGCCGCCCGAGCTCGCCGTGTATTACGGTTGGCTCCGCTCGCGAAACCTTGTCAACCGCCCGCAGATCGCCCGCGACGTCACGCACGCGGTCCTGGCTGGATACCAGTCCTATCTCCACCCTCGCCGGTCGTTCGGCCTGCTGCTCGGCCACGACCCCGGCGTCATCTACAACACGACCGAGGTCCTCTCGCTGGTGATGTTCGGCGACGTCCCGACCTGGATAGTCGTCGGAGAACTGCAAACCAAGCAGACGACCGCACACGACCACGTGGCGCAGCTCAAGGCGTACCTGCGCGAGCACTTCTACGTCGACCACCCGACGATCGGCGGCCCGCTCGCGATGGCCTTCATTGACCCGCACGGCAAGGGTCAGGGCCAGACCGATTACCAGTCCGTCTACATGGCATTCCAGCGCGGCGGCATCGACGCGTTTTCACCGGCCGCACAGACCGGCCGCATCAAGCGCACCGCGCGCGTCGAGATGATGAACCGCCTCTTGTCGGGCACCGCGGCGCAGGCGGGCGTCCCTCGTCTCGTCGTAGCGCAAGACGACTACGGCAAGCCCGTCGCGCCTCGCCTCGTGGAGTCGTTCGAGGCGCTGCGTAAAAGACCCGGCGACGACGACCCCGAGGGTAGTCAGACCAAGAACGAGGACGACCAGACGCACGCCCCTGTGGCCACGGCCTACGCGCTGTGGATGTTCGAGCAGGAGGCGTTGACTCAGCAGACGATCGACACGGCGCTCCGGGCCGTGAAAGGCAGACCGACATGACGGCACTGACGACGCTCTATCGAATGGACCACGAGGCGCTCGTAGCGTGGCTGTTCAAGTCGCACGGGCTCATCCAGGGCACGGAGTTTCAGAACCCTCACCGCATCCGTCGGCAGGCCATTCGCGATCGGCTCGACCTGTACCGCGACAACGCGGAGCGCGCGGTCCACTCGGTGATCGATCGCATCTACACGACCCCGCAGATGTGCGACACGCTCAAGCCGTACGTCGCGGTTGCGCTCGAGCAGAACGTCTCGCGCCGCATCGTGAACGAGGTGGCGAGCCTGTACGACCGCCCAGCCCTGCGCATCCTCGCCGACCGCGACGCCGAGTTCCACGCCGAGGAAAAGCGCGTCTCGCTGCACTTCGTTCACCAGGAGGCGCACCGCCTGACCAACCTCTGCAACGAGGTTCTGATCTGGCAGTTCAAGGGTGTCGACGATAAGAACGCGCTACGTATCATCACGCCAGATGCGTTCGATGCGATTCCCGATCCGCGCAACCGGCTCGTCCCGGCTGGCTATCTATTCGACGCCGTGCCGCACGATGGGTGGATGGCGGACCAGGCCAAGTCGCTTCCGAACTTCGAGCTGTGGGACGACGAGTTCCGCTATCTGATCAACGCGTACGGCAAGATCGTCGACGAGAACGGAAGGCCCGGTCAGCCCATGCCGCACGGCCTCGGGCGTATCCCGGGCGTTCTGTTCCACCGTCGCGAGCCGACGACGTGCATCCTGGACGCCTCGTACGGCGAGGATATCAAGAGCGCGCACCTGGGCGTGGCGCTACTGAACGTGATGATCATGCGCCTGTCCAAGAGCCAGGGCGAGAATCAGCCCGTGCTCCAGGGCAACCTGGCATTTCTCGCGAGCGGGCAGGTTATGGACGGCGAGCGTCCCCTGCTGCTGCCGCCCGAGGTCGTCGCGTCGATGCTGTCGATGAAGACCGATCCGGACCACTACCTCGCGGTCAAGAAAGACAAGATCGCTTCGGTCGGCGCGTCGTACGGCCTCGACTACCAGATGTTCATGCAGGACCTCGGCAGCGAGTCGGGCAGCGGCAAGTCGTATCAGGTCCGTCGCGAGAAGCTCACCGAACTCCGCACCGAACAGCGGATGCGCGCCGCAGCGCACGAGGCGCTCGTGGTCGAGCTGATGGGCTTCTCTCCAGATGGGATGCGCATCGACTTCTCGGAGCAGGCCATCCCGCAGGACGCGGCCGAGGAAGTCTCGCTGCTCGACGAGAAGATGCGCAAGGGGCTCGACAGCCCGGTCGCATACCTCATGCGCAAGGACCCCGACCTCGATCGTGAGCGCGCGGTGATGCTGCTCAAGTCAAATCTGGCGGACTTCGCTGCGCTGGTGCAGTGGGTGCGGGCGCTCAATGTCCCGAGCGGTGGCGACGGCGGAGATCCGGGTCAGTCACCGCAGCAGAACGGCGCCGACAACGCGCCCAAGAGCACACCGCACGACCCTGGCGGAGACACGCAGGCAACATCACTGCGCAACATCGCGAAGGAGATCCTGAATGCCGATTAACGATTCACAGCGTGCGCTGCTTGAAGCGGAGGCAAAGAAACGCGGTATCGACCCAGTTGCGCTGATTCGCGAAGCTGAGGCGCTCACCGCCGGCAGTCCGATATCGAAGGATGCCCCGAAGGCACCCGGCGCATCGGCGAAGGGTGAGAAGCCAAACCTGTACATGTATCACCTTCCATTCGTCACGGTGAACGAAGTCCGCACGATCTGGCTCGATCTCGAGCCGGTCGACGGTGGCGACGAATATGCTGGTGTGTGGGCAGCGAAGCAGTCGGGTCCTCCGAGCGGAAGCCAGCCGTGAAATACCTCGACAAGAAGTTCTCCTCGCCCGCGAACAGCAAGCAGTTCGTAGACAACTGGGATGCGATCTTCGGCGAGAAGGAGAAGCCGAAAGACCCGCCATCAGAGGACCCGCCAGAACCGCCTAACCATCTCGCCGTGAGCGAGAACTGACGCACGGTTGCCCGGATGGATCTGCTGCCCAACAGCGTCCCGCGCGAGACGCGCAACATCGTCATGCGCGGCGGTGAGCCATGGGTCCCGATCTACTGCGCCAACTGCGGCTGCGACGGCGGATGGGTTCCCGAGGCGGCCAAGGACTTCGCCTTCTACCTCTGCGTTCCATGCGCGGAGTCATGGGCGCCGCTCGCCGGGACGATGATGGTCCCGGACGAAGTGTTTTGGCAGAAGGTCAAAGACGCACAGCTCGAAGAGTACGGACGTGAACTGATGGCCCACGAGGTCGTCGAGGAACTCAAGAACGGCGATTCGATGCTGTCGAAGCTCGCCAATGAACGGAGACAGTGAATATGCCGATGGTCTACAGCATCTCTCTTGGAACGGCCGGCAACTCGGCGACGAACGGATCGGCCAACACCGAGTCCAACACATGCTTTATGAGCCCCGCGAGCAACCGGTCGTGCGGACTTCAGTCGTTTTACGTGATCGGCAAGGGCGCGGGTCTTACCGCGATCAGCGGCATCGCTTTCCGCCTGGTTCGCTTCACCACGGCCAGCACCGCCGGAACCACGGTCACCCCGTCTCCCAAGGACTCGGGCATGCAGGCCGCGAAGTCCACGGTCAAGAGCGCCGGTACCACGTCTGTCACGGGTCGCACCAACCGCCTCGTGTTCGGTTGCGGCGCGGCGGGCCCCGGCGGTTGGGTCGCGCCGAACCCGGATAGCGTCGAGGTCGTCGACACGACCACGCACAGTCAGGACATCCTGAACGTGTCCGGCACGATCAGCCTGAACTACGAATGGTCTGGCGAGATTTGCGAGTGATCGATGAGCGAAGCTAAGCCATCGGACACGACCACGACGCTCAACGCCGGATCCGGCGGCGACGTGATGGACGAGTCGTCCGTCTATCAGTCAGACGGCGTCACGATTGCTAAGCGCCCGCGCGTCGTGCTCGGTGACGATGACGGAAATCTGCTCGGCGGCGGCGGGTTGCCGCTCAAGACCGCCGACAACGAAATCGCTGAAGCGCTCACACAGATCGCGGACGACATCCACGCCATCCGCTTTCTTCTCGAATCTGCGCTCACCTAGGAGACTCCATGCTGCTCAAAATTGCTGGTCGCGTTCGAGGAATGTTTGCGGGTGACTATCCAGAGAACCGCGAGGACGAACAGCTCATCATCAACACGCGCGGCGATCTTGCCGTCGCGCAGTCGCTGCCCGCGCTCACCGAGCTCGTGCGACTCGGCGACTCGTGGGGCATCATCAGCGCCGCGACCGCCGCGCTTACCGCTGTCCCGACCACGACGGCAGGACACTCGCTGTACAACAACGAGCCGAGCAACGGTAAGGTATACGCGATCGACTCGTTCGGCTGCGTTGAGATCGTGACGGACGCGACGCAGCAAAACTCACTGGCACTGTTCGCGATGAACGGCACGATCGGCTCCGTGGCCGCGCCAACCGATGCGGGTCTTACTCGATCGAGCATGGTCGGAAAGTCGTACGGCGGTCGCGCTCGTACGGTCGCAGGCGGAACCGTCGTCGACAACGGCTGGCAGCCGCACGGTCCGAGCGCACCCGGAGCAACGGCATTTGCCGGTGCGGTCTGGCGTGTACATGAGGCCAACGTCAACGGCCTGTATCTGGTGCAGCCCGGCGGTCAGTTCAGTATCGCAGCGGCCAAGAGCGTCGCGACTGCCTCGCAGATTCGTTACTTCATCCGCTGGCATGAAGTGCAGCTGAAGTACAAGACCTAACCCGCGGTAGGTCATGCCGCTGATTCAGTGGCTCCTCAATCTCGACGCGCGGCCTCTTAATGAGAATGACGAGGCCGCGCTCGAGTCGACCGTGCTGGGTCCAGCACGGTGGGGGGCTGCTGCGATCAGCGCAACGGCGGCGCTTGCTGCGTCGCTGCTCGTCACGGACCGCGAGGACTTTCCAGCTCCGCAGCCGCCGTCGGTCGTCGACGAGGACACAGGCTGGCAGACCACGCCGCAATCGGCACAGACCTACGCGCTGTGCCTGCCGCGGTCTGTTCCGCCCTGTCGGCTCGGCGATGAGGAAATCCCCGCCGGTTCACTCTCAGGTCAACCGGATGAGGACTATTGGCAGACGGTCCCGGCACCACAGTTCGGGCCCAACTACGTAGGACGCCCGTTTGCGGACACGGACGATCCGGCCGGCTCGCTGTTCGGCGTACCCGAGGAGTCCGAGTATCGGCCGAGCTCGCAGCAACAGTCGTGGCTGGCGCGTGCGTTCGTCGCCGATGACGACCTGCCGATCACGGCTGCCGTCACCATTATCGACGAGGACTATTGGGCGCAGCCCGCATCGTGGCAGCAGGCCCGTTCGCCGCTCGCCGCGTCGGCTGATGACGACTTGCCCGTCACGGCGTCGCTTATCCAGGACGAGGACTTCTGGTCGCAGCCCGTTCCGTGGGCCCCGCAGACGTTCCGACTTGCACTCACGATAAGCGACGACGACCTGCCGGTGCTCTCGGTTGACGAGAGCGACTGGCGCATCCCGGCGCCGTGGGCGACGGCCACGCGTGCTGCGTTCCTGCCGACCGATGACGGCGATCTGGTTCAGGTTGCGTCTGGGTCGTTTGTTGCGGATGACGACTCGTGGCAAGCGCCGCGACCGTGGCCCACACAGCCGGTTGCGATCGTCGCGTTCAATGACGGAGCGTTCGTTCCGCAGCCACCGTCGACGCCGTGGCGCATGCGACCGGACGACGGCGATGAACGCCTTGAGATCCCAGGTGTGCATTCGCTTCGTCCTCGCGGACGTCGTTGATTCCTAACGTTCTCTGCATCGTTAGCAGTCTCCGATTCTCGCTCGCACGGACTGGCCCTCGTATCGGGGCTGCCACGCCGGCTACGGCGAGAAGCGGAACATGCTCACACGTCTCTCACGAATTCTCATGAACGAGGCCGATAGCTCGCCGGGCAATGGTGCTCCGGCGGCTGCGGCTGCACCTGCTGCGCCGACCGCGAATACCCCGGCGCCTGCACTCGACCTCGACACACTCGTCGCGCGCCTGTCTGGCGTGGTCGACGAGAAGATCAAGGCGAGCCAGAACGCAACGCACGCGGCGTTGCGTAAGGCCGGTGTGTTCAAGCAGGAGGCCTCCGAGCCTGCCCCCGCGTCCACTCCGACCGCGCCCGCATCGTCGGGCCTGTCGGCCACGGACGTCGAGGCCATGCTCGAGCGCGAGCGAGTGGTCGCATCGCGCGCTGCGAAGTTCAATCTGTCCGATGTCCAGACCGGTCGCCTCAAGAAGGCACTGGCGGGCGTCGGCGCTGAATCTTTCGCCAGCGAGGCGGACGCCTTCTTGGCCGACATGGGACTCGCGAAGGCACCCACCCCTGCGGCACCTGTTGCCGCACCCACCGCGACTACGCCCACGGAAGCTCCGAAGCCTCCGGCCATGGCACCCGCTGCACCGTCAGGCCACAGCCTACCGACGCAGAACGGGATTGTTGATCTGTTTTCGCTGACTCCGCAGCAGCTGAAGGACATCGGGCCGACCGGGGTTCGTCAGGCACTGGAGCAGTTCAACACGATCGGCAGCCAGATGGCCGGCATCCCGCAGCGTCCGAAGCCGCCGTCGCAGAGGTAACTCCAATGGCTGGCGAAACTCAATCAAGCTCTCTTTCCGGCACGATCTACGCGTCGATCATCGACGAAGGCGTCCTCGCGTACCAGTACGACGAGTGCAACATCGCTCCGTTCTTCCGCGTGAAGAACATCAGCAACGAGCTGACGGACACCGCGCGTTTCCCGCGCATGGTGAAGTCGGCGAGCGTCCCCGCGGCGCCCGGCTCGGAAGTCACCGCCATCGCGGGTACGGAGCTCACGACCACGTCGGCGACCGTCCAGGTCTCGCGCGTCGGTCTCGCTCGCGAGCTCACCACGACCGCGTCTGAGGATTCGCTCGTGGGTCGCGCGCTGTACGTGACTGGCTACGTCATGGACGCGGCCAAGCTCTACGGCGAGTATTACGACACCACGGCGTGTGCGCTGTTCTCGTCCATCACGGCCCCGGTCGGCCCCTCGGGTCAGGCCCTCAGCATCCCGACGATGGTTGCGGCGGTCGCGTCGCAGCGTGAGAACAAGGCCCGCGGTCAGCAGGTCATCTCGCTCCACGACAAGCAGCTCAAACAGTTCCAGCAGGCGCAGGTCGCGTCGACGAGCACCGCGTGGTCGGCGTTCTACTCGCCCAACGGCGTCGGTGGACAGTTCGGCGGATACTTCATGGGAACCGAGATCTGGGCGTCGGGTCTCAACCCGACCTCGACTGGTGACCGCCTCGGCGCGATCTGGTCGCTCGATCCCGAGTACGCCGCGTTTGCGTACGTGATCAAGCGCGCGCCGTCGAGCCTGACGGAGACGAACATCCTCAACGACTCGCGTCGCTGGGCATCGTTCGCTCGCGTCGGCTTCGGAATCATCGCGAACAACTTCTCGACGAGCATCCGCTCGGTGAACGCCTAGTCCGTAAGGACCAGGAAGAAAGGAACACACGAACATGCTTACTCAAGGCGTTCGTTCTCGCGCGGCAGGCCAGGAAGGTCGCGTCTCGAGGCTTCACGGAGAGCGTCGTCTCTCCGTGGTCTCCGGCGCACTCACCACGGTCGCCGCTGGCACCACCACGGCGGGCCATCTCTTCTCGTTCCGCAACCCGGATACGGCGAAGAAGGTGCTGCTCCGCTATCTCGCGGTCGACTTCAACCTGACGACCGCATTCACGGGTGCGCAGGCGATGGGCCTCGACGTGATCTCTGCGACCGGCTACACCGCGTCTCACTCTGGCGGAACGGCGATCGACGTGGGCTCGACCCTCGCCAACTCGCAGAAGATCCGCACTAACGACGCGACCTCGTGTCTCACCGCTGGATGCGTCCGCATGGGCACGACCGGTGCGCTCACGGCCGGTACGCACACGCTGCACGCCAACCCGCTCAACCAGACCCAGAAGTGGATGGGCGCGGTCGGTGCGCAGATCTCGGCGACTCTCCTCGACGCGCGCGATGACGGCGACGGTGCTGTCCGCTCGGCGTGGGAGTTCGGTCAGGACGAGGGCTTCATCATCCGCAACGTCGTGCTCATGGGCGCGGCGGGCGTTGGGTCGCTCATCGTCACGCTCGAGTGGGATGAGGTCACGCTCTAATGCCGATGATCAGCAGCCGTAGCGCGAACTCCGTCTACAACACGGTGACCGCTGCATCGCAGCAGCTCACCGCGATGTCGGCGGGAATGGCGTATCGATTCGTTCCCAGCATCGACACGTGGGTCGCGGTCGGGTCCAGCCCGACGGCATCGGCGGCAGCCGGATCGCACTTTGTCGGTGCGGGTCGCGAACTGCTGATCATCTGCACGGTCGATCTGGACAAGGTCGCGGTGCTCCGCGTCGGCGCTTCCGACGGTGTTTGCACCCTGTCCCCGTTGCACGGCGTCTGACTCGACCGCGCTACGGCGCGGCGGGCCAGCCCCTATTGCGGAGTGGAGCAGTGGTAGCTCGCGTGGCTCATAACCACGAGGTCGCAGGTTCGATCCCTGCCTCACGCAACGATGAGTAATCAATCTCCGTTCGTCGTCGAAAACCTGACCCCCAAGAACTCGACGGGGGCGCCGACGGCCACCTACGAGCTCACCAAGGCGTCGGTCTCGCCGACCCGCGTCGTGGGACGCGACTCGCGCGGATTCCCCATCGAGGAGACGGTCCCGACGACGTACTGGCGTCCGTTCCTCATGCTCGACGGCGGTATCAACAAGGTGCCGCTCCGCACCGGATCGGTGTTCTCGATGCAGGCCGAAGCGACTGCCTATGAGACCGAAACGGTAACCGAGCTCGTGAGCCTGGGCTGTATCCCCGCGTGGCTGTGCCCGTACTCGACCAAGTACGCGCACATCACGGGCGGCCCGTTCGTCCCCGGTGGCCAGGACTGCGGCGGCAAGCCCGAGGGTTGCGAGCACATCATGGCGCTGTCCGAGGCTCGCAAGGCGCGCGTCAGGGAGGTCTACGACGCCGAGGCCGAGCTGATGGCGAACAAGGAAGCCGAGCGATACACCAAGATGACCAACAGCATCGTGGAGGGCGTCGGCGCGGCCATCGCTCGCCACGCGGTCGGCGGCCAGCCCGGCGGCAACCGTAAGCAGGCGCTCCGCGACGGCAAGGAAGACTAGCGTGGCCGACCTCGACACGAGGGACGCGATCGAAGCCGACATGGCCGCCCACGAGCGGCGCTTTGCCGGCGAGGTTCACGCGTCCCGGAACGAGGCGCTGGCGGCTGAGGCGTTGCGCGAGCTCGACAAGCAGCGCGCGATCGAGAAGCCGGTCGCGCCCGTCGAGCAGCCACCGCCGCCCGAGTTCGTCTCGTACAAGCGCGAGTTGAACGGGCACTCGTACGTCGTCGACAAGGCGCCCGACGTCACGCCGATGTATCGGACCGCCACGGACTTCGAGCGCAACGTGCTTGCCCACGCGATGCCTCGCGTCCAACTGCTGCTGTCCAAGCAGGACTCCGGCCCGTTCGGAACGCCATCGTGGCGGACCAAGGCGCTCGCCGCGTTCTACTTCAAGATCAAGAGCCACGAGGCGGCGACGTCGAATCGACCCGACGAGGCTGACCTGTACGAGCGGATCTATCAGCAGGACCTATACGAACTGCTCGAGTCCAGCAATCAGCCGTTTGGTGATTGGCGCAAGGATGCGCCCGAGCCGATCCGCGTGGTGGTGCCATGAGAACCACCGCATCCATCGTCTACGGCGTCACCTCGCAGACGCTCGAGTATCTCGTCCGCGCCGGTCGGCCCACGTCGGCCACGTTCGAGGTCTTTAACGACTTCGACTCCGACGACGTTACCGCCGAGTTCTCCGGCACGGCAACGGTCGAGAGCGTCACGCAGACGTTGACCTCCGCGTCGGGCCCGTCTCAGTCCAACCCAAACAAGATCTACGTCACCTCCACGGGCATCTCCACGTCGCGCAAGTACCTCATCAGTGAGGGCTCGCGACAGGAGTGGATCTCGCCCGTCGAGGTCGGCACGGGCTACGTCATCGCGCGGCACCCGCTCAAGAATGACTACACGACCGCGGCAACGTTCGTAGGCACGACGATCACCGCGTCGGTCAGCAACACGTGGGCTGCCGATGCCAGCAACATCAACAGCCAGGCGGACCAGAACCCCGGCTATCGGGTGCGCTGGGAAATCGTGGTCGGCAGCGCCACGCTCGTCGAGTATTCCTATTTCGATCTCGTCCGCTCCGCCGTCACCAACGGCGTCGATATCGACGACATCGACGCGCGCGCGCCCGGTCTGCTGGACTCGCTGCCTCCGCAGTACGCGGTAGAGCAGGGGCGTCCGCTCGTGGATGCGGCTTGGCGCATGGTCCAGGCCCGGCTCGCGGCACTCAAGATCGACACGGACGCACTCCGCGACGCGCAGATCACCGACGAGTTAACTATCCTCGCGGCGCTGAATATCTTGGCCGTCGGCGGCTGGCGCCCAGGTGGCTACGACTCGCTGGCGTTGTACATCGAGGTCACGCAGGGGAACTTCAATCGGTTCCTGGAGCAGCACTTCGCCGCAGCTTCACCGCATCGCATGGACACCGGGACGAGCGGATCAGCCGAGCCGCGTATCGCCCTGCCAGCGTGGAGCAAGTAAGTGGCCCTCGCCACCGCCGAAGCAATCCGCGACCGTGTGTACTCGCTGATCGAGTCCCTCACACCGACGTCGCTCACGGCCGACCGATTCAAGCGCCACCGCAACGAGCTCGGCGCGGACTTCGACGCGTGGGCCGAGAAGAACGCGTCGGGTTCATTCCGCCGCTTTCAGGTTCGTGAGACGGGCGACGACGAGATGCCGCTGGTCAGCGACACGCTAATCGAGCGCGTCCGTATGCGCCTGTCCATCCGCATCGCGTACCCAGCAACGCATCGCTACGGCGCGGCGAATGCGATGGACCGCGACGACATCATCAATCAGGACTGGAAGCTCATCAACGAGTCCGTCGGTATCTACGGCCGCGCGAACTTCGCATCTGCCTGCGACTGCACCCCGCTGGGCGCGGTGAAGTCTCGCGAGGCTGGCGGACCCGTTGACTATCTCGTCGTCTACGCGGACTACGAGTATCAGCGCGCCGCATCCAGCTCCTACAGCGGCACTCCGGGCGTCATCCCTCCGATCTCGCCGAGCAACACAGGCGCGTACGGAACGATCGTCACGTACACGGCAACCGGCTCCGAGGGGACATCGTTCACGGTCTCGCTGCCCGTCGCGATGAGCAACTCGAACTACGTGGTGATCTGGTCGCCGCAGAATATCTCCAACTTCCCGATCGTGAACCTGCCGACCGCAGGCAGAACCACGACGCAATTCCCGGTCTACACCGCGGCGCAGATGAGTGCAGGAGAGCAGCTCGTATTCGTCGTCTATCAGGTCGCCCCATGATGAAACGAATCCTCGCCATCTCGCTCGTCTCGTTCGCCGTGCTGCTCGCTGCCCTGGCCAGCGCGCAGAGCCCGGGTATCGCGTTCAACAAGGACGGGACGCTGCTCGGTACCGGCTCGAGCGGGTCGGCGCTGGGCGTCAACACGTCGACGATCCAAAAGCGAATCACCCCGGGCTGCGCGAGCGGCAGCGCGATCCGCACCGTCGGATCTGACGGCAGCGTCGTCTGCGAGACGGTCGGTTCCGGCGACATCACGGGCGTCACCGTGACATCGCCCGCGTGCTCGGCGGGTTCGTTCATGACGACTCTCACGGGCGGCGCTTCCAGTGGCGACGCGCCGGTCGGGGGAACGTGCGCGTGGTCCGGTCTCCTGTTCTCCATCGGTCAAGAGGGCGTCTTTCCCACCAACACATCGGGAAGCAAGATCGACAACTGGTCACCGACGGACCTCGCGACCAAGCCCGTGCTCCAGGTCCAGGCCGGAGACGACCACGGCACGTTGATCACCGGAATCGATGCGATCGGTAGCGGGCTCGCCGTCGGCACCACGCGCATCGTCTGCAACACGAACGCGCCGCAAGATGACGGCGTTATCGCGTTCTCTGCCGAGGGCTCCACCTCGGCGCCGAACAACCGAATCTGGACGCCCGGATATGGGCGCAACTCCGCGCAGACGGCGGTCGATCGAAAACTGATCGGCCCGTCCGAGTGCGCAACGCTCGTCTATATCCAGCCCGACCAGTCCGACCCGACCGTCAATCGATGGGTATTCGCGGACAGCAACGGGCGACAGGGCGCGACGCAGATCGCACAGCTCGGAATCTTCCCGGCGTCCTATCCAGCAGCCATCAGCGGCACGGTAAACAACTGGGATCCTGACGATGCCTGCGCCGGAGTCGCGGGGCCGCTGAATACCTCGACGTGCGAGGCCGGACTGAACATCGCGTCGGCGTCGCGCTCGCTCATCATGATCAGCACGACGAGCTCCACGGCCGTCACGATCACCGGGCTCAAGTACAACAACAGCCAGTACGCCGACGGAAACGGGCCAGTGAAGATCCTGGTCAACATGGGACCCGGCAACGTGACGCTTGCAACCACGACGGGCTCGCTGGCCAACAACCAGTTTCAGATCGGATCCGGCGCCAACACCTACGATATCGTGCTGCCGCCCAACGGCTCTGCGATCTTTTGGCACCAGCGAGACACCGGAGGTTGGATCCCGATTGGCCACCAGGACTCTGTGTTTGACCGGAGCGCCACCTTTCGTCAGGGCCTCACTGCCGTCGCCGGATCGTCGAGCTACGCGATCGACTCGACCATCTCCACGACGGGGAGAACCGCCGGAGCGTACCTGGCCCACCTGCTCGACTCAGGATCCACGAACACCACTGGAGGCGCGATCACCAACACGGGACTTGCGTCGGTGATGGGCGCGACCAGATCCGCCGGAGCATCGAGCGTGACCAACATCGCCGGAATCTTTCAGGCCTCCGGCGGGCAGACGAACTACGCGTGGCAATCCGTCGGCGACGAGTATCACGGCCTGGGCAGTCAATCGAGCTTCGTCTTTGTGAACACGCTCGACGCGGACTTCGCGGCAGCGGCAGAAGTGGAAACCACATTCTCCGTCGGCGGCGGCGCATTCACGAGCACGACGCGTAAGCAGATCGCAAAGCAGTCCACCGCGCCGACGGTGAATCACGGCACGCTCGCGGCGGACTCTGGAAACTTCGTCGGCGAGATCACCGGTATCGGCGCATTCACGTCGGTGACGCTGACGTTTGGCGCGTCGGGCTACGGCACGTCGAGCCACTGCATCGCGCAGGCGGAAGGCGCGACGGCATTCGCCATCACGGTCTCGACGGTGAGCAAGACCGCGCCTGTGTTCTCTTGCTTCGACATGGCCGGCACCGCCGCCAACTGTCCCGATTTCAACTACCAATGCTGGGGGCACTGAGTCATGGCGATTGATCTGAACGATCCGAACGTGCGCAGCGGAGCCACCATCGGCGGTGCTGCGGTCGTCGCTGCGCTCGTCTCCGGGCTCATGGCGCCGAGCTCGTCGACGACGACAACAGACACGATCGCGCCGACGTCGACGAGCGAGCAGTCCGTGCCCCCACGCGAGTGCAAGGCCAAGGAAGGCACGTACGCCAGCGAGGCCGACATCGACACGACTGGATGCGCGCGGATATTCCGCGCCGAGCGTCCGGCGTCGCTCCTCGAGTGTGGCGACGATCGATCGAGTCTCATCGTCCATCATCAGCCTAGTGATGCATTGCTGATCATCGACTGCGCACTCGCGGTGCCGAACTAAACCTAACCGTCTCACGCTGAGTCGCTGTCGCCGACCGTGGCGACATGGCAAACCCGGGCTCCCTTGGGGCGATTACGTATGAGATCGAAGCGAGCTTCGGTGTCGATACGACAACGTTCTCCACGCTCCGACTCCCTATCACCGCGCCCATCGATGCGTCCGGGCTCGTCCACGAGAAGGTCGATTCTCAGCGCGTCGTCCAGTACCGCAACGATGGCAGCGCTTGGATCCTCGGCACGATGGGCGGGTCGTTCAAGACCAAGCTACACCTGCCTGGCCATGGATCGACGACCTCGGGCGCGGTGACTCTGACCGGCGTCGAGACACTGCTCGGCTACGTATTCGGCAACGCGGCCTCATCGGCGTCGTCGGGCACGACGTTCACGGGCGGCACGGCGACGGCTGGAACCACCACGGCGTCCGGCACGTTCTCGGCGGGCGGCATCTGCTTTGCCGGTGCCCTCGGTGACGCGCGCGGCAACGGTCAGGCGGCTGCGATCAGCACGCACGTCGCGACGACGCTGAACCTCCTGACTGCGCTCAGCGGATCGCCGAACAATGCGGACGTTCTCTACAGCGCGGTCAACATCTACCCGTCGGAGTCGCCGACGAGCACGACCGTCCAGAGCCTCCGGTTCCTGCTCCAGACGGCCAACCTGATGTACGAGTGCCATGGCTGCTTCCCGACGGCGGTCAGCATCAGCGGCCTCAACGCCGGCGAACTGCCGACGATCGAAATCACCTGGGCCGTCGCGTGGTGGCGCTACTCTACGTCGACGTTTCCGAGCTCGGTCTCGACCGAGGCCAACAACCCGGGCGCTGTCGCGGCGGGCTCGCTGTTCTTGAATGATGTCGGCACCGCGACGCGCGCGACCCGCACATACCGATCGTTCCAGGTCGACTACACGCTCGGCATGGAGACCCTGATGGGTCCCGGCGGCGTGAACCAGTACCAGAAGATCGTCGGCTGTCGTCGCACGCTGGATGCGATCAAAGTGACCTGGACCGAGGACGCGGACGCGGCGACCACGACTCCGGTCCTGCCCGGCTACGGCACGGCCACGACGCGCAAGCACGCGCTGTACACGTCGAGCACGGGCGCTGGTTCGCGCATCGCGCTGTACTTCCCGAACCTCGCGATCAGCAACGTCGCGATCCAGAAGATCGACCAGAACCTTAATCGCCTGACGACTGAGGCGATGGCCTACACGGGCAGCACCACGACGAGCGATCTCACGCTGTCGGCGATGCGGCTGGCGTTCGCGTAAGGAGCAACGTGATCAAGCCCCCCTCTCTTCAGCGCACGTGGGACGCCTTCACCACGTCCAAGCACGAGCCCGCGATCATCCGCCCGCCTGCCGACCTGGGCGGCGATGCGACGCAAGAGCAGCGAGACCAGCACGCAAAGGACGTCGATGAATGGGCCGCGAAGATTCTCGCAGCTCGCGATACGGGCCAGTGGGGTCCCGTCACGGTCGAAGGCCAGCAGCCGACGCGGTTCACGCTCGATCAGGTGAATCCCGAGGTATGGCGCGAGATTCATTCTCGAGCGTCACTCCCCGATGACTGCGAGCGCAAGCTGGATCGACTGGTCGTTTACGCCCTGCTATTCCGCCTTGCGCTGCGCGGCATCAGCGGATGGGACCGGATCGAGCGCCAGCCCGATCCGGCCTGGAGCAACTGGACCATGGCGCCGCTATCAGTTGTGGCGCATCTCGATGCGGTGGATCCGTTCATTGTCAGCGAGATCGGACTGCTCGTCCTAGCCCGACTGGCAGGTGAGCGCCCTTTGTCCTAGAGGGCCTACGCGCCCGTCCGTGGGTGAACGAGATGAGTCAGCGCGCCGACCTCGCCATCGCAGATTGCGGGAAGTGCATGAGCTCGACGCCAGCTCTACAGCGCCAACACCTAGGCTGCGGCTACCTACCGCGGCTCAAGGGTCGCCTCTCTGTGTGGCAGCCGCCGTCGGGATACAAGGGTCCTGATCTGACCGCGTGCGCCGGATACACGGCGAATCTGCCCGAGGTCATCGAGATCGCGAAGATTCGACTACACTGGAAGCACGGCAACGTAACTGCCGCGTGCGGAGGCCCGCCGCAAGACGATGTTTTAGACTGCGTGCTCATTCTCGACGGCGAATACAACGCGCTCGACCAGTGGCGCATGACGCCCGCCAAGGATGGCGGGGGAGGCGGTTAGCCATGGCGCTCGATCTAATTCAGAAGGTTTTGACCGAGTACAAGGCCGACACCTCGGATCACATCAAAGAGCTTAAGAAGCTCAAGAAGGAGATCACCGAGCAGCAGCAGGCCGAACTCGATGCGGCCGAGAAGCGCACCGCCACGTATGACAAGTGGCTAGAAAACATCGCCAACGTCAACCAGGCGATGGAACTCGGCGGCAGGGCGCTCGACTTTGCGAAAGACGCATGGAAGTCGTACGCCGAGGACGTTCGCCTGCGCGCGGCAGCCGGAGCCGTCAGCATCGACAAGCTCAAAGAGGCGTCGCTGGGACTACGCACCGAGCACGAGCTACTCTCATTCGCGGCCAAGACGCAGAACGGAATTATCAAGCTCAACTCCGATCAGATGGAGACGGCGCAGCGCGCCATGGTCGCGCTCACCCGCGCCGGATTCGACCAGGAGGAAGTCACCAACAAGATCACGAACGCTCTCGTAAAGGCCAAGGCAGAGGGCCTTGACGACTTTGGACTCGCGGTCAAGCAGGGCAAGACTGAGGTTGAGACGTTCAATAACCTGATGTCCGCGCTGGCCGATAAGGCTAACGGCGTGCAGACAGGCACCGCGACGGCCGGCGAGGGCATCCAGAAAATGGGTGTCACGATGAGCGAGAGCTTCGAGAAGATGAAGCAGGCACTTGGCCAGCTCGTGGCGTCGATGGCGCCCCTGCTCGACGCCCTTGCTCGCGCAGTCGGTATCGTCGCCGACTTGGCCAAGGACCACCGGGATGTTCAGGAGGCCGGAGGGGTGACCGGTTACGTCCTTCAGAATAAGATGGGGTTCAAGAAGGACAACCGTACCGGCATCGGATACGCCACCGACGAATCACGCGGCGCTGATGCGCAAGCCGAATTCCAGGGCCGCATTGATACGGCCCGCGGCATGGCGGGCGGTGCAACGGCTGCCAGCATCCTGAATAAGTTTGCCGGCGACTTCGTTGCTTACAACGAGAAGGAGCAGGCCAAGTTGCTCGCGGTCGCCTATGGCGTGACCGGCGGTATTCTCGGCGCGCTAACCAGCGGAGGCAAGGCGACCGGTAAGGGCACGGAGAAGGGGTTTGGCAGGACCGTCAGCGACAGCGAGATCAAGTCACGCGCGCTTACGGCGGCTCGGATGCAGGCCGAGGCAATCCTGAACGGCGCGACCATTGAAGCGCCGCAGGCGACAGGAGGGGTCGCGTCTACGTCGCTGGGTGCTGTCGCGGGTCAGACGTTCGAGGGATTTGCGACTGAGGATGAGCTATTCAAAAAGGTCCTCGGCATCGACCCTGCGACTCTAACCAAGAGTTGGTACGACCGGCTAAACGCTGCACGTGATGGGCGTGAGTCGTTTCTTGAGAGCACGTTCGGCACGATCGAGGAGTTCAGCGCGTACCGCGCCGCATTCGATGGAGTGACGCAGGCGCTTGCGTCTCAGTACGAGGCGATCGTTACCGGATCAGACCTTTCGGGCAAGGCGTTCAAGAGGGCGGTCGCAGACACGCTCCTGGCCATCGGCAAGCAGGAGCTAGTGCTCGGTATCAAGGAGGGTGCGTGGGCACTCGGCGAGCTGGCGTACGGAAATCTTGCGGGCGCCGCCTTGCACGGCAAGTCGTCTGCGATGCACTTCGCGGCAGCTGCGGCAGCAGGCGTCGCAGCCAACTCCCTCGGGACATCGGCACAAGCAGCAGCATCCGACAAAGCTGCGGCTGATAAGGCCAAAGCCGACGAGCAAGCCAAGAAGGACGCGGAGAGGAAATCCAAGTCCGGAGCAAGCGGCGGAGGCTCGGGTTCCGACTCCGCCCGCCCCATCATCGTCATGCTCGGCTCGGGCTTCGACGAGACGTCGCCTCGCCAGCGCGCGGCCCGCTCTCGCGAGGCCGTCGAGCGCGCGCTCCGCGAACGCGACGACGCGTAACCGTCTCTCGTCACGCGTGCGCCGACGACGGTAGGGCGTGACTTATCAGGGCCGCATCGAGTCGATGCTCACGATCCCCAGCGGCGGCGCCTCGATCTCGGTGACGACGACTGCGAAGGCCGCGACGACTGTTACTCTGCCAGCGGCCAGCTATTACGCCACGACCGCAGGCGGCGTCTCCGGCTGGGTCTCGACGCTCCAAGACCTGCTGAACCAGAATAGCATGGGATTCCCGACGACGGCGGTGACGACGGGAACGGCCATCGGCTACGGCAACTTTACGACCGGCGCGGGCTGGCTGATGCAGGAGGCGAGCGGGTCGCTGGCCCCGGTGTTCGGCAGCCCGTCACTCACGGCAGTCTCGTCGCCGACGTATCGCAACGCGGGCATCAAGACCGGCGACTATGCGATCGGATTCGACAGTGCGGCAGATCAGTTCGACGGCGGCAACAACTTTGACGTCATCGCGACGGACGATCTCGTCGTCGCGTGGGTCGGCTACGTCAGCGCGAACCCAGCCGCGAGCTCGGGCTGGTTCGGCAAGGGTGTTACGCCGGGCTGGTATATCTTCCGACGGGCGACGGGCGAGATCGCATTCACGATCAACAACGCCGTGAGCACATCCAACGTGGCCGTACCGCAAGGAGAGTGGCACGTCGGCATCGCAGTGATCGAGCGCGGCACCAACCGTGCGCGCTGTGGCGTCTGCGGACTGACGTCTGGCACCGTCACGGTCAGTGCGCAGCTTGATATCTCGGCGCAGGGCACGCTGTCCAACGCGAGCAGTATCAACATTGGCAGCACCTACGGCGGCGTCGCGATCGATCAGGACCTCAAGGTCTCCGCGTTCTACATCACGGACGGCACCAACGTCGCGACCAACCTCAGCGCGAACCTCTCAACGGCGCTCGCGACCTTTCGCAACGCCATCAACGCGGCCTGGACCTGTTCGATGTCGACGACAACGGGCCTCGTCTCACTGAACTGGTCCGGTTACACGGGCGCGTCGTACCTGTGGTCCGTGGCCTGGACCTCGACGGCACTGCGCGATCTGGCCGGGTACACGGCGGATATCACGTCGGTCATCACGGCGCAGACCGGGACGTACCAGGCCAGGGGCGTATGGTTCCCTGACTGCCCGCTGAACCTCGACGGTGATCCGACGCAGGCGCCGCTCGTGAGTGACCTGCGCCAGTCCGAATCGCCGACGGGTATCGTGCTCGGACTGGTGAGCAACATGAAGTACCGGCATCGCGGCGTGAGCTATCCAGCGGTGCCGAGGGCGCAGGTCTGGGACAGCGCGGCGACGTACGAGAATGGGTCGTGGGAAGAGTTCATGCTCGACACTCAGCTCGGGCAGGGACACTCGTGGTTCGTCCCGTCGTCGAGAATCCAACTGTATTGGGACAGCGCCGGCACCCAAACTCTCCTCGGCTCGGCGGCCAACTCCAGCGCTGGTCTCTCGGGTTGGTTCATCAAGGGCGCGTCGAGCATCGAGCCTAAGCTTACGGCAGCGCCTTGGACGGGGCTGTGGCGCATTGATCTCGGCGAGCTAGTAAGCAACGGCTAGCCGCCTAACTCACTCGATATCGCGACCGCGCACGCACGCTGCGGAGCGATGGCAATCACGCTCACTGGCGGCAGCGCCTCGATCAGCACGACTGAGTATTTCCTCGCGTCGCAGAGCACAACGGCCACGTATCAGACCGCCGATATGGCCATCCAGGTCTTTCTCGACCTGTCCGCGATGGGAGCTGGCGACACGTTCGTCCTCAAGTTCTACGAGAAGGTCAATGGCGGCACGTCGCGCTCGTTCGTCTCGACGACGTTCACGAATGCTCAGAGCCCGGCGCACTACTCGAGTCTCCAGTACATCGTCGGCGAGGGCTGGGAAGTCAGCCTGATCAAGACGGCTGGCACTGATCGCACCATCCCCTGGAGCTTGCGGCAGGTGGCCTGATGATCTCCGTCGTCGCAGAGCAACTATCGTCGACGCCGCACATCACGCCCGAGAACCAGCCCGCGCAGGCTGGGATCACGCCGGGTGGTCTCGATCCGGCGAACAACGTCACGACGCTGGGCAAGCTCCAGGCGGGTTCGACATCGTACAAGACGGTCGTGCTGATCGAGGGATGCAAGTACGTCCTCAGCGACGCACCCCAAGCCTCTGTCCGCGCCGCCCTCCGTGACGTATCCAGCGGCGACTGGTCATCTGCGACGGTCCTCGGTGGCGTGTTCGTCGACCTGCGCAACTCGCAATCTATCAGCCCCGACGACCCGTTCCCTCAGATGGGCAGTTGCACGATCAAGGTCATCGACGACTCGGTAGACCACTCCGACGTGTTCGGGATTTTCGTCAACAAGCGCTCGAGCGGCGGCACGGCCCGCATCTCCTCGACGGTCACGCGCTCGTCGACCACGTTCAGCGTCGGCGACACGTCCGGGTTCGCGGCGAGCGGCGATGCGTATATCGGTGCGGAATGCTTTGAGTACACGGGCAAGACCGCGACGACGTTCACCGTCAGCAAGCGCGGCAAGTATTCACCGTTCGGCACCGCGCGCACGTCGCAGACCTGGGCGCCTGGCTCTGGTGGCGCGCGGTTCGCGTCGTACCAGCGGATCGCGCAGGATATCTACCATACGCAGAACAACCCGACGGTCACCGAGGTCCCGCGCGTCTGGATCGGCAAGCGCGTCGGCGTCTGGCTGCACACGTGGGACGCGGCGACGCAGCAACTCAACACGCACGAGAACGCACAACTTGTGTTCTCGGGGCGCATCGGCTCGATCAGCGACGACCCGGAGACCGCGGCGACGGTGCTCGAGCTCGACCACATCTCCAAGGACATCCGCGAGGCGGTCGTGTTTCGCGATCAGTTCGCGGGTTCAATCCCGGATGGCGTCTACATCCCCGCCGGGCGCGTGTTCAAAGCGTTCGACTACTCGTCGAGCAGCGCGATGCGCACGGCCAATGTGCTCACGTGCGTGTCGGGAACGCCCGCCAGCGTCAACGAGATCAAGGCGGGCTACTACACCACCAACGAGATCTGTTCCGTCATCTCGGCGTGGATGGCATCCGAGCGATCGTCTAATCGTCTTTGGGGAAACTACGTGTGGTCGTCGCCCACGTCGACGAATGACGGACTCAGGACGGTTGCGAAGTGGTACTTCAGCACGGCGTCACTGGAGACCGGCTTTGCCGTTATTGAGTTCCCAGCCGAGGTCTCAACGTTACTCGGCATCGAGGGTGTCCCAGGAGCTACGGGGCAGTCTCGGCAGTGGCCCATTTCCGGCCCAACGAACACCGCGAACCAGTCGCAGGGTGATTCCGTTCCGTTCGCCTCGCTGATCTTCAAGCCGAGCGGCCCAGGTCGATTCGCGCAGGAGTTCTCCGAGGTCATCAGCTACGAGGTCGAGAACCAGCGCGGAACATTCGTTGACCAGTATTCCTACCTGCCCGCGTCGGTAAAGGGCGCATGTGACTCCACGAGGACATGGGGGCTTTTCCTGTTCGACGAGAAGGCGCTCATCGTCGGCTCCTACGACACCGCCACGTTCACTCTGACTAACTGCTGGATGGCTCCATTCCGTCTGTCCGGCGACAACAGCACCGACGCCACCACGTACATCGGGCGGCGTGCTGACGAGGCCGAGCAGGGTCCGGTCACGATTCGTCAGGTGCTCGTGCTCGAGAGCACGTTCAAGACGCTGTTCTCGATGTTCTTCTACTCGTCCGGCACGTCTGGATACAACCACACGAGCTACGACGCGCTGGGATACGGCGCCGGCATCGCCATTCCAGGCGAACTCCTCGGCGATCCGTTCGAGCGCTCGCTCGCCAACCTTCCCGGCGCGGAGTCCTCGCTTGTGGTCGTTATCGACGAGCCAACCAAGTTCGCCGACCTGTTCCGCGATGACCTGCGCCTGCGCCGATCATTCATCCGCTGGAAGGACGAGCACTTCGAATTCGCGCAGTGGCGAACCCCGCTGACCGCAAACGCCATCGCGACACTGACCGAGGCGAACAAAGCAGCACCGGCAGGTACCGAGGACAACCATCGGATTGCGTCGGTCGAAACGGACCAGTGGTATTGGCCGGTCGTCAAGATCGACTATGCGCGCGACTTCGCCGTCGGTCGCAACGGGCAGTATCTCAAAAGCATCCAGGTCGAGGATCAGACCGCGAGCGACGAGGCGCAGTCTGGCCGCACGCTGACACTCAAGATGCGGAACACCTACGGGCAGTTCCAAAATACGGGCGCGGGCATCGAGGAGTTGATCAAAGAGTTCATCCCTGGGATGCCGCTGTTCAGCAAGCCATCACGGATGATCACGCGCTCGATCGATCTGCGCTACTTCGAGACGCTCGCGCCCGGCGATATCGTGACCATCACGGATGGCTTCGCTCGTGACCCGCTCACGGGTGCTCGTCGGATCTCGGCTCGCGCTGCACTCGTCACGCGCGTCGCCTACCAGCCCGGTGGCGCCACGCCGTCCGGCTCCGTCACGGACATGACCGGAGAGGTCGACGGATTCTTCCTCGACGTCCATCGCGGCTCGCTCTACTCGCCCTGCGCCGACGTGGACTGGGAAGCTAACTACGCCGGGTTCACGGCAGGCTATCGCTCGTCGGATAAAATGCTCATCTGCAAGCCGCACCAGTACAGCTACGTCCAGCAGATCTCGACGGTCAAGGGCAAGACGAACGTCGGCGAGGCCGTTGACGCGTCGTGGTTCCCGGTCGGCAGTAAGGTCGTCGTCGTCGAGCGCGACCCGGCCGACCCGACCACGTACACGAGCTGGTCCGACACCGTGGCGAGTCAGTCGGTCAACATGATCGGGCTCACGACGGGGCTGGCCGGGTACTCGACGACCAAGCGATACCGTGTCATCCCGGCCGACTACTCGACGAGCACGACGACCCAGCGGGACTACGCCTATCAGGCCGATGACGCCGACGAGCGCATCCAGGACCTGGCCGACGCGTTCCAGTTCGCGATCGACGCCGAGCCCAACACGTTCAGGCCGACGAATGCCAACACGGATAAGGCCGAGCTCGTGCCGACGCTGGCGTACGGCGACGGGAAGCCGATGGACGTGGGCATGGACAGGGCGTTGGTGAATACGGCGAACGCGTTCATTGACTACAAGAGTGCGCATCAGGTGGTGTGCCTCGGCACGAATAACGGATCGCCGAATGGCTTCGGAAGCAACCTTTGGACGACGCAGGTATTTACTCCTATTTTCTTCGGGACCGAGCACTTGTCATCGACGGTCACTCGTACGCTGACCGTTGCTCCGATCTATCGACTGTACCCAGCAGGCGTGTCTGGGAAGGTTCGCATCACCTTGGCACGTGCAAAGCCAGGGCGAAATCCTAGTTTGGCAGACTCCGCCTACGGCGCGTTCTACGAGTACGCGGAGCCAGCGTATTATGATGAGTACGCACAGACAGCGGAATGGACGGTCACGTCTGGATCGAACGTCATCGGTAGTGACAAGACGCTGAGTATCAAAGTGAAGGATCTTTTCTTTGGATACGCATTCCTGATTGTCGAGTGCTACAACGACGTGATCACCCTGGGCCTTGCCAAGTGCATCGAAGGCGCAAGGACGGTTAGCTGATGCCGCGTCTCAAGCTTACTGGTTCGCAGATTGATCTAGTGAGCGTCGGTCCTCGTCAGGTACCGGCATTGCCTGCCAGCAAGGCCGCCGTACCACCGATCCAGATCGACAAGTATCTACGCAACGGGTTTCACCCCAATGCGCAGCTCTGGAATCAACTAATGGAGGCGACGAACCAAGGCGCGCTGTTCCGTACGCGCGAGGTATTCCGTTCTCCGGGGATGCTGACTCCTGGTCCGGTTGGCTCGTTCGGGGCCGGATCGCGCGCGAGATGGCGGTTTGCGTATCGATCATCGACATACGCTCACGCACTGATGGCTGTGTTTGTGATGAGCCCACCAACGGCAGGAACGGCCCAGAACACCTACGGAAAGCTCACGTTATTCAGCGACACCGCCGAGGCGACTCCGGTGCTGACCGGAACGGCCTACTACGGAAACGGTCCCACGGGAACGACGGTGGCAGCGGGCTGGCAGTACCTCAAGACCGTCATGGTGCCGATCGACGGCATTACGCCGAGCACGCAGTATTACGCCCGATTCGACGACGTGGACTGGGGCATCATCCAGTCGTGCTCCGTCTTCGAATTGCACAGTATGACCGAGAACTTCTCGGGGTATCTGTCGCAGAACCTCACGAGCCAGTCCGATATCGTCGACGTCTACCGCGAGAAGGTAGCGACGATGCAGAAAAATCTATGGAAGGGCGCAGGCGGATTGACGCTGCTGTTTACGTGCGAGGACGGCGCATCGCCGCGCACTGTCGCGGTCAATACTCCTACGAACGTTGTCGACAACACGACAACGACAACAGCGGATCCGGCGCCCGGCTACAAGATCGACCTAACCAACCACGATCGACTGATGCAGACGTCGGGCATCCCGGTCGTGATGAAGGTGTTTGCCAAGACCACGAGCGGAACCGGCAAAGGTAGGTTCTATCTCAAGAATAGCGCCGGGACGACCATCCTCAGCATTACGGATGGACTATCGGCGACCGCGACGTGGTACTCGGTGTCGGGCTATTTGCCTGCGTCCGCGGACACGTACTATTTGATGTACGACAATAACTCGTCAGGCACGCTGAGTTGCTATGCAATGAGCCTGTACGAGTACGAGACCTAATCGTCTCGCGAGTTCCGCACCGACCCGCAGAGTCGGCACATGCGGCGGCTATTGCTCGCGTTCTCGCTCTACGGCTGCCAAGCCTATGACGCCGCAGAAACGACGATAACGAGCCACGGCGCGGTCTACGTCTGCGTCGTGGCTGACTCGGTTACGTGCGGCGATGAGTTCTGCTGGGACGGCGGCCAAGACGAGCTCGAGTCGATTCTCGGCACGACGTGCCGGCCGATCGGGCTCAGTGACCGCATCTGGCCCGCGCTCGTCGGCTGCACGTATGCCTGCGACGGATCGCTGGGCTGTAACGCTACCTGCGGATGTGTCTGCCCATGAGGCGCACCCCCGCATCCGGCGTCCCCGTCGAGTTCGCCGATTTTGACGAGCCCGTGACCGGAGTTATCAGCGGCGAGGAGCTCCGTGCAGCCCGCGCCAAGCGGCCCACGGACGAGCGCATCGGGCGACTCGAGGACAAACACGACAGCCTAGCCGAGAAGGTCTCGACCGTCTCGGAGACCGTGGCGCGAATCGACGGCAAGCTTGACACCGCGCTGGCCCATCTCGTCCGGGCCGCGACCGAGGCACACCAGACTGACCGGGCTCGCATCGACAGCCGAACCAGGGTCGTCGTGGCCACGGTGGGTGCTATCTGCACGCTGATCGGCGTCGTCGTGACGGCGGTGCTCGCGGGGTGCCTGTGAGCGACTTCGGCCTCGAGTCTCGCGTCAACCATCTCGAGGACCGTCTCGACGGCGAGGAGCACGTCGGTCGAATGCGCCACGCTGAGATCTGCACGCGGCTGGACGCCATCGTCTCGCTGCTCCGGCAGGTCGTCGACAACCAAGCCACCGAGCGCGACCGCGTGGATGCAGTCGAGCGGGACATCGTGGATATCAGAACGCGGATTGCCGCGAGGAAGAAGAAGTGAATATGTGGAAGGCCATCAAGTCTGTCGCCGTCGAGATTCTGTCGTCCAAGAAGGCCGTGATGGGCATCGTCGGTGCCGTCACCGCCGGTCTGCTCAAGCTCGGCGCGCACGTCGATAGTGAGACGGTCGGGCTCGTTGTCGGGCCGATCGTGGCAGCGATCATCGGACAAGGTGCAGCCGACTTTGGCAAAGAGGCCGCGAAGGCCAAGTAAGTGGGCGTCACGTTCAACCGCCTGCTCGGCACCGAGGACGCGCTCGATCCGGGCCAGTACACCCGCGAGACCGATTCCGGTCGCGCTGCGTTGAGGTGTGCCCTGTGCGGTTGCGTGTTCTCGCTGCCTGCGCACTGCCGTGTTGAGCCAGATGGACGCGTGGTTCCGGCGATCAAATGTGTTCAGGTGGGCTGCGCCTTCTTTGAGTACGTGACCCTCTCGGACTACCACGCGTGATCGCCTCCATCATCGCCGCCGTCGTTCACGGCCTGTTGTATGCCGCGATGACACTCGGCCTCGGTGCGTGGCTGCTGTGATCTGGCTACTCGTCCCATCGCTCGTGGCCTGCGTCGCGTCCGTCGTGACGTTCGCGGTCATGTCGCGCTTGGACGCGCGTGGGCTGACCTCGGCGCGGATTGCGGCCGCGGAGGCACGACAGCGTCTCGAGCTCGAGCAGGCCGAGCACGCCACGACACGTAATCGGCTCGATCAGGAGGCCAAGCTGCGAACGATCGCCGAGACACAGCGCAACGCAGCCGAGGGACGGGTGCGCGAGCTGCTGGTGGCCCATGCCAAGGATGCGACCGATGACGAGATACGCAGCATGCTCGCTGACGCTTTCCGTTCTCCTCTCAGCGTGCTGCCATCGCCCGGCGCCGCAGCCGCCGACGATCCAGACGGTCTCATCAACCCATTCCTTCCAGTGCAGCCTGCCAAACCTGCCGGGTGACTTGGCGCCGGTGGTGGTATTCCCTGAGCCCGGTGACGGCAACCCGAGCGACCACATCTTTGTGGCCAAGACCGACGCCGCGCTCATGGCCGCGCACGTCGAGGCGCTCGGGGCATGGATTCGCGCCGCCGCTGCCTGCCTGGAGGCGCACCAGTGAGCGACGACGAGCGCGCTCGTGCCTGGACCGTCGATCGCCCCGGCGTCGTCACAGGCGGGCCGGACGGGCCCATCCCGGTCGGGCCCGGCGACATCGTGATCGTCCACGTCGTGAAGTCGTGGAGCGACCTCGCGCGCGTGTACCAGGAGCGCAAGCGTGGCTAGCGTCGCCGAACGGCTGCTGGCTGGCGAGCACGCGGACGCTCCGACGTGGACCGAGCGCGCGCGGAGGATGGGTGTCAGCGAGCGACATCTGCGCAAGGTGCGCGGCAAGTTGGCTGCTGCCGAGGAACCTGACTTTCTTGACGAGATCGAGGCAGAGCGACTTCACAAACCTAAACCAACGGTACAGGTCAGTGCAGAGAGCAAGTGGCCCAGCGTTGATGCATTCGATCGCGAGGACCCTCCACTCCCCGCGATGCCCGCGGGCCACGTGGTCAAGGGCGTGTCGTCGCTCGTCGGGCCGGATGGCGAGATCAAGCAGCAGTGGATCAAGACCACGGCGCTGAATGACGAGCGTGCGGTGTGGATCGACGCGATCCGCGATATGGGCGGCGAATTGCCGAGGGCCGATGCGGCCGAGCCCGTCGCGCACGCGAGTGACGACCTATGCGTGGTGGTGCCCGTCGGGGATCCGCATGTTGGCCTGCTTTCGTGGCATGAGGACGCGGGCGAAAACTTCGACCTCGACATCGCCGAGCAACGACTCTCCGCCGCGTTCACACACCTGATCGACCTCGCGCCCGCCGCTGCTGAGTGCGTGCTCGTATTCATCGGAGACACCGCGCACGCCGACGGGCAGAGCAACACGACCACCAAGGGCACGCGCGTTGACGTCGACGGGCGAATCATCAAGGTGGCCCGCACCATCCTGCGCATCTGCCGCCGTGCCGTGTCGCTCGCGCTCGCGAAATTCGGGCGCGTCACGGTCATCATGGAGCGCGGAAATCACGACGAACTCATCTCGGCGATGCTCGCGCTGGCTCTCGCACAGCACTACGAGAACGAGCCGCGCGTGTACGTCGACCAGAGCCCGGCCATGTACCACTGGTTTCGGTTCGGCCGTGTGCTCATCGGGACGCACCATGGCGACAAGGCCAAGCCGATGGACCTGCTCGGGGTGATGGCGGTCGATCGAGCTGCGGACTGGAGCGAGACGACGCACCGCCGGTTCTATCTCGGGCATTACCACCACCAGATCGTCAAGGAAGTGCCCGGTCTCGTCTGCGAGTACCTGCCGACACTGGCCACGAGTGACGCGTGGCACCACTCCATGGGCTACCGCAGCGCGCGGGCGATGTATCTCGACGTGTTCCACCGCGAGTGGGGCCACGTGAATCGTCACATCGTGGGGATTGGGCAGTTGAGGGGTGATGCGTGAGGCTTACGCCCGTCAAAGGTCGGCGCGGGCGGCACGTTCACATCACGCAGAACCTCCGCATGGCCCTGTGCGGGATCAAGGTGGACGGGTTCATCGTCACACCAGACGAGCCGACGACATGCCCGCGCTGCGTAACCATCGCCATGGAATTCGACCGCGAGGCAGGCTTCAACTAGTGCCGCCTCGCAAGAAGAAGAATCCGACCGTCATCACCTCGGAGTCCGTCGAGGATCCGGTGCAAGAGTTCGATAGTTTCGACGAGGCCTATGCCGCGCTGATGGCTCAGCTCGATCCGGGCGGCAGTATCGACTTGCACGAGGAGACGTGTGCGCTGGCGGTTGACGGGCCGGAATGCACGTGTACGCCTCACCGCATCACGAAGGGCGCGACCGCGTGACTCCGATGGCTGGAACCGTCCAGAAGTCACTCGACCACAAGGGCACCTACCAGAAGGCCTGCGCCCTGCTCGCCAATGACTACGGCTACAAGCTCACCGAGGTCTACGGCTACTGGCGCGAGATCGCCATGATGGTCGAGTACGAGTCGAAGTGGCCGCGTCACCTCGCTGAGTGGCGCGCGATGCACATGGTCCGCGAGTCGCTGTGCCGGCAAGGTGGGGAGGGGTCGTGACGTCGCTGTTTGAGCTTGCGTTCGAGCACCGGTTCTCGTGCGAGCACTGCGATCTTGCGACGGGCAAGGTCTGCGCGGAGGCTCAGCGGTTATTCGCGGCGGCACTGGAGAAGTGCGAGCGACTACAGGAACCACCGACGGAGAGCAAAGCGAAAGCATGAGCGCCATCGCCCGTAAGGCCATCGCCATCCTGGCCCGCCGCATCGTCAAGGACCCGACCAAGGCAACGCTGGCCGACGCCGACAAGCTCGCGAGGGCCGTGCTGATCCTGCTCGGGGAGAAGATCCAGTGACCATCTGCCAAAACTGCGGCCGACGCCGCTCGACGAGCAACGGCTGCCCGACAGGGTGCCGAGAATGAACGCCGCCGACACGTTCCTGTCCATCTTCGGCTTTCGTCGCGTGACAGATCCGGTTCCCCCGTTCGTCACCGACCGCCGCAAGTACGCCGCGCAGTCGCACCATGGCTACAAGACCCGAGCGCGACCGATCGCCAAGGTGACCGGCGCGTGCCTGCACCAAACCGCCTGCGTCCTCGGCGAGCGACCCGAGCGATACGACGGCATCGGCGCGCACCTGGCGATCACGCGCGCGGGGCAGGTGATCTGGCTGCACTCGTTCGATCGGCTGGTCGTCCACGGGAACGGCTGGAACAACGGGACCATCGGCATCGAGATCGACGGCATCTATGCTGGCGTAGAGGGCGACCCGCGCACGGTCTGGCCCGCCGGGACGCAGCCGCAGCGACTCACCGACGAGACCGTCAAGGCGGCGTTGATGACGTTGGAGTGGATCCGGACGGCGGTACCCAGCGTGCGCGTGGTCGTGGCGCACCGGCAGAGTTCGGCGAGCAGGAGAGCGGACCCGGGCGAGGCGATCTGGAAGCGCATCGCGCTTGTCAGCGGGATGGAGATGGCGCCGGATACCGTGCTTGGCGATGGGCTGCCGATACCGCGCGAGTGGTGGCCTGGGAGCGACCACAGGTACTGACCGTGCGTGAGCCGGCGGACTGACCGGCTGGGCGCGGGGTGGTGGCGTGGCCTACTTAATCGCCGCCTCGACACTCTGCCGCACGAGCTCGCCCACGGCGACACCGCGCTCCTCGGCAGCAGCCTGCCAGCGCTCGCGCGTCTCGGGCTGCACGAGGACCACGATGCGCTCGGTGGCGGCCTGACCGGCGGGCAGGTGGGGGCGCCCCGGCCTGCGCCATGCGATCCGGTCGCCCACCTCGGCGTCGTCGTCGATCTCGGCCGTCGTCCACATCAGGTGCGTCAGGGCGTCTCCGCGCTTGTCGCCGAGCTGGCGCCGGACCTCGACCACGAGCGCGGCCTCGGCTGCGTCCTCGGTGCGGTGGCGCGACACGACGCGCCCGTAGCGCCCGCCCTCGCGGATATTCAGGACGGCCCACATTACTCGGCCTCCGCGATCTCGGCGATGGCGGCCACAGCGCGGGCGCTCACGAGGCGGTAGCAGGTGAGCTGCTTGCCGCGCTCGTCCTCGTCCTCGTAGCGCACGACGTCCACGCCCTCGGCCGCGAGGCGGGCCAGGTCCGCGGCGGTATCGCCGGGCCACGACTGCGAGTCGCGATCGACCTCGTGGCTACGGTCCTCGACCGTGAGGCCGTCCAGGGCGATCTCGACGATGAGCACGCGACCGTTGCGCCAATCCGCATAGGACTCGGCGGCAGAGCAGGAGTCCGTGAGGCACGCGCCGATATGGGCAATCCAGTCGGTACGGGCCGTGCCGTGGTAGAGCGTCATGTGATTATTATGCACATGGCTATTGTCCCCGTCAAGGGATAATCATGCACATGATAAATGTGTGCCGCGACGGGGAGTTGCAGGGACGAGATCGACACCGCCTCGCACCCTGCGGCGGCTAGCGATACGGCGGCCACGTCGTCCTCGCTGCTACTAACGTTGCTACTAGTTTCCGCTAAATTAGTAGCAGCCCTGACGTCGGGAGACACGCGGGAGACGAGAAAATAAATAGCAGCGATCACAAACACTTGCAACACAATATAGGTAACGAGCCGTTCCGCGCCACGCGCTATGTGCAACGAATCGTTACACATTGGCAACAAGCGCCACGTCTGCCGCGTTCATTCGTCGTCGACGGACGGGTGCGCGCGGTCCATCGCGGCACCAGCGGCACGACGAAATCCGGCAAGGTGCGCGCGGTCCCGCTCTTTGACTCTGTACTAGCCGTCATCAAGTCGATGAAGCTAGCGCGCGGAACTTCCGCGCTACTGTGGCC